>Ga0247807_10000027_pt1 | contig 318870 bp, 282 predicted proteins | sample UWRJL074202C1_FD_179931 | JGI IMG/M metagenome (GOLD analysis project Ga0247807, IMG submission 179931) | Plant litter microbial communities from Arlington Agricultural Research Station in Wisconsin, United States - UWRJ-L074-202C-1 | ecosystem: Environmental > Terrestrial > Plant litter >...
ACCGCTAAAATCTAATTTTTCTGCTAAATTTGTCATGATCTTAGTTCTTTTGTTTGTTTAAAATTAACAATTGTGGCTGCTAAAGACCACTCGAACTAAGATCATTTATTACATGGATACTGATAGAGCCAAGTAGCCCACAGGGAGGCACGACCGAGGACTACAGGCGATAGCAGGACTAAATAAACCCATGAAATTGCGAAGTTCATTTTCAAATGATAATTTGGCTTTTTAAATTTTTGACATGACTGCAAAGAAACTTCTAATTATTGGACTAGTTTGGCCTGAACCTGCATCATCAGCTGCAGGGATTAGAATGATTCAATTAATTCAATTATTTCTTGCAGCAAACTGCCAAGTTACATTTGCCTGTGCCGCAGCTAAAAGCGAATACAGTTTTAATCTAGCAGCTATTGGCGTAAAGGAAGAAATTATTAAACTAAACGACCAAAGTTTTAACGATTTAATTAAGGTAATAAAACCTCAAATCGTGATGTTCGATAGGTTTGTAATAGAAGAACAATATGGTTGGCGCATCCATCAAGAATGCCCAGAAGCCATGACGATTTTAGATACCGAAGACTTGCATTTTCTTCGTCAAGCACGGCAAAAAGCAATAAAAGATGGATTAGCTTTAAAAACGGAACACCTACTAAGTGATACCGCCAAAAGAGAAATCGCTTCCATTTTACGTTGCGATTTGTCTTTAATTATTTCTGAAGATGAAATGAGTATTTTGGAAAATCAGTTTAAGATTGAACCATCATTGCTTCATTATCTTCCTTTTATGGAAGAAGAAATTACTACCACAAACCATTGGTTGAATTTTGAAGAAAAAGCTGATTTTGTATTTATTGGCAATTTTTTACATGAACCTAATTGGCATACGGTTCAATTTTTAAAAACCAAAATTTGGCCTTTGTTGAGCAAAAAATTGCCAGGAGCTAAACTGAATATTTATGGAGCCTACCCAAGTCAAAAGGTTTTACAACTGCACAACCCGAAAGAGAATTTTCATATCGTTGGCAGAGCAGAAGATGCGAAACAAACAATCGCCAAACATCGTGTGCTGCTTGCTCCAATTCAGTTTGGTGCAGGTTTAAAAGGAAAATTTATTGATGCCATGCAAGCCGGAACGCCTTCTGTAACCAGCACCATTGGCGCCGAAGCTATGAAAGGAAACTTAGCATGGAATGGATTTATTGAAGATGATGCTGAACTTTTCGTTTCAAAAGCGGTGGAGCTTTATCAAGATAAAATTGCGTGGTTACAAGCCCAACAAAATGGCATAAAAATCATTAACCAACGTTACAGCAAAAATAAATTTCAAGATAAATTTATTAAGAAAATTGATTTGATTAACAAAGATTTAAAAGCCCATCGCCAACAGAATTTTTTCGGGCAATTATTACACCATCACACAGCTCAAAGCACAAAATACCTTTCGTTGTGGATTGAGGAGAAGAACAAAACCCCTAACCCCTGAAGGCGAATTATTTAAGACTGCCTTTTGACATCATTCATACATACTTTCCAAGTCCCCTTTAGGGGATTTAGGGGTTAATGGTTATATTTGCGCTGTTATGGCAAAAATATCCATCAACCTAGCAACAGGTTCGTTTCAGAAAGAAGAAATTATAGTAGGTATCGATTTAGGCACCACCAATAGTTTGGTCGCTTTTATCAATCCAGATAAAAACCCACAGGTAATTAATGATACAGGCAAAGGTCTTCTAGTTCCGTCTGTGGTTCATTTTAACGAACATGGAGATGCAGAAGTGGGTAATGAAGCCAAGGCGTATTTAACCACCGACCCAGCAAATACCATTTTTTCTGTAAAACGTTTATTGGGTCGCTCTTACAAAGATGTGGCTAGCCACCAAGATATTTTTAGCTACAAAATTATTGATGATGATAGCGACTCTTTGGTGAAAATTAAAGCTGGCGATAGATTTTATACACCAATAGAACTTTCGGCAGAGATATTAAAAGAACTGAAAGCAAGAGCAGAACACGCATTAAAAACCCCGGTTAATAGAGCGGTTATCACAGTTCCGGCATACTTTAACGACAGTCAGCGCCAAGCAACTCGCGATGCTGGAAAGTTAGCGGGATTAGATGTTTTGCGTATTGTAAACGAACCAACCGCAGCAAGTTTGGCTTATGGACTAGGCTTAGACCCTACTCAACAAAAAACTATTGCAGTTTACGATTTAGGTGGTGGAACATTTGATGTTTCCATTCTACAAATTCAAAATGGAATTTTTGAAGTTTTAGCTACCAATGGTAACACATTTTTAGGTGGGGATGATTTTGACAGAGCGATTTTAAATTATTGGATTGATAAAAATAACCTCAATTCAACCGATGTTGCACAAGACAATATCTTAATGCAAACCTTGCGTTTAAAAGCAGAAGAAGCTAAAAAAGCCTTATCGACGCAAAATCTATTTAATGAACAAGTTGGTGAAATCTGGTGCACTTTAGACAAGCAAACATTTGAGCAATTGATTGCGGATAAGGTTGCGGAAACTTTAAACTGTTGCAAACAAGCATTAACTGATGCAAACCTAACAGTAGCAGAAATTGACGAAGTTGTTTTAGTGGGTGGTTCTACTCGCACGCCTTATGTTAAAAAAGCAGTAAGCGATTTCTTCAATCGCCAACCACACGATCAAATAAACCCTGATGAGGTTGTGGCTTTAGGTGCAGCCATACAAGCTGATATCTTAGCAGGGAATCGTTCTGATATTTTGTTATTAGATGTAACACCACTTTCTCTAGGTATCGAAACCATGGGCGGATTGATGGATGTTATCATCGCTCGTAACAGCAAAGTACCCACAAAAGCTGGTCGCCAATATACAACTTCAATAGATGGACAGGTGAATATGAAAATCTCTGTTTACCAAGGCGAGCGTGATTTGGTAAAAGAAAATAGAAAGTTAGCAGAGTTTGATTTAAAAGGAATTCCGGCAATGCCTGCAGGTTTACCAAAAGTAGATATCAATTTTTTATTGAATGCTGATGGTATTTTAACTGTACAAGCAATTGAATTACGTTCGGGCGTAAAGCAAGAAATTGATGTGGTGCCAAGCTATGGTTTAAGCGATGATACTGTAGAGAAAATGTTAATCGACAGTATCGAAAATGCTAAAAGTGATGTTGAGCAACGCATGTTAATTGAAGCCAGAAGTGAAGGCGAACAGTTGGTTTATACTGCAGAAAGATTTATCACAAAAAATAGTCAGATTTTAACTGAAGAAGAAATTAGTGAAACAAACACATACATCTCTGCTTTAAAAGAGGCTTTGGCGCATGGCGATAAAGATATTATCCTTAAAAAAGCTGATGAGTTGAACGAGTTTACTCGCCCATTTGCAGAGCGATTAATGGATATGGCAGTTGGGCAAGCGATGAAGGGTAAAAGTATTGATGAGCAGTAAAATATTATTCTTTTAGCACTCACGAAAACGCATAACGTCATATCGAACGCAGCGCAGCGAGGAGATATCTATATCTATTTTACTGAATAAAGATTTCTCAATAGCAAAAAGCTCATTTCGAAATGACGATAATGATTGGCAGATTTTACCAAACTCGGATCTGTGTCTATTGGATTAGATAAATTATTTACTACTTCTTAAATATACTATGCGAAAAGCTATACACATAGCAGCCCACACAAATTGCAAATACACTTTCCAATATTGCAAATGCGATTAACACAATCGTTAAAACAATAACTGCATAAAAAAACTTAAATAAGTAACACAAGCAAATAACCGAACAAAAAACAAAGCCTAAAGTAGCTGCAAATTTCTTTGGGGCTAAGTCAGTTGGTTTGTTGACAATATAGAATCCATTGGCAATTTTTAAGGCTATAAATTTTAACAAACTGAACTTGCCAGAAGAAAAAGCCCTGGTTGCAAAATCTACCGTTAAAAATACTACTGCATAAAAATTTAAGTATAACACACTATAAGTTGCAATTAGTACTACAAAAGCTGCTATTATTCTAATTACATTTTCATTTACTCTATCTGCAGAAACCGGGCAAGATACTTCCATTTATTTGTAGTGGGAATGATATATTAACTTAAGATCTTTTTGATTAGGTAGCTAACGCAATCTACAAAAAAACCTCTTGAAAATTAATCCAAGAGGTTTTAATATTTAAAATAAGCTTACTATACGTTGAAACGGAAGTGCATAATATCGCCATCTTCTACAACATACGTTTTTCCTTCTACACCAAGTTTACCTGCCTCTTTGCAAGCCGCTTCAGAACCTAGAGTTACAAAATCATTGTATTTAATTACTTCTGCACGGATAAATCCTTTTTCGAAATCGGTATGGATTACTCCTGCAGCTTGTGGAGCTGTAAAACCTTTGGTAATTGTCCAAGCTCTTACTTCTTGTACACCTGCAGTGAAATAAGTATATAAATCCAATAAACGATATGCTGCTCTAATTAATTTATTTACGCCAGATTCATCTAAACCTAAGTCGCCTAAAAATTCTTGTCTTTCTTCATAAGAATCTAATTCAGCAATTTCAGACTCGATTTTCGCAGAAATGATTAATACTTCAGCATTTTCATTTTTTACGGCTTCTTTTACTTTTTCTGTATAAGCATTACCGTTCAAAACAGATGCCTCGTCTACATTACAAACGTACATTACTGGTTTTTGAGTAAGCAGACCTAAATCCTGAATAAATTCAAAGTCTTCTGCTTCAACTGCAGCAGAACGTGCAGAGTTACCTGTTTCTAAATGTGCTTTAATTACACTTAAAATATCAAAAGTTCTTTTGGCTTCTTTATCAGTTTTAGCCATTTTTTCAACTTTCTGAATTCTTTTAGAAACAGTATCTAAATCTTTTAATTGTAATTCAGTATCAATAATTTCTTTATCACGAATTGGGTCAACAGAACCGTCAACGTGGATCACATTACCATCATCAAAACAACGCAATACGTGTATAATTGCATTGGTAGCTCTAATGTTTCCTAAAAACTGATTGCCTAAACCTTCACCTTTAGATGCTCCTTTTACCAAACCCGCAATATCTACAATTTCAATGGTATTAGGTTGTACTTTGTTTGGTTTAACTAATTCTGCCAATTTAGTTAAACGATCATCAGGCACTGTAATTACGCCAATATTAGGTTCAATAGTACAGAAAGGAAAATTTGCAGCTTGCGCTTTTGCGTTAGATAAACAGTTAAATAAGGTTGATTTACCAACATTTGGTAGGCCAACTATACCACATTGTAATGCCATTTATATTTTAATTAATTGTAAACAGTTTATGGCTCATAGCATATTCGCTATTTGCCCAAAGGGCGCAAAGATATTAATTTTTAAGCCCTTTGCCTAGTAATTAATATTTATACATAAAAAAAGCGCCCCGACAGTGGGGCGCTTAAATAGAATATTTTAACCTGATCTTATTTTTTACTATCTAAAGCTGCTTCAATACGATCAGAAAGATCTAACAAGTGATACTTGCTCAACGAATCTGACTGCGCACCAGCTGCAGCTTTAATTGTCCCTTCTAATTCACGCAATTGGCCTTTTGCTACAGACATTACATCACTTTGTGAAGCAGATAAACCACTGCCACCTGCGCCACCTCTACCACCAGCTAGAATTGCATTTACTGCACTTGGGGCTGGGGCTGGTTTAACAATGGCTATTAATTTTTCTACATAAGCTTTTTGTAAGTTACGACGATAAACATCAATTACTGAACCTGATTTTAATTCAGTAAAGATCGCACCATTTAAATCAGTAAATAGATCTGAAATTTTGTAGGCAGAAGCTCCATCAGTAGTTTCTGCAGCAACCAATTTGCTTAATGTGCTATTTCCTAACAAACGACTCAAAGTAGTGCCTTGTAATCTTGATACCACTTCTAACGGATTTTGATCTATATTATCTAAAATTGGTTGATTTACTAACCACATAGGCGTAGTAAACAATTGTCTATTTAAGAAATCCATGGCTGCCTTCTGAGTTGTAGCTGGTGTACGCTCATAAATTAAACCTGCTTGATCTACAGTTTTTGGATTTTCGTAAATACCACCAACGTTTTTAGCAACATGCCCCATGTAACGACCAAATTGGGTAGTTAATTGACCATACATAGTTGATAAGTTCTCGTAACCTTCTCCAGGCTCTTTGGTCCAAGCAGGAAGATTAGTTAAAATTACTTTAAGGTTTTTGATACCATAATCACTTGCAACCATTGCATTATCACTCAAATCTTCATTCTGCGAATGTGGATCATCTGAATTGGTTTCAGTACCAAACCATAAACGTCTATTTTTAGCAGATTCTAAAGTCATTTTATCTAATATTTTCATATCAGAAGCAACAGACTTGCTATCTGGAAAATATCTGTAACCCCACTCAATTGCCCATTTATCATAATCACCAATACGTGGATACAAACCGGCTTTACTGATATTATCTTCTGGCTGTGCAACATAGTTGAAACGAGCATAATCCATAATAGAAGGCGTATGTCCATGTTCTTCAACCCATTTTTTATTACGTAGATTTTCTACCGGAACAGTTGAGCTTGATCCATAATTGTGGCGCAAACCTAAAGTATGTCCAACTTCGTGAGAAGAAACAAAACGAATTAAATCGCCCATTAATTCATCACTGAAAGTCATTTTACGAGCTCTAGGATCTACTGCAGCTGTTTGGATCATATACCAATCATGAACCAGTTTTTGTACATTATGGAACCAGTTGATATGGCTTTCCATGATTTCACCAGAACGTGGATCTGAAATACTTGGCCCACTTGCATTAGCAATTTCTGATGGTTTGTAAACAATAGCAGAGTGACGAGCATCATCTAAGCTCCAAGTAGAATCTTGTGCTTTAGTTGGAGCTTCTTTACCCATAACTGCATTTTTAAATCCAGCTTTTTCAAATGCTTTAGCCCAATCATCAACACCTGCCTTTAAATATGGAATCCATTTTTTAGGTGTTGCCGGATCGATATAAAAAATAATTGGCTTTTGTGGCTCCACCAATTCACCTCTTTTATATTTAGCTATGTCTTCTGGTTTTGGTTCTAAACGCCATCTTTTTACCAATTCAATTTCTTTTACTCCTTGAGGATTAAGATCGAAATCAGTATATCCAACAGCAAAATAACCTACACGTGGATCGAAATAACGAGCTTTCATTGGTACTTTAGGTAAAATAACTAATGATGAGTTTAACTCAATTGTAGAAGAACCACTTGCAGCACCCCCACCGCCACCACCTGCTGGCGCACCACCAAATGCAGAAGCCGCAGCAGTTTGACTATAAGTTTTAACTACAGTAATTTCTACATTAGTCGGAAAACTACGTACACCTAACACATAACTACGGTCTGCTTGTTGTGCTCCTAATCTGAACCTAGTTTTTGCAGCAGGAGAACTGAAATAGAAAATTTCATTATCGCTATTCAAATAAGCAGTCATATCAACAACACTACCTTTTTTATCTGGAGTGTAGGCAGCAATATTAAATGAAGCAGCAATAGCTTGAATGTTTGAATTTTTTAACGATTGGTACATTGATGTTGTACTGTCTACGCCATAAGTTCTAAAACTTACTTTACGCATAAAAATACGATCGTTTGGACCTTTTTCGAAACGGATTACAGAGCTACCAATTTGATCTCCTGCATAGCCTTGGGCAGCACGTACATCTGCTCCAGATTTTGAAATACGGTTAACTACTAAAATATCTCTTCCCAAAAGCGTGTCTGCAATCTCGAAAAAATATTTATCTTCAATTTTGTGTGTGGTAATCATTCCTTTTCGGCTAATTGCCTTATTGGTGATTACGGTAGCATAAGGTTTTGGTGAAGCGGATACTCCTGAACCTAGTGCACTACCAGGTCTTCTTGTAGTATCAGCAGCAGCTCCACCACCAGTTGGTCTAACCTGAGCATTAGCAACGGTTATTACACCAACCGTTAATAAAACGGTAAGTAAGTTTTTTTTCATGAAAATTTCAGTTGGTTAATAGAAACGTAAATATAGCGCAGTATCAACTTTTACAGGTTTACAAAGCATAACTTTGTAGTTACACAACAAAAAAAACAACCATTTTTTCAAATTAACCTATTGTTAAGCAGCAAACTCTGGATTTTCGATCAAACCGATTACATTGCCGAAGGGATCATAAATGCTGCCCACCCAAATGGCACCGCCAACATTTTTTGGCGCTTCGTGGGTTTCAATTCCCAAGGTTTCGAATTTTTTAAAGCAAGTCTCAATATCTTCTACACCCCAATAAGTAACAGAAGAATTTCCTGGTTTATATGTTGATGAATCTGGGTCTAAGCCCAATTCAAAACCACCCACATTATAGCCAACATAAAAAGGCTCATCAAAATAAGGTTCGATCTCGAACACAGCTCTAAACCATTCTTTAGCTTTTGTTAAATCATTAACGTGATATACAATTGTTCTTAGTCCTTTTAGCATGTTTTTATTGTTAAATTGTTGGAAGGTTGAAAAGTTTTAATGTTGGATTGCTCAAATCTCACATCTCAATACTCATATCTCCTTAATGTATCATCTTAAAAATCATCTCCTTCATTAATTCGCCGTCGGTTGTATTTCCTGTGCTATCTAAACCCTTGCTTTTTAAATCATATTCTCTTAATAGGCTGATGATATCGAAAGTTTTAGCATCGTTAAAGGTTCTGGCCGCAGTTTCGTAGTCTTTAATAAAATACGGACTAACACCCAGCTCTTTCGCCGCATCATTTTTATTTGGTAGGTAATGATATTTTAGAATTTTAGTAAAATAGCCGTTCAAATTTGCCATCACCATTACCATTGGGTTTGCTTTCGGATTATCTGCAAAGTAGTTGACAATTTGGTTGCATTTTAAAACATTTCTGGTAGCCAACGCTTTTTGCAATTCGAAAACATTGTATTCTTTACTAATACCGATGTTTTTCTGGATATGTTCTGTTGTAATAGTTACATCTTTACTAATGTTTAAACAAAGTTTCTCCACCTCGTTTGCAATTTTAGACAAATCGGTGCCCAAATATTCTGCCATTAATGCAGCTGCTTGAGGAGCAATTTTATAGCCCTTCTCTTTAATGTGCTCTTCAATCCAAGGCATTAATTTATAATCGCGAACAGGGTCTGACTGGAAAATTACCCCATTTTTAGCAATGGATTTGTAGATCTTTTTGCGTTTATCAAAATTGGCATATTTGTAAGCCAGCACCAAAATGGTACTTGGCAGCGGTTTTTCGAAATAATTTAAGGCAAACTCGGCTTCCTTGCTGCTTCCCTCCGTTTCTTTTGCCCACTTTAAATCTTGCGCTTCTTTTACAATAATCACCTGATATTCAGACATCATTGGATAACGCTTTGCCGCGTTTAGGATGGTAGCCATATCAGTATCCTTACCGTACAGAACGGTTTGGTTAAAGCCCCTTTCCCCATCATTTAAGATGTTATTTTCCATATAATCAACCACTTGATCGATGTAATATGGTTCTTCACCTTGCAATAAATACAGTGGTTTAAACTTTCTGGCTTTTAAATCTTTGATAACTTCTACGGCACTCATTAAGCGTAAAAATACAATTTTATTTAGACATGAGTATTGAGATTTTAGACATGATTTGGAAAAACAAGGTTAGTGGAATTTGGCAGCTGTAGTCCCGCTATCGCTACTAGTCCTCATTTCGCTGCGCTACACTCCGGGCTAAACCGCTCTATCGGGTTTACAATTAAAGTTGGTGCAGGAAAACCCACCAAAAGCTATAGTAGCAGTTCAATAGCCCCGACATTCGCGGAAATACTTTTAACCAAGTCCCAGCCACGGCTGGGATTTAGGGGTTAAAAGATTGCAGCATTGGTGGGACCGAACCTCACAAAAGAACTACAGGTTTTGCGCTACAAAAATTAGTGATAAAAACTATCTTTGAGAACTTAATCTCAATTCGCTATACTCAATACGCTATACTAAAACATGTTTAATCCTACTCCGCTTAATTTACCTAACTATCCTTTTAAAATCACACAGAAGGACGGATTGTATTTTATTTTTGATGAAATCAGGAAAAAGCATTTGGTTCTAACTCCTGAAGAATGGGTAAGGCAGCATTTCATTCGTTACTTATTAAAAACGAAAAACTTTCCATCAGCTCTGCTACAGATTGAAGGTGGCCTAAGCTTAAACCAAACCAGGAAACGCAGCGACATTTTGGTTTACGATAATTTGGGCGAAAAAATCATGGTAATTGAGTGTAAAGCTCCGTCAGTTGCAATTACACAAGCTACATTTGACCAAGCCGCAAGATACAATTCGGTTTATAAAGCTCGCTGGCTGGCGGTTACCAATGGTTTAAATCACTATTATGCGAAAATAGACCACCTAAATGGCAAGTTTTTGTTTGTAGAAGAGTTGCCGAATTACAAGGAGTTGTAAAAGAAATCCGAAAGTTTTTGGTCCGAAAGTCCGGGAAGAGACAGTTAAAGTCTGTCACGTTGAGCTTGTCGAAACGCCAGCGTTGATTTCAACAAAAAATCCTTCGACAGGCTCAGGATGACACTAAGTTTAAAGATGTATGGTTCTTTTTAGGCTCTGGACAAACATTACAACTTTCCAACTTTACAACATTCCAACTCATCTTAAAAATACGCCGCCTTCCAAAACTGCGTTTTACCAGTATAAATAGCCTCGTTACACATGGCTACAGAAATTGCCGCTTGTGTGCCCGTATTGATATTGGATGCTGGCGTTTTCCCTTCAGTAATTGATTTATAAAATTCTTCTAAAGCGTAAAATGTTCCATCCTTGGTTGGTTTATCTAAAATCGGAATTCCACCATCTTTATTTACCACAATTTTTGTGGCACCAGTTACGCCATCAACAATTCCCTGTTGTTTTGCCACATCTTTTTCTGGATAAAAAATCCCCGTATCTGGCAATAAATTAACAGAACCTTTTGTGCCTTTAATTTTAAACAAATAACCATCATGAGCGTTGCCGCAGGTAGCACCAAAATTGCCTATCATGCCTGCATTTTTGTAGCGCAACACCGCTTGAACATTATCGTAGGTTTCTCTACCATCTTTAAAAATATCAATTCCTCCAGTTCCAATAATTTCATCGGGTTGAGTTTCGAATGCCCAATTGATAAAATCGATTTGGTGTGAAAGTAATTCGGCAGGCAATCCGCCAGAATACTCTTTGTACATGCGCCAGTTAATCTGTCTTTCTAATTTTGGATCTGGCACTGCCCTACGCCAAGTTCCATTTCTATCCCAGCGACAATCTATCTGAGAAACTTTACCAATATATCCACTTTGTATCATCTCCTTCACCTTAAAATAAAGTGGAGAGTAACGGTATTGATATCCTACCTGAAAAACTTGCTTAGGATATTGTTTGACCAACTTTCTCAATGCCAATGCTTGTTCAACGTTGTAGGTCATGGTTTTTTCTACATACACATGTTTACCCGCTAGAACAGCATCTTTGGCAATTTTAAAATGTTCGCTTAAAGGTGTAGCAATAAATACAGCTTCTACCATTTTATCATCCAACAGTTGCTTATAGTCTTTTACAGCAATGGCTGATGCTGGTACGTACTTTTTGGTTTCTGCTAATCTGAAATCTAACACATCGCAATAAGCAACGGTAGTAAACTGAATTGGCATTTTTTGGATAACAGATAAAACACCTTTCCCCCTATCGCCACAACCAATCATGGCAATATTAATTGGAGCCAAAGCCATACCAGCAAATAAATTTTCGGCCATTAATATGCCCGAACCTAACAAAGTTGATTTTTTAAGAAACGAACGACGCTGCATTATAAAGTTTTGATTTTGATACTTCTAAAGCTAACTTTATTTCCATGATCTTGCAACAAAATATGACCTTTTGGAGCTTCGCCAAAGTTTTTCCAATCTTTATATTTACTGATGGCAACTAATTTTTTAAATTCTTCAGAGCCTCTAGTATACTCTAAAACTTTAACGCCGTTTAAATAATGTTCAACTCTGTTATCAGGATAAACAACTACCCTACCTCTGTTCCAAGTACCAATTGGGCGTGGGCTACCTAATAACTTTTTCGCCGTCATTAAATCATACAAGGATGCCAAAGTTCTATTTCCATCTCTGCCTAATTTGGCATCAGGATGTTTTTCATCATCCAATACTTGATATTCTAAACCAATAGCAGAACCTGTATTTTTTTCGGCCAAAGTCACGAAATATTTTACGCCGCTATTTGCGCCTTCGGTAAGTTTAAATTCGAAAGATAGATCGAAAGCAGCAAACTGTTCTTTGGTTACAATATCTCCACCATTGGTAGATTCGCCCCCATCAGATGGCATCACATTCAGTTGACCATCAGCAATTACCCATCCTTTTGCTGGGAAAGCATCTTTGTAAGCACCAACCCAACCATTGTTGGTTTTACCATCAAATAATAATTTATAGCCATTGGCTTTTTCTTGGGATGATAAAGTATTTGGCGTTAAATTAACCACATAAACTGATTTTGGGAAAGCTGTAGGTTTTAAATTCTCTGTTTGGATATTGATATTTTTGAAATAAACTTTTTTTCCTTCTAAGTAAGTTTTGTTCCCTAAACCATGTACCTGAAGGCCAATGAAACCAGACTTATCCAAAGTATCAATTACATAAGAAACTGGGATTCCGTTTACCCAAGTTTTCATCTCATTGCCAATACATTCAATTTTATAATGGTTAAATTCTTCAGTTTTGTAAGCTTTTTTAGCAGCGGGATTTGATTCTAAAGGATATAACCATAATCTTCTTGCCTCATCGTAAATACCACCTGTCCACGCTCTTGGGGTTGGGTCAATTTCCATTTGTCTACCAAAAACTTTTCCAGCTCCTTTATTTCCTTCTGCATCATAATGACTTCTAGTTTGCACTCCAGAATTAGTTTCTGTGCCTTCTAATTTTACATCAAGTTCTAAAACAAAATCGCCATATTCTTTTTCAGTAATTAAAAATGAATTAGGAGAACCTGCTTTCATAGTGCCTACAATCATTCCATTTTCTACGGCGTAAGGTGCTTTACCGGCTACAATTTTCCAACCGTTAAGTGTTTTACCATCAAATAATGGTTTGCTTTTTTGAGCATTTGCAGCTGTGGTTAAGGTTAATGCAGAGAGTGTTAAAAGACTAATTTTTTTAAGGGAACTGAACATATATATTTGATTTAAGAGATGCTTCGACTACGCTCCGCATGACAAAGGGTGTTTACAATGACGATTAATTGATTAATATTTAAAGATTTTTCCGCCGGCCATAACTTCTTGCGTTTTTTCATCGAAAGTTGCCTTAGCGCCGGTACGTACTGCAGCATTAGTCATGATGTTGGCAATAGAATGATAATAACCTGCCTCTACTGGCGCATTTGGTGTTTTTCTGCTTCGCACACATTCCATCCAATTGCGCATGTGCCCAGAAGTTAAGCTGTCACCTCCCATATTAGCATCGCTAGCAGTTTTAATCTCTTTTTTAGAAAGATCGAAAGTTTCTAATAAGTTTGGTTTCATGCCCATGGCTGCAGCTTCTTTTTCTTTTAATCCGCCTTTTGGCGAAACCTTATTGGTAATTAAATTTAATTCGCCGCCATTTGAGTAGTAAACTTCGCCAACATCGCCCACGCTATTTTGCATTCTAGAAGTAAACGTTACCTGGAAACCATCGCTAAAATCTGGCTGACCGTAATCAAACACGGCCACCATCGAATCCCAATTTTTACGCCCATCTTTCCAAGTATAAATCCCGCCATTAGCGGTTACGCTTCGCGGATGAGTTAGCTTGGTAAACCAATGTACCGTGTCAATTTGATGACTCATCCATTGGCCAGGCATACCCGATGAATATGGCCAGAATAACCTGTACTCTAAATATTTTCTTGGGTCATAATCATCCGCAGGGCGATTAACCAAAAACCTTTTCCAATCTATATCTTCTTGTTTTAATTTCGCCACCAAATCTGGTCTGCGCCATCTGCCTGGCTGATTTACATTCCAAACTAAATCTACAGCCGTAATTGGACCAAATTTACCCGCCTGAATATATTGGGCAGCGTTTGCATAATTTTCTCCGCTTCTGCGTTGCGAACCTATCTGAACAATTTTTTTGCTCTCGTGAACGGCTTTTAAAGCGGCTCTTGCATCGGCCATTGTTTCTGCAAAAGGTTTTTCGATATAAGCGTCGCAACCTGCTTTAACAGCTTCAATCGTATGCATGGCGTGTTGAAAATCAGCTGTGCTGACGATAACCGCATCCAAATCTTTCATGGCATACAGTTCATCATTATTTCGGCAAGCCTTAATATCGCTACCTAATTTTGATTTGATGTGCGCCACACCTAAATCTCTACGGTAATTCCATAAATCTGAGAGCCCAACAATATCAAAATTAAGTTCCTTGTTGTGGTTTAAAAAACCTGGAAATAAGGAATCTTTAAATCGGTCGGAGAAACCAACGATGCCTACCCTAACTCTATCGTTTGCGCCAATAATTCGGTTATAGCTTTTTGCACTACTGCTTAATGTGCCAGCATAAGTTGCCGCTGCCAGCAAGGCCGATTGCTGAATAAATTTTCTTCTGGAATTTTCCATGAAATAAAGATTTAATGTTTTATTTGTCGGATGATTTAATGCTTTAGTTAATCAAGGTTTCAATTGTCATTTCATAAAAACCTCATTAATTTGTTTAGTTAGATAATTGAATGATAACTCTATATCTGATGTCTTTTCGATACCAGCTTCAATAAATAATGGACCTTTGTAATTTGCGTCTTTGAGTGCTTTTAAATAAGGTCTAAAGTCATCGCCTTTAATCCCTGGCACTGTTCTTTTTTCAGTTTCTGCAATTTCGCAATGGATGAGAAATTTTTTAGCATTTACAATGTTTTGAGGAGATTCATTTTCGCAGCGCATGTGGTAAATATCAGCATTTAGGCCAAAATTAGGATGATTAACCTGCTTAACTACATCAGCCGTCGCTTTAACCGTATTTAAAAAATTGGTCTCTTTGCTTTGCAAATTCTCTATCGCAATCTTAATATTGTGCTTTTGAGCAGCAACAGCCATTTTTTTGCACAGCGCCACAAAGTCTAACTGTGCTTTTTTTACATCATAATTTTCGGGAAGTTTTCTAGAAGCGCCGCTACCCAATACAATCAATTGAACACCAGCCTGCTTGGCTCTCAAAAATACGCTATCTATATAAGCTAAAACTTTTTGCTCATCTACCTCAGGCCCAGCAATTTTCATTTTACCAGGAAACAGCACATTACATAGGTAGATTTTACACTTGGATTTTTTTATTTTATCAAGGTTTTGCTGAAACCTTTCTTCTGAAAGAGATGGAGATATTAATGCGCCAACAGATCCTCCATTAAGTTTGAAACCAGCAGCATGTACCAAACTGTCTTTATCTAATGAGGCAATTATACCTAATTGAGGAGATGTTTTATCGATATATTTAAATCCATAGAATAAAACTATAACGAATATAGAAATGACTGTTGCTTTCATATTTGGTTAAATTGTAAAGGCAATCCATTCAATTTACCAACAACAATTATAAAAACACTTTAATACACAAAGCAATTGTGATCATAAAAATAATTGAGTTATTTCTGGTTAGCTTTAAATAAATTAGCCCAACTCAATAATATGAATTTGTAATCAAAAAAAGATAGTACTTAATGTAATATTTTTACGCAAACGTTTCTTTAACAGCTACAAAGGCTTAAAACCAGTAATTACAAAAGTATAGCTACCAATATCATATCCTTTAAAATCAGATACTTTAATAAATTTTACATCGGCTCTTTTACCCTGTCTTTGTAAGTTTCCTATTAAGTTATAATTCTTATCTATCTGTAATTGCTTTGCTTGTTCATCAGATACTATTCCTTTAATATGAAGATTAATATAATTCAATAAGCTTCCAGCAGGTCTGTTTTTGTCATTAAATGTTTTAAAATGAGCCATTTTTACCGCCTGTCCACTTTCTGTCGTATCCGCTATACGTTTTAACTGCAAAGGCATATCATTCAAAAAACTTGGCTCATTGCTCCATTTAATTGCCTGACGTTTAAACTTATCAGTCGTTGCTGTTTCAGTAGCCTCGTCTTTTGTCCAATCTGGATTATCTGCAATAAAGTTATTTAATTTTTCTTCAATAAATAACGCAGATTTAGTTTCTACAGGTTTATCATTTGAACATGAAACAAATACAATCGAAAACAGAAATAAGATAATATTCTTCATTTTATTAAATTTATGTTACCCTTCTAAACCTGCTAAACTTTCTTTAATTATCGCAATCTTAGATTCCGCATCTGCCTTTTTATTACGTTCGTTCGCAATAATTTCTGGCTTCGCGTTTTGTACAAAACGTTCATTATTTAGTTTGGCATCAACAGATTTTAAGAAACCTTGTAAATATTCCAATTCTTTAGTTAGACGTTCCTTTTCTGCATCTAAATCTACATTTTCATTTAACACGATGAAAAATTCATCATTACCAACCATAAAGCTCGCCGCACCAGCAATTTTATCATTCACCAGTTCAACTTCGTTTACATTGGCTAACTTAAAGATTACGTTCGACCAGTTTTCATAGACCAAACCAGAATTTACTTTTATACTCAATGGTAAAGCATCTTTTGGAGAAATTTGACGGGTGTTTCTTACATTTCTAATCTCCGATACCAAACCTTTTATCAGCTCTGCTTCTTTTAATAATTGCTCATTGGTTTCTCCAATTGTAGGATAATCCGAAACTATACAGCAGTCCATTTCACCTCTTTCGCCAAATATCTCATCGTGATATAATTCTTCGGTTAAGAATGGCATAAATGGATGCAACAACTTTAAAATTTCTTCAAAATATTTAACAGTAACTGCTCTTGTTTCAGCATCAATCGGTTGCTGATAAGCAGGTTTTACCATTTCTAAATACCAAGCACAGAAATCGTCCCAAACCAATTTATAAGTAGCCATTAAAGCTTCAGATAAACGATATTGTTTAAAGTTGGCCTCAATTTCTGCCAATGCTTCGCTAAAGCGATTTTCGAACCAAGCAATGGCTTGCAGATTTGGATTTTCTAAATTTTCATCAACTTCCCACCCTTTTACCAAACGAAAAGCATTCCATATTTTATTGGCAAAGTTTCTGCCCTGTTCACAGTAAGCTTCATCAAACATTAAATCGTTACCTGCCGGCGACGACATTAGCATGCCAACCCTTACTCCATCTGCTCCGTATTTTTCGATCAAACCAATCGGATCTGGAGAATTTCCTAAAGATTTAGACATTTTTCTGCCTAATTTATCACGAACAATACCGGTTAGGTAAACATTGGTAAATGGTTTTTTGCCCATAAACTCATGCCCTGCCATTATCATACGTGCCACCCAGAAGAATAAAATCTCTGGTGCCGTAACCAAATCATTGGTTGGGTAATAGTAATTAATGTCTTTATTATCAGGATTTTTAAACCCATCAAAAACTGAAATTGGCCATAACCAAGATGAAAACCATGTGTCCATCACATCTTCATCCTGTTTTACAAATGGCGCTAATTGATTTTTAAAACCAGCTTTATCAGCATCTGCCCCATCCAAACCTTTTTTCTTCCAAAATTCTTCTAATGCTTCGTCTTTAGTTTTTGCTACAACCCAATCGCCTTTATCATCATACCAAGCCGGAATTTGTTGTCCCCACCATAGCTGACGAGAAATATTCCAATCGCGAACATTTTCCATCCAATGTTTGTAGGTATTCTCAAACTTGTTCGGTATTAGATTTACCTCACCGTTCAAAACATCATCTAAAGCTGGTTGTGCCATCTCCTTCATCTTCACAAACCATTGCATAGATAATTTTGGCTCAATGGCGGCATCGGTGCGTTCAGAGAAACCCACTTGAGATTTGTAATCTTCAACTTTCTCTAAATGACCTGCCTCATCCAGCATTTTGGCAATCTTTTTACGAGCAACAAATCTATCTTCGCCGACTAAAATAACAGCTAGTTCGTTTAAAGTTCCATCGTCATTTAAAATATCGGTAACGGGCAACTTATATTTAACGCCCAACTCATAATCATTCAAATCATGAGCCGGAGTAACTTTTAAACAACCAGTACCAAATTCAATATCTACATATTCATCTTCAATAACCGGAATTTCGTGATTAACCAATGGCACAAAAACCTTTTTCCCTTTTAAGTGGGTAAAACGTTCATCATTCGGATTGATACAAATTGCAGCATCAGCCATAATCGTTTCCGGACGAGTAGTAGCGACAGTTAAATATTCGGACTTTCCGACTTCCGGACTAACAATCGTATACTTAATATAATACAACTTCTGGTTAACCTCTTTACGAATAACTTCTTCGTCAGAAACTGCAGTTTTGCCAGCCGGATCCCAATTTACCATTCTTATACCACGATAAACCAATCCTTTTTTATACAGATGGATAAACGAATCGATTACCGCTTCAGATAAGTCATCTTCCATGGTAAAACGGGTTCTATCCCAATCGCAGCTTGCACCTAATTTCTTTAATTGATCTAAAATAATGCCACCATATTTCTCTTTCCACTCCCAAGCATATTTTAAAAATTCTTCACGAGATAAATCTTTTTTATTGATTCCTCTTTCCTTTAGCATTGCCACAACTTTTGCTTCGGTTGCAATAGAAGCATGGTCAGTTCCAGGAACCCAACACGCATTTTTGCCCTGCATACGAGCTTTTCTGATCAAAACATCCTGAATAGTATTGTTTAACATGTGCCCCATATGCAACACGCCAGTAACATTTGGTGGCGGAATTACAATGGTATATGGCTCACGCTCATCTGGTTCAGAGTGGAAAAACTTTTTGTCTAACCAATAGCTGTACCATTTATCTTCAGTTTCTGTAGGATTGTATTTTGTAGAAATGCTCATTTATATTGCGGTCTCGAATTTAGCTGGTAAAAATACGTTTTTAAGCGGAAAGAGCAAACAGAAAGCATAAAGACTAAAGCGAAAAGACCAAAGCATATTTAGCTCAGATAAAGAATTTGAAAATCAAAGACAGTAAGATTTATTAAGGTTAGTCCTGCTTTTTGTTCCAAGTCCTCTCCCGATGAAAAAAATCGGGATGCGGGCTTTCCACTTCAATCAGGTTTAGAAAACTTAGGGCAGTACAGGAAACTAAAGTAGCAGCGTTCAAAAAAACCTCAACTTCTTAATCCCTTAATGGCTCATAAAACAAACATTAAGCAATTAAGAGACATTAAGAATTAAATAGTTTAATGTTAAAATTATATCCCTTCAAAAACATCATCCAATTTTAATACGAAACCAGGCAATACCGAGGAGTTAATTTCTTCACCATTGGCAAACATTTTAGATGGCCTAAATTTTCCTTCGCTATCTAAAGTATAAATTAAAATATATTGGTCGCTTTGGCTAACAATCCAATATTCTTTAACACCAAATTCTTGGTAAACTTGATATTTATTTAGCAATTCCTTTTTATTGTTTCCTGGAGATAATATTTCTACCACAATATCTGGGGCGCCTATGCAACCTTTATCATCTAATTTATTTAAATCGCATACTACACAAATATCAGGCTGTAAAACTGTAAAAACGTCCTTATCAGCCTTACTAGTTTTTGGAAACCTGACATCAAACGGAGCACCGTAAACTTTACAAGGTTTATTTTTCAGAAAATTATAAATAGGATTAAATATCGCTCCAAAAACTTCTTGATGAACTCTTGACGGAGCTGGGCTCATCTTAAAAACTTTCCCTTTAATTAACTCTACTCTTTCCTCAAAAAGCCAGTTTAAATAATGCGCATAGCTATATGTCATCGATTCATCTACATCATTTAAGCTGTAAATTTTCTCATCAGTTAATTCTGGATAGGGCTTTACCGTTCTCATACAACTCAAATATACTGATAATGAGCTAAATGAATAAAAATTTTATCAACAAACAACAATCAAAGCAATTTTTCAAATAATTTAAAGCCCACACAATAAAAGATGTTAAAATATGTTAAATAGATATAAAACTGAAAATCATGAAATCTTTTAGATTAGCATTATTTAACGGAGAAATTTTTCGCAAAATTGGTTTAACCAAACTTTATTACTGGTTTAACAAGTAATATTTCTATTAACTTTTAACTTTTAAAGTTCCTATTGCTTAATTTTCGACTTTAATATTATTTAAAGTATGAAAATTCAACTCAAAAATTATTTTGCAGTTCTAGGGATTCTTGCATGCGGCTTTACTGCCAATGCACAATTAGCTCCAACAAAATACATCGACCCAGCCAATATGGATTTATCTGTTAAACCTGGCGATGACTTTTATCGTTACGCTAGCGGAACTTGGGTAAAAAATAATCCCGTACCGGCTAAAGAAACGCGTTGGGGAACTTTTAATGAACTTCGTGAGTTTAATGCACAAGCTGTGAGAGGTTTGGTAGAAACAGCCGCAGCTGATAAAAATGCTAAAACCGGCTCGGTAACAAAACGGGTTGGCGATTTTTATGCTGCAGCAATGGATAGTTTAACCATCGAGAAATTGGGTTACAGTCCTATTAAGCCTGAGCTAGAAAAAATTAAACAAATCAATTCATTACCAGGTATTTTGAGCCACGCAAATTACATGCGCATTAATGGCATAGGTGGATCATTTTATGGTTTTGGCGTGGGCCAAGATCGTAAAAACGTAAACAAATATTTGGTGAATATATCACAAGGTGGCACTACATTGAGTGATAGAGACTATTACCTCAATAGTGACACTAGAAGTGTGAAAATTAGAGAAGCCTATAATGCTTACATAACCACTCTATTTAAATTAGTAGGCAATACCGAGGCTGTAGCCGAGCAAAAAGCTAGAACTATTTTCACAATTGAAAAAGCTTTAGCAGAAGCGCAAATGACACGTTTAGAAATGCGTGATCCTTATAAAACTTACAATAAACTAACTATTACAGAGTTTAACAAAATTACTCCAAACATAAATTGGAATAATACTTTAGCACAACTTAAAGTAAATGGTCAAGATACTGTTTTGGTAAATTCCACTAGTTTTTTCGAAAATTTAAACAACCTACTAACTTCAATTCCGGTGGCAGATTGGAAAACTTATTTAGAATGGAATATTTTAAAGAGTTCTGCAAGTAATTTAAGTTCTCCCTTTGTGAAAGCTAGTTTTGCTTTTAACCAAGCACTAACTGGACAAAAAGTCCAAACTCCTCGTTGGCAAACCATGTCATCATTAACTGATAGAACTATTGGCGAATTACTAGGACAACTTTATGTAGCCAAATATTTTAAGCCAGAAGCTAAAGCACGTATGGATGTGATGATTGAAAATTTGCGTAAAGCTTTCGAAATCCGCATTAAAGGTTTAGAATGGATGAGTGATGAAACTAAACAGAAAGCATTAGAGAAACTTTATGCATTTACGCCTAAAGTTGGTTACACTACAAAATGGAGAAATTACGATGGGTTGGTTATCAACAGAGGTACATACTTGCAAAATTTAATTAATGCCAGTAAATGGGCGTACGATGAAAATATAAGTCAGTTAGGGAAGCCTATTGATCGTACTCGTTTTGGTATGACACCGCCTACAGTTAATGCATCTTATAGTCCTACAATGAATTCGATTACTTTCCCGGCAGGCATATTGCAATTTCCATTCTTTCATCCAGATGCTGATGATGCATTAAATTATGGTGGTATTGGTGCAGTTATCGGTCACGAAATGAGCCATGGTTTTGATGATACTGGTAGTCAATATGACAAAGATGGAAACCTTAAAAATTGGTGGACGGCTGAAGATAGATCTAAATTCGAGGCAAGAACCAAACTGCTAGGTGAGCAATTTGACAGCTACACGGTATTAGATACCATACATGTAAATGGCAAATTTACGATGGGCGAAAACATTGGCGATTTAGGGGGATTAAACGCTGCTTACACCGCTTTTAAAATGACTAAACAAGGTCAAAGCAATGAGAAAATAGATGGTTTTACTCCAGATCAACGCTTCTTTTTATCTTGGGCACAAGTTTGGAGAGGTAATATTTTACCAGAGAATGCTGCACAATTAATTAAAACAGATACACATTCTCCTGGTCCGTACAGAACCATTGGTGCTCCAGTAAATATGGATGCATGGTACAAGGCTTTTGATGTTCAGCCGGGTGATAAATTGTATAAAAAACCTGAGGATAGGATTAGAATTTGGTAAGTGATATATCTGGATCAAATTTAGAGGCATCAAGGAATTGGTGCCTTTATTTTTTAGTTTGAAAAGCAAATTGTTGCAAACCTCACCCTGTTAAAGCTTGTAGATCAACGCAGTTTCATTGTTTCCCTCTTCTTGAGGAGAGAGATTGAACAGACAGAAGTTCAAACTCAAACGCTTATAGGGTGAGGTTCCGACAAGCATCTACTTTGTTTTTTAAACCCGATTGTAATGTAAACCAAATTCTTCATTTGGTTGAAATGGAAAGCGGGAATGCATTTCCCGAAGAAGTACTACCATTCTTTTTCAATAAACCTTAATTATACTTTTCTTGCACTTTCTTAGGCAATTTAGCCAGCACCAAAGCCCTCGAAGTATCTATTCTTTTTTTCAGTTCAGTATCATTCAGCACATCTAAATCTGCTACTTGTACCCATTGCCTTTTTGCCATGTGAAAAGCTTGCTGAATTCCGTCTCGGGCTGTTAACTCATCAAATTCTTCTGGAGTACATTTTGTAGAAAAGCTATTTCCGTGGTCAATGGCTATGATAACAAAGATTTTTTCTTCAATCATAAAACAAAGATGATCCCATTTCATGCCTTCGGTTGTGCCAGGCAAACTCAAACAATATTCTCTAAAGGTTTCGATGTCCATATTTTAAGGTTAAAGGTAGAATGTTAAAAGCTGGAAGGCCTATCCAAAGTTAACAAACAACAATTAAAATACTAAATTTGGGTCATTATCTTGAAAATCCTTCAATCTTGCAAATCCTGATCCTGACAAATGAATATCCTTACCAAAACTGCCGACGGCTCTAATACTTTATTTAATGAAACCATTGGCGAACATTACCATTCTGCTCATGGTGCCTTGCAAGAAAGCAAACATGTTTTTATTGCTGCCGGATTGGAATTTGCTATTGAAAGAAATCCTGATCAAGAGATAAAAATATTGGAAGTTGGTTTCGGAACTGGGTTAAATTTTATACTCAGTTTTGCGCATTGCGAAGAAAATAATATCAAGCTAAAATATACTGGCATTGAAGCTTTTCCGCTAACGCGAGATGTAATAGCACAAACAGGCTATAAAGAATATGTACCAAATACGGTTTGGACTGATTTCATGGAAAACTACGAGGAAGCGTTAACTACATCTAAAAAATTATCATCACACTTCGAATTAACTATTGCACATACCACTTTAACCGAATTTAAAAGCGATGAATTATTTGATGTAGTGTACTATGATGCTTTTTCTGTGCAACACCAACCAGAAATGTGGACGAACGAGATGATTGCTCATGCTTGCAGTTTCATTAAACCAGATGGGATTTTTGTAAGTTACGCCATTACTGGCAACCTAAAAAGAGCAGTAAAAGCATGCGGTTTTACGATTGAAAAATTGCCTGGTGCACCGGGCAAAAGAGAAATGTTAAGGGCAATTAAAAATTAAATAAAATTAGATGGCTCATAAACAAACAATTTAATAAAATTGAAGTTCTAATCCAAACTTTTATCTTTATTCAAAACATCTGCAATGAAACAAATCTCGCTACCTTTTGTAGCCAAATTAGCGCTTGTGCTTTTATCAATAATTATGCTCGGTTACCTTGCAATTTTAGGTAAAAGCTTATTATCTCCCTTACTATTTTCATTATTGATGGCATTTTTGCTATTGCCATTTGCTAATTTTTTAGAGCGGAAGTTAAAATTTGGAAGAAGTTTAGCATCTATTACAGCAGTTGTACTCATGATTGCCGTTTTGTATGGCATTTTGTATTTTTTTGGAAATCAGTTAGCGGAACTTTGGGCAGATTGGCCACTATTGGTTAAACAAGTAACTACAGCTTTTCACGATATACAAAATTGGGTGGCTAAAACCTTCCATATTAATATTAGTAAGCAAAAATCCTATTTAACTGATGGTATAGAAAAATCTTTGGCCACCAGTGCCGTGGTTATCGGAACAACTATTTTAACACTTTCATCTAGTCTTTTATTTCTAGCTTTTACATTGTTGTTTACATTTTTCATCCTTAATTATAGAAGATTATTATTTACGTTTCTAACCACAGTTTTTAATGAGGAGCATAAAGAAAAAGTACAAGAAATTGTGACTGAAATACAGCGTATCATCAGGAAATACGTTACAGGGCTGTTTCTACAAATGTTGATTGTATCACTAATGATGATTATAACATTATCTCTATTAGGCGTAAAATATGCCATTCTTTTAGGTTTAATTGCTGGAATTTTTAATATTATTCCTTATTTGGGAATTTCTACAGCTTTGTTAATTAGTGCGCTCATTACTTTTGCAACTGCAGGCGCAACACAGGCATTGTTTGTGATTTTCGCATTTATTGGTGTACATACTATTGATGGAAATATTTTAATGCCATTGGTTGTGGGTTCTAAAGTAAAAATAAATGCACTATTTGCCTTTATTGGGATAATTGTAGGCGAAATGATCTGGGGCATATCTGGTATGTTTTTATGTATTCCGTATTTAGCGATGCTGAAAATAATTTTCGAAAGAGTTGATGGTCTACAACCTTGGGGAGCATTATTAGGCGAAGGTCACATCGCTCCCAGAAAACGAAGAACCTATAGGATCACCAAAAAAATTAAATTAGAAGACGCAGAGTAATGAATTTTTAGTGAGAGAATAATTGAAGGAGAGAATTTTGAGTGATTGAATGAATTTAATAAAGCAATGATTATTTTTGGTTTATATAATTTCGAATGAAAGAAGATAATTCAAATAGATCGCCGCATATTTTAAACACCTCTGCCAATTTATTGGGCTTTTGTTTTATCGTTTTAACATCTGTTAAAGTTTCCAAACTACAAGAATCGTCCTTTATAGATGAAGGAGCAGCCTTAGCAATTATCATTTTTATGAGCAGTTGTTTATTATCCTTTTTAGCCATGAGAAGTAAAACGGCTAATGCCACCAAATTAGAACGCACAGCTGACACCCTTTTTCTTTGCGGTTTAATTGTACTTTTTATTACCACCATGCTTATTGCATTTAACATTATCAAATAATATGCCCGCAAATATTCCACCTCCAGCAACTACAAGTCCAGATACCGCTTTTTTAAGGTTATTAAATGTTTTAGATACTTTACGTACACAATGCCCATGGGATAAAAAACAAACCATGGAAACTTTGCGCCACCTAACCATAGAAGAAACTTACGAACTTTCTGATGCCATTTTAGAAGGCGACATGCAGGAAATTAAAAAAGAACTAGGCGATTTAATGATGCATTTGGTTTTTTACGCTCGTATTGGAAGTGAAACCAATGATTTCGATATTACTGATGTATTAAACGGGGTTTGTGATAAGTTAATTAATCGCCACCCACATATTTACGGAGATACTGAAGTAAATGATGAGGATGATGTAAAACGAAACTGGGAAAAAATTAAGCTCAAAGAAGGGAATAAATCTGTTTTAGGTGGTGTTCCTGCCGGATTACCTGCTTTGGTTAAGGCAAGCAGAATACAAGAAAAAGCTCGTGGTGTTGGTTTCGATTGGGATGAAAAAGAACAGGTTTGGGCAAAAGTTGAGGAAGAGCTACAAGAGTTTAAAGATGAATTTAACATCGCTGAAAATGAATATATAGATAAAGAAAAAGCAGAAGGCGAATTTGGAGATTTATTATTCTCTTTAGTTAACTATGCCCGTTTTATTGACATCAACCCTGAAAATGCTTTAGAGAAAACGAATAAAAAATTCATTAAACGTTTTCAGTTTTTAGAAAGCAAAGCCAAAGAAAATGGTAAAGCTTTACAAGATATGACTTTGGCAGAAATGGATGTGTATTGGAATGAGGCAAAAAAGTTGTAAATTAAAAACTTATCTATGGAAAACAAACAGTTAATAAACACCATCTATTTTAATGTAAAAACTGACAATCCAGCTCATCATAGTGGGATTATCCCATGGATTAGCATCGCCTACTTTGAAGAAGATCTTGATGGTTTGGTTGATGCAGATGAAATTGTAATTGCAGCTAGTGAAATTAATATCAAAATTGATTATCCTTTAACAAACCCTGTTTATTTCGACTTAAAAAACGAAAATGGTTTTACTCGATCTTTGCTCATTAAGGAAATTAGCACAAAATACTTGACCATATTTGAAGAGGAAGATCTGACTTACCAAGTAGAAACCAATATGGGTAAACATGGTATTTGGGGGCATGAAGTAGGCGAATTAGATTTAGCTGCAATAGATGTTTATAAAAATGAAGATGGCCAAACTGAATTAGTGTTGAGGGTTGATTCTTAATCTATTCCTTACTAAAGCCAATTTTCACAATCAACATTCAAATTTCTTTCAGGTTTAAGATCTTTAAACTTATCTTATCAATACCAAATTATTTGCTATCTTGATGAAATCAAATAAATATACCATCTACCAATGGATAAAAACAGTGAAAAGATAAATCTATTATTGCTAAAGTTAGAAAATTTACTACTTAGGCAACAAGATTTTGAAGCGGAAATACAGTCATTAAGACAAGAAGTTAGACAATTACAATCTCCAGGTGCTGCTCCAATTATTTTTCCAGAAAAGCAGCAGGGTGTAATAACAGAACCGATTCCATCGGCAAAGCCAGAAGTTGTTTATCCACCAAAAAATACACCACTGCCTAATAATCAACAAAACACCACTCCAATAATCCGTGAGCCAAATTTTGCTGATAAATTTAAAAGAGAAAATCTTGGCAAATCCGATTTCGAGAAATTTATTGGCGAAAATCTAATCAATAAAATAGGTATATTGATCCTAATCATAGGTGTAGTTATAGGTGCTAAGCTAGCAATTGACAAAGGCCTAATTAGCCCATTAACACGTATTATTTTAGGTTATTTAGTTGGCGTTGGTTTAATGGGATTTGCTATTAAATTAAAAGCAAAGTACGAGAGTTTTAGTGCAGTATTACTTAGTGGATCTATAGCTATAATGTATTTTATTACGTATGCAGCTTATGATTTATATGCCTTAATTCCGCAATCATTAGCTTTTATACTCATGGTTGTTTTTACTTCATTTACTGTAGTAGCAGCGCTAAAATATAACAAGCAGATTATTGCCCATATAGGTCTGGTTGGAGCTTACGCAATTCCATTTTTATTAAGTGATGGCTCTGGAAAAGTATTGGTACTCTTTTCTTACATCGCTATAATCAATGTTGGAATACTAGTATTGAGCTTTAAAAAACATTGGAAACCATTATTCTACCTATCTTTTGCTTTTACCTGGATTATTTATTTATCTTGGTTAACGCTAGACGGAAAACAAGCGTATCTAAACCTGTCGTTGGCATTTGCAGCGATTTTTTTCCTCACTTTTTACATTACCAACTTATCTTACAAAGTAGCTAAATCAGAACAGTTTGGCTTTGCTGATGTAATTATCATCCTGCTTAACTCATTTGTTTTTTATGGTATAGGCTATTACATTTTAAGCGAAAAAAATAGTGAATTATTAGGTTTGTTTACACTGGGCAATGCCATTATCCACTTTGTGGTAAGCCTCATAATTTACAAACGTAAATTAGCGGATAAAAACCTATTCTATTTTATTCTGGCTATGGTAATTACTTTCATTACCATGGCTGTGCCTGTGCAGTTAAGTGGCAATTGGGTTACTATTTTCTGGGTAGTTGAAGCATCAATTCTTTTCTACCTAGGCAGGATCAAAAATATTTCTATCTACGAAAAGTTATCTTTACCCTTAATATTGCTGGCATTTCTAAGCCTGGCACAAGATTGGGTACTGCAATCTCCAGAGTTTAACTATATTAATGATGTAACCTACAAGCAACCATTTTTGAATGTTGGCTTTTTGAGCGCAGCAATTTTTATCGCTGCTTTTACCGGGATGTTTCTTATCAGTAGGAAAGCTAAAAATGAAGCTGTTGAAACAAAAATCCCTACCATTAGGCCTTTACTTACTTACATTATACCAACCATTTTAATTGTAGTTATCTATTTCGCTTTTAGAATTGAGATTGCTGGTATCTTCCAAAACTTATTCGAGCAAACGAAAATCAATACATCGCCAACTAAAAACTCAACCTATTTTGAGTATAACTTTAATTATCTTTCTATAAAAATCATCACTATTTATATTTATTCTCTATTTTTTGCGACGGTGTTAAACTACATTAACCTTAAAAAGATAAAAAGCAGTGAATTAGCGGTTGCAACGATAATAATTAATGTGGTGGTAATTTTATCATTCTTAACACAAGGCTTATATGTACTCAGCGAACTTAGGGAAAATTACATCACCCAATCTAGCAAGTACTTTGTAAGTGGGCAAGTCAATATTTCGATAAGATATATAGCCCTATTATTTTTCGCCATATTGATTGCAAGTTGTTATCAATTAAGCAAATCTGAGCTATTTAAGCTTAAATTTAAAACCGCCTTCGATTACTTACTATACATTGCTATCCTTTGGGTTTTAAGTAGCGAATTGTTGCATTGGTTAGAATTAAGTGGATTAAGAACTGGTTATAAATTAGGCCTTAGCATATTGTGGGGTGCTTATTCTCTCTTCTTAATTAGTATTGGTATATGGAAAAATAAAAAATATTTAAGAATTGGTGCTATAGCGTTATTTGCCATCACTTTGGCGAAATTGGTATTCTACGACCTTTCTTCATTGGGTACCGTCTCCAGAACCATTGTATTTATCTCCCTAGGTACGTTATTATTGATCATTTCTTTCCTTTACAACAAATACAAACATTTAATTAATGATGATGTTAAAAAAGAAAATTAAGGTTTTAACTCTCTTATTATTGGTTACGGCTGGTTTACAAGCTCAAGTAAAACACTATCAATTTAAAAGAAATTTAAAAGGAATTACCACTAACTGGCATAGTTTACAAGTTCCTAATCAGATTTTTAAATCGGCACAAATTGGATTAGAAGATTTGAGAATTTATGGCATTAAAGATAAAGATACCATCGAAGTGCCCTATATATTAGAACAAAGTTCCAATCAGGTTACCGATAGGGAAACAACCTTTAATATTATTAATCAAAGTAGCAATCAAAATGGTTATTATTACACTTTTCAATCAGCTTCAATTGCTACTATTAATCAAATTAAACTATCATTTAAACAAACAAATTTCGATTGGAGAATAAAATTAGAAGGAAGCAATGACAATAAAGAATGGTTTGGCATATTAGATGATTATCGTATCCTATCTATTAAAAATAACAATACAGATTACCAATTTACCCAGCTCAATTTTCCTACCGCTAAATATACTTACTTTAGAATTTTAGTAAAAGCTAATGAAAAGCCTGAACTTAATGCTGCCAAAATTTCTAAAACCGATACGCTAAAAGGAATAGATTTAAACATCCCATATCAGTCTTATCAATTGGTAAATGATGCTAAAAATAAACAGAGTATTATAGAAGTAAGTTTGGCTAATATTACCCCTATTTCTTATCTAAAAATTAATGCGCAAAGTGATTTTGATTATTATAGGTCGATTAGAATTGAATCTGCAATTGATAGTGCGAAAACTGAAAAAGGTATCCAATATAATTACACGCAACTTTTTGAAGGTACACTTAGCTCGTTAGAAAGCCCAGAATTTAGGTTTAATAGTACTCTTGCTTCACATCTAAGAATAACCATAGAGAATAACGATAATACACCGCTTCGATTAAACTCCATTGCTTTAATGGGTCCAGTATACGAACTTATTGCCCGTTTTGAAAAAACAGACTATCAATATGCACTATATTATGGCAATACAACTGCCACAGCTCCAAGCTATGAATTAAAGAACTTTGAGAATAAGATACCTATTGGCATTACTACATTAACCGTTAATGCAGAACAATATAACGAAGCTTTCACTAAAAAAGTTGAGCAAAAACCTTTATTTGAAAACAAACTTTGGCTTTGGTGTTTAATGGGAGTAATTATTGCTCTGCTAGGTTTTTTTGCCTATAAAATGTTGAAGAGTTAAAATAAAAATTAATTACCTATGAGTTTTTTAAAGAATTTATTTGGTTCTAATGATAAGCAAGTAAGAGAAGAGCCTATAGTATTCGCCGAACTAAGAAGTCCGAATTGCCCTATTACTGCAATTGTAGAGCAAGATAATCAGGTTGCCTATTTTTATTTATGGGGCGATGAAGATGTTGAGTTTGGAACTAAATCTTGTTGGATACGAAATTTAGGCGAAGCACCAAATGAAACAAATTTAAAACAGATGGAAGCAGGTTTCCCGCCTATGCTAACCAAAAGTTTTTGCAAATTTCCTGCCGGACAAAGTCCACTGAAAATGGAGGATTTGGAAATTGTTTGGTTTGAGGAAGGCGATGGTGCAGCACTTCTAGAAAAAGATGAAATTATTGCTATCATTCCATCTTGGGCAGGTGTCGAGGGATTTCCAGGCTATGCTCGTGATTGTAGCGCTGACAGTGCAATTTGTTGGGAACTTACTCCCACAAATATTTTATATAACAGAGTTAAGAGAGCAAAAGAATATTGGAGTCTTTGGGATAATGAAATTTCTCCTTTCCAAATTCTACAACCCGAATTATTGAGAATTTATGAGGAAACTTTAGGGACGAGTGAAAAATATTACGCAATTGATGGCAACGAATGGCCACCAAGAGGATTATTTTTAAAATCTGGAGAGAGCAAAGATGTTTTTGTAACAGTTGGCTTATCGCTGCTACCTATGCCTGTTGTAGAAATGTACAGCGAAAATCCTGATGAAATAAATAGAATTGAATTGGGATTTATACTTAATACTGGCCTACCACAATCTACTCTAAACACAATTGGAAGTTGGATTAGTGGTCAGGCTGCCATTCCATGGAAAAACATATCTTGGTTAGGCATTGGCCATACCATTACATTTAAAATATTGGAAAACACAAAAATTACAGCGGTAATATTGGTAAAAGATTTAGCTGTATTGCCTAAATTAGAGCTGGCAGCTTACAGAACTAGCAATGTTAATGTTTTATGGATGATACCAATAACTGAAAACGAAAGAAATTTTGTTAGAGATAATGGATGCAAAGTTTTGATTGAAAAATTAAACAACATCGGTTCAGAAATTTTTAATATCCATCGAGAAGAATTGCAATTGAACTAATTATAAACATCTTAACTGATCAATATTAGCTAAACAAAATCACACCAAATCAAAAATCCGACAAAAAATTGAAAACCAAAACCTATGAGCTTTTTAAAAAACATATTCGGCAAAAAACAAGAATCAATAAATAACTATAATGATTTCTGGAACTGGTTTCAGCAAAACGAAAAATCCTTCTATCAAGCTGTTAAAAATAACCAAAACATAGAAATAGATTTTTTTGACAAACTTGCTCCTAAACTAGGTGAGCTTAGAGAAGGTTACTATTTTTTAGCGGGCATGTTGAATGATACTACTGCAGAACTTATATTAACTGCTGATGGAAGAGTAAAAAATATTGTGTTTGTTGAGGAATTGGTAAATGCAGCTCCAACGATTAGTGGTTGGCAATTTACTGCCCTAAAGCCAGCAATAAACGACATGAGCATCAGAATGGCCGATTATGAGTTTAGTAAAGATAATATCAGTTTTTACTATAATGAAGATGCCAACTACCCAGATGAAATTGATGTGGTTATTGTAAATAACGATTTTAACGAAACCAATAAAGACGCTGTTACCAATGGCACATTTATATTTTTAGATAACTTATTAGGCGAATTAAATTTTGCAACAACTATAGATAACATTGTCGTTATCGGTAAAGATAAAGCCCAGAAAGAGCTTATTCCTATAGAAAAATTGAAAGATTTTTTAATTTGGAGAGAGAAAGAATTTATAGAAAAATACGATGACCTGTGGCATACCACCGAAGCTAATAATCACTCCATATTAGAAGGAACTCTCCAAAATGGCAATCCACTATTGGCAGTAATTAACATGGATTTGTTAAACTGGGAGAACAAAGCAAGCCACCCATGGATTTTAACTATTGAAGTGAAATTTGATCCGGATGCTAATGGTTTCCCTAATAACAAAACATTAGCTAAACTTAACGAACTAGAGGATGATTTATCGGAACAATTATTAGACACTAAGGGTTATTTAAATATAGGCAGAGAAACTGCCGATAGCATAAGAGAACTCTATTTTGCTTGTAAAGATTTTAGGAAGCCACCAAAAGTGGTAGAACAACTTATTGTTAAATATGAGGGTAAGTTTAACATAGCTTTCGACATTTACAAAGACAAATACTGGCAATCTTTTAATAGGTATTTATCTAATTAGCATTTTTTTATGAAAAATCAAATTGCTAAGGATGGTTTTTCAATCATTCAAAATGTCTATAACGAACAAGAGATTGAACAAATTATAGAGGAAATCAACAAGGTAGATTCCACTAAACCAACATTCAGAAAATCTGCAGACTTATTCGCAATCAGACAATTTTTAAAAGAAATTCCGGCAAGTTATGATTTGATTTTCAATGATAAATTAAAAAAAATTATCAAATCTAACTTTGGGGAAGATTATTTTATAGTCAAATCAATCTATTTTGATAAACCCGAAAAATCTAACTGGTTTGTCGCTTATCACCAAGATTTAACCATATCGGTCGATAAAAAAATGGAGCTTGAAAATTTCGGGCCTTGGACGATTAAACAACATCAGTTTGGAGTTGTACCACCAATTGAAATTTTACAAAAAAATTTCACCATTCGAATTCATTTAGATGATAATGATGAAAATAATGGTGCTCTAAAAGTGATACCTAACTCTCATTTAAAAGGTACTTATAGACCAGAAAATATTGATTGGTCAATTGAAACTGAAACAATATGTAACGTAAAACAAGGTGGAATAATGATTATGAAACCTTTATTATTACATAGTTCTGCAAAAACTACAGACAATAAAAAAAGAAGAGTGATACATATAGAATTCTCAAATATTGAGCTACCCAAAGAAATAGAATGGGCAGAAAAAACTCTAATTAACTAACTATGCCTCAACAAGCAACACTCCAAAAAATATATCAATCTGCTAAAATGAGTGAGGCAGAATTACAAACTGTTATCAATTCTTTTAAATGCATCGAATTTAAAAAAGGAGATTTTTTACTTAAACAAGGGCAAACAGCAAACGAATATTTCTGCTTGGAAAAAGGATTAATTCGCTCTTTTGTTTATAATTATAAAGGAGACGACATTACCACAAATTTCTTTGGCGAAAATGATATTGTTGTAGAAGCTTCTTCCCTATTCCAACGGATACCAACTAAAGAGAACATACAAGCCATAACAGATTGTACATGCTGGCGAATAGATTTTGGTACTTTTCAGCAACATTTCCATCAAATTGAAGGTTTTAGAGAATGGGGACGAGGATATTTATCGCAAAGTTTATTTCATTATAAACAGCGTTCAATTGCTATGATAGCAGACTCTGCAACCGATAGGTATTTAACACTTTTAAAACAACAACCACAAATTTTACAAAATGCACCTCTTAAATATATCGCTACTTATTTAGGTGTAACAGACACCTCACTAAGCAGAATAAGGAAAGAGGTAATAAAAGCTAATGCTTAACCATTTCTTGTCATTAGGCAAGTAGATTAAATTTTCAATCCTTTAGTTTTACTTTATGATTGAAATCCTACCAAGCTGGATAAATTATTTATTCATAATCACTTGCTTAATAACTGTCTTCCTATTTTATAAGGCAAATGGCAAACGCACCAAAATATTTATTGGTATTGTTATTTATGCTTGCTTACAATCTTTAATAGCCTATTTTGGCTTTTATCAAGTTATAGATTCTGTTCCGCCTAGGGTAATTTTTGTGATGTTGCCCTTTCTTGCAATGTTAGCTTACGGCTTACTCCCTACTCAAATAAGTATTGTAATTTCTGTTCGAAACCTAGTTCGTAGTACCTATTTACACAGCATCCGTATTTTGGTGGAAATTATATTATATCATTTATTCCTTCAAAAAATGATACCCGAACTAATGACTTTCGCCGGTCGTAATTTCGATATTTTAGCAGGTCTAACAGCACCCATTATAGCTGTGCTTTATCACAAAAAGAAAATAGGCAATCAAATTTTACTTATCTGGAATTTTATTGCTTTGTCTTTGGTCTTATTTATTTTAATTAATGCCATTTTATCTGTGCAAACACCCATACAACAATTTGCTTTTAATCAACCCAACCGAGCCATATTGTATTTTCCATTTATCTTACTACCTTCAATCATTGTTCCTATTGTTATCTATTCGCATTTAACAGATATCTTAATCCTCTTCAAAAAACTAAAAAATGAAAACAATTTTCCAAGAACAAACGGCTAAGGAGCTAATTGCCCGATTAGAAAAATTAACACCAGCAACAACGCCACTATGGGGCAAAATGAATGCCGCACAAATGCTGGCACATTGCAATGTAAGCTATGAAATGGTGTATGACAATAAACATAAAGCACCAAATGGCTTTGTAAAATTGATGTTAAAGCTATTTGTAAAGGACATGGTTGTTGGCGATAAACCCTATAAGAAAAACGGACAAACCGCTCCAGCATTTTTAATTAAAGACCAAAAAGATTTCGAAAAAGAAAAAGCAAGGTTAATCGCTTACATCAAAAAAACACAAGAACTGGGCGAAACTTATTTTGAAGGCAAAGAATCACTTTCATTTGGTAAATTAAGCTCGGCACAATGGAATACCATGTTCCAAAAGCATTTAGAACATCACGCTAATCAGTTTGGCATTTAAATAATTTGAAAAGCAATGGCTGTAGCACTTAGGTTATTATAGTCCCGTTTTTCATTACAAGTCCTCCTGTTTTTTATCCCGAAATTCGGGAAAAACAGAAGGAGCTTTCCATTTCAACCGGGTTTAGTTAACTTAAGCCTAAATAAATGAACAATGGCATGGAATCCAGAAAAATATAATCAATTCAAAGCAGAAAGATATGCACCCTTTTATGATGTGCTTTCCCTAATTAAAATTAAACCCAATTTAAATGTAATTGATTTAGGCTGTGGAACTGGAGAATTAACCAGCATGCTTGCTGAAAAACTTCCCAATGCAAATGTTTTGGGCGTCGATGCCTCTTCAGAAATGCTCGAAGAAGCAAAAGCTTTTGCCAATAAATCATTAAGCTTTAAACAAAGTAGTATTGAAGAACAATTGGCGACTAAACAAAAATGGGATTTAATTTTTTCCAATGCAGCAATTCAATGGGTAGATCATCATCATGAACTCTTTCCAAAAATGATTAGCCTGCTAAATCCAAATGGACAACTAGCGATTCAAATGCCATCGCAAACTGAAAATGCGCTAAATCGAATATTAGATGACTTGGTCCAAGAACAACCATATACACAAAATCTGGATGGTTACCATCGCGTTTCTCCAGTACTCAAAACAGATGAATACGCACAAATCCTTTTCGAAAATGGAGCAAAAAGCATGACAGTTTTTGAAAAGATATATCCTATTATAGGGCAAACCTATATCGATTTATATGATTTTATTTCTGGCTCTGCCCTACCCCCATATCTAGATAAATTAAGTGGATCAGTTAAGGAGACCTTTATTAGCGAGTATAAAAGTCGTATCAAATCTAGGTTTCCACAAACGCCAGCTATCTATCCATTTAAAAGAATAATTATCGAAGCGAAGTTCTAACATTTTACTTATCTTCATGATATGAAAAGATTAACGATTTTACTATTGTTAATCATCCCTTTATTATTCTGTACTTCCTGGGGCTTTTTTGCGCATCGGCGAATTAATCAATTGGCGATTTTCACGCTGCCAACAGATATGATTACATTCTACAAAACTGCCAACAAATATATAGTTGAACATGCAGTTGATCCTGATAAGCGGAGATATATTGACACACTAGAAGCACCCAGACATTATTTGGATGTAGAAAATTACGAAACACATATAGATAGTATTCCCGAAAAGTTTAATGATGCATTAGCTAAATACGGACAGAAAAAGTTAAATGAAAGTGGAATTGTGCCCTGGCAAATTCAAAGAACCTATTATAGTTTGGTTAAAGCCTTTAAAACACACGATTCTCTCAAAATACTTAAATACTCCGCCGAACTCGGTCATTATATTGGCGATGCGCACGTACCTTTACATACCACTCATAACCATAATGGCCAATTAACTAACCAACATGGTATACATGCTTTTTGGGAAAGCAGAATACCCGAATTATTTGCTGGTAAGTACAATTTTTTAGTTGGTAAAGCTACCTATATCGTAGATCCATTAAAATCAGCTTGGAAAATTGTTAAACATTCTCATGGTCTTTTGGATAGCGTTTTAAAGTTCGAAGCTGAGCTTAACAAATCTTTCCCTTCAGATCAGAAATATAGTTTTTCTGAACGTAGTAATGTGGTAATTAAACAATATTCTGAAGCTTACAGCAAGGCCTATCAAGACCGTATGAATGGAATGGTAGAAAAACAGATGCGTTCTGCCATATTAGCTGTCGGTTCATATTGGTATTCGGCATGGGCTGATGCCGGCCAACCTACTTTAAAAAACTTGATTAAAATTGAACCTACTTTAGAAGAATTAAAAGCTGAAGAACTATTAAACAAAAAGTATCAAGAAGGAAAAATTATTGGCAGGGAGAATTAATTATTTTTCGGTCGGAGGACACCAACCGATATAATTATTGTCAGAGAGAATTGATTAAAACACATCATTGCGATTTCGACCTTCTCGAGAAAGAAATCTGACAGCTTTTAGCATCGCCATAACATCCAGTTATAATAGTGAACAGATACTTTCCGAAAATTAGGAACAAGCTCTCGCTGCGCTGCGTTCGATATGACGAGAGGGTAACAAACTAATCTTCTTTTAGCTCTTCCTCTATTTGTTTTTCAACTGGCTTCTTTGAAAATACAGATTTCAACGCTCCATATATTACGGGCACAAAAGTACCTACAGCAATAATTAGCACTAAAATTTCAAAATTCTTTTCTACAAAAGGAATTTTACCTAACAAATAACCTGCAAACAATAAACTCGCAATCCAAGCTATACCACCTACCACATTATAGTAAGTAAACTTACCAAAAGACATTCTAGCAGCTCCTGCAACAAAAGGTGCAATAGTTCTTACAATTGGCAAAAAGCGACTAAATACTATCGCTTTAGCGCCATGTTTTTCGAAATAGGCATGAGATTGATGGTAATATTTAAGTTTAAGAATTTTATTGTTTTCTTTAAACACCTTAATACCAAAATATTTACCCAACTGGTAGTTTAATGAGTTACCTAAAATAGCAGCAGCAATTAAAATAACTAACATAAACCAGATATTTAAACCTGTTCCATTTCCAGCAACCAAAGCTCCAACGGCAAACAACATAGAGTCGCCAGGTAAAAATGGGGTAACTACAAATCCAGTTTCTGCAAAAATAATGATGAATAAGATCAAATAAGTCCAGGTTCTGTATTCCTGCATGATCTGTTCTAGCGTATCTTTTGTATTCGTAAGTAATTGTACGAGTAAGTCGAAAAATTCCAATGTGATATATTTTGCACAAAAATAGCGATATGCTTTTGATATGCCTACTGTTTTAAAAAATTAGATGTTAATTGTAGGTAATTTTGTTAATGCTCAAGTTAGCATTAGAATTTCCTCCTATCCAAATGGTATAAATTTTACCAGCTTCAAATTCTGTTCCTCTCATTATTTTAAGCCCACCTGCACCTAAAACCGAAAAGCCTAAATCTATATTAGGGTCAATAGCAAAATACAATGATTTTTCTTTAAAAGCTAAAGAATTAACAAGTAATGTATTTCCTGTAGTAATAATGTTAATTGAATTGGTAAAATTAGGACTAAGGTTTACAAATCTTATCCTTGCCATGCCAGCTTCAGTTGCACCCAAATCATCTTGCAATGCTAAAATCTCCCCCTTACCTGTTTTATCTTCTACATAAAATGAAGTATAAGAGAATGAGGGAACAAATGTTAATTCTGCTGCTGCATCTTCTATCCCATTATTAATAAAGGATGCATGTTTTGCACCAGATTGAACTACAATGTAATCGCTACTCTCTCCAGATGCTAAGGCTTTATTAGTAATTTTACTATCATTTAGATAAAAATCGAGATTTTTACTGCTTAGAGAAGCATTAATTATTTTAACTTTTGCTTCTGCACCCATTATAGTAATATCTGTTGGAATGTCCTTTTTACAAGAAATAAGACATATAAACAATACCATAGAAAATATTAAAATACGGGATAATGGTATATTTTGAAAAGGTAGCGTTGTTTTCATAAGTGCAAGCTTAATATTTGGATATAACAACAATGGCTTGGTCAAAAACCAAGCCATTGTTGTTATTATTAAGTTAACCTAATGTTATGCTGCCTTTTTTATATTCGGAAGCAGATAGATTGTTTAGTAGCTATTATTAAGCATTACAGGCATCACTAACATCAGAACATCTTCATTTTCATCGTTAGTTTGTGGAATTAACAACCCTGCTCTGTTTGGAGTAGAAAGTTCTAATGTAACTTCTTCGCCACTTAAATTACTTAACATTTCAATTAAGAAACGAGCATTGAAGCCAATTTCTAAATCTTCACCTTCGTATTGGCAGCTTAAACGTTCATGAGCTTCGTTAGCGAAATCCAAATCTTCTGAAGAGATATTTAATTCGCTACCATTAATTTTCAATCGTACTTGATGTGTAGTCTTATTCGCAAAAATTACTACCCTACGTAATGTATTTAAGAACAATGCTCTATCAATAACCAGTTTATTTGGGTTGTTAGCTGGAATTACAGCTTCGTAATCTGGGTAACGCTCATCAATTAAACGACAAACCAAATTGATATTTTCGAATTTGAAAAATGCACTAGTCGCATTATAGTCTACAGAAACATTTACATCAGAACTAGGCAAAGCCGCTTTCAATAATGTTAAAGCTTTTTTAGGTAAAATAAATGAGGATGCTTTATCAGCTTTGCTATCCATACGGCGATAACGTACTAATTTATGCGCATCAGTTGCTACAAAAGTAATATGTTGAGGAGATAGCTGGCAATACACACCTGTCATTGCTGGTCTTAACTCATCATTACTTACTGCAAAAATGGTTTTGGTAATAGCTTCTGTTAAGACTGAAGCTGGTAAATTAACAGATGATGCATTTTCAACCACTGGGATTTTTGGAAAATCATCGCCGTTTTCGCCGCTTAATTTATATTTTCCATCACCAGCACTAATCTCAATAGAGAAAGTATTATCATCAATATTAAATGATATTGGCTGATCGGGTAATGTTTTTAAAGTATCTAACAATATTCTAGAGGGAACAGCAACTTTACCTTCTTCCTTAGATTCTACTGCTAAAGAAGTAGTCATGCTTGTTTGCAAATCTGTTGCCGAAATGGTCAGATTACCGTCCTTAATTTCGAATAAAAAATTCTCTAATATAGGCAAAACAGTACTGCTGCTAGAAGCACCATTAACTGTTTGTAAATGTTTTAATAGCGTTGAAGTTGATACTATAAATCTCATAGTTTGTTTTGTATAATCTCAAAAATATAAAAATTACTTCGCATACTTATGCTTGCGGTAATAATGTTGAAAAATTGCGAAACATATTAACAATAATAATGGAACAACTGCATTAATTAATTGCCATTTTGTTTTTTCTGTTCTCAGCAAAACTTTATCTAATAACCTCACTTTAATTTCTTTATTGCGCAATGAAATTAAATTATCATCGTCTGTAAAGTAATCAGCAATATTTAACAATAATGCTTTATTACCATAATTTTGCTGTGTATATCTATCTAGTCCTAAAGGAAAAACAGAATTATCTGTTGCACTAACCTGATTGGCAAAAATATCCCCATCTCCTATCACAATCATTTTAGTAGGTTTGCTATTGGCTGGAACATCATATATTTCATCAATTCCTTCTGGCACGGGGCGATTTAAGAATACTGATTTAAAACTTCCTTCTAATAAAACACCAACTGTTTTTGGGGTGCTCGTATATTCTTCTTGCTTAGGCTCTTGTGCTAAAATTTGTAAAGAAAGCATTTTAGGTGTTTCGAATACTTTATTGTAAGGAGATGTTTGCAGAATAACCGTTTTTTTAACATTCGGCACATCAATAATATCTACGGTACTTGCAAATTCTGCTCTTACCCCATCAATATTTTTAACGATGGCATTTGATGTATCGGGCATTAAGATTGGATAATAAATCCATGGTGCCAAATCAATTTGTGCTTGCTCACCAGGATTATTTGTAGCCACTGGTATAGCAGCACAATTTACATCGGTAATCAGATTATAATTTATCCTTGCACCATATTCAAATAACATATCATCAATGTTCAATTGATTATTAAAGGCCATCATTTGAGGTCGCTTTTGCAAGCTATCTAAACTTGCACTAACCTGATCTATAGACCAAACCAATTTGCCTCCTTTCATTACAAAATAGTTGATTTTATATTTCTCCAATTCGGTTAAGGCTGTTTTTGGTTTCGCTATAAATAATACATCTAAATCATCTAAACCCTGTTTTTTAATGATTTTAAGATCTACAAAACCTGAATAAAAGTTTTGCGAAAGTGTATTATTTACTGCATCGTAAAATTGAGTTTCTAATGTTTCGTTGTGTCCATCCAAAAATCCAATTTTAGGATTATAGCCTTTTTGCAATCTTTTGATAGCGGCAGTAAATGAGTATTCTAAATTCTGAATTGAGCTATTGATATTGGCTTCATAATCAGTTGCAGGTCCGCCGGTTTTTTGCAAGAGATTAACAGCCATTGGTTTGCCATCAATATCTATTAAAGCCATCGGAAAAACTAATTTCTCTGTTACACCTGCATCATTTCTTAAATTAATCCTCATCGGCTGAATTCCTATCTCAGCTAATTTTTTGATAATGGTATCTTGCTCATTTGCCACAACACCATCAAGAGGATCTTCAAAAATGATTTTTACATTCGCATTTGAATAGGCTTTGTAATCATTTAACAAATCTTTCGTTGCATTGCGTAAACGCTTAAAAGCAGATGGCATTTCTCCATCTAAAAAAACAGTGACGGTGATGTCTTTTTCTGTTTTAGCCAGTGTTTCTTTTGTTTTTTGATTTAGGGTATACCTTTTTTCTTTAGTAAAATCGAAACGCGTATAAAAATATTGAGCGATAATGTTTATCAATATCAAAAACAAAAAAAATAGAAGTACTTTCAGTAGTCTATTCTTTGGTCTTTGGTCTTTCCGCTTTTGTCTTTCCGCTTTATGCTCCAGCCCTACCATTTCCTACCTCCAATTGCAAAGTTTGTTAAACCTAAAAACATAAGTACAAATGTGATAAAGTAAACCAGATCTCTGGTATCTAACACACCTCTACTTATAGATTGATAATGTTCGTTTATGCCCAGATTTACTAAGAAATTTCCAAAAGTTTGAAGCTCAAAAATTTTACTTAGCGAATCAAATCCACTAAAAGTGAAAAAGCATAAAAAAACGGCTACTGCAAAAGCAATTACTTGGTTTTTAGTTATAGAGGAGGCAAAAACTCCGATGGCAGTAAATGCATTTCCTAATAAAAACAAACCCAGATATGAACCAATTACAGCCCCAGTATCTATATTGCCCTTCGGAAAACCTAATTGATAAATACTGTAATAATAAATTAACGTTGGAAGTAATGAAAAAAGTAAGAGCACAACGCATGCTAAATATTTAGCCAATATAATTTGGGTTATGGTTAGCGGTTTAGTTGCCAATATTACATAAGTTCCTTCTTTACGTTCTTCTGCAAATGAGCGCATGGTAATTGCAGGAATAAGAAAAATAAATAAAAATGGCACTAAGCTAAAAAAGCCATTTAATTCGGCATAGCCATAATCAAGTATAGATGTATCTGGAAAAAACCATAACAACATGGCACAGGCCAATAAAAAAACACCAATGGTGATGTAAGCCATTAGTGAGTTTAGAAAGCTAAATAATTCTCTTTTAAAAACTGCGTACATGCATTTGATTTGTGTTGCCGAAGTTATACAATATCTGCTAAAAAATAAAAGCCCCGATGATAATCGAGGCTTTGCAAAAAATTTAGGCAAATATTAAAAACCAAATGAGTAGGCTGCACGCAAACCTACAAAAGGATATCTTCCATTTAAGTTCCACTCTTCATAACGTACGCCAAAATCTAAGTTAGATTTTGGAGAAATAGAAAAAGATGTTCCTAAACCACCAGAATATGCTAAAACATTTTCAAAACCGTAATCTACAGCTAGTGCACCTCCAATTTCTGCAGTTGCATAAAAATTACGATAGTAATATTTTACTCCTAATTTACCAGTATAGTAAAGAAAATTAGAAGTAGGCATGCCCAAACTTTCTTCAAAAGCTTTAACCTCATCTTTATAAACAAAAGAAGAAAGACCAACAGCACCAGTTAAATTTAAATTTTTTAAGATATTGTATTCTCCCTGTACAGAAATTCCGTAGCCAATTTTCGTTTTAAAGGTATCTTCAAAATTTTGCAAGGGATAAATAAACTCAGGGCCGATACTTATTTTATTTACAGCACCTTCTTTCTGCGCACTTGCCGACAATCCTAAACCTGCAAAAAGTACAATTGAGAGGAAAATTTTTTTCATGTGTTTAATTTAAAATCTAAATATATAAAAACTTAGTTATAGCAAATATTAATTATTCCTGATACTCTTCTTGTAATTCTTAAAAGGATTAATTAGTTATAAACAAGTAACTATTTCTATAAACGCTTAAAACGGTTTAATCGCTACAGTAGTTAATCTTTAAATCCAGCACTATTTTTTCTGAAAATAAAAATGCCCCCATAAAGTGTGTAACTTTTTGGGGGCAGTGCATAAGCTGTAGGCCTTTTTAAGAGTTATGTTTTCGATTATAAGCCAAAAGCATAGGCTAAACGTAGACCAACAAAAGAAACTGTACCCTCTTTTGACCAAGTTTCATACCTTACACCAAAATCTAAGCTAGATTTATCTGCAAGTGAAAAAGACGCACCTATTCCAGGAGCATAATTGAAAGCTGCACCATCTCCGCCCTCTGTACTAAAAGTTGCACCCAACTCTCCAGCACCATAAAAGTTTCCGCCAAAATAATATTTAGCCCCGGCCTTTAAAGGTACAAAACCAGCATTACCTGATGCACCTTTCGCAGTAGAAAATAAACTCATATAACCTGCAGAACCTGTTAAATTTAAAGATTTTGCTATTGGTTGCTCAAATTGAAGTGAGGCACCGGCCATCATTAGATCTTTATTACCTTCATCTGTTAGCAAACCCGCTTCTGCGCCGATACTTAATTTTCTAACTGCGCCTTCTGTTTGTGCACTTGCAGCAAAACCCAATCCTGCTACAAATGTTAATGATAATAATAATTTTTTCATTGGTAAATTTGTTTAAATTGTATTCGAACTAATCTTTTAAACATATGTTTACTAGCAAAATAGATAGTTCTATACCATGTTAATAGTTTATTAATTTTAATAAAACATTAACAAGAATTTAGCCAAAAATTTAAAATGGCATTATCTGGAAGTTAAGATAGCCCCATCCAAACTTAATAACAAGCTAGATTTCAATAAATTAATTTGAAATTATTTTTTAGCTATCGTAATTTACAATCCAAAAAGATAACCAACTCGAAGTGCAATAAAATTGAAACTAGTGTTTGATATGCCGCTTGATGGGGTACTTCTAGCGCTAGTCCATCCTTCGTATCTAATACCAATATCAATTTTTCTATTCGAATTCCTGGTATTGAGATGGGTTCCAATACCTGGCGACCACAGAAAAGCAGTTTGTTCATTATCACTTAAAGGTATTGATGCACCTAACTGACCTTCTAAGTAAAAGCCTTCTGAAGGATAATATTTAAACCCACCCTTAACAGGAACATAACTTTTGGTTGGCATGGTTGTACCAAAAAAACGTTTGCCGAAAAAACTAACTACGCTACCTTGAGCTGTTAATGCAAACCGATCTGATATACCTAATTCTGCCTTTAAGAAACCACCTACCCCAATTGAACTTCTATTAGACGAATTGCCTGATGGAAAACTAACCTCGGGGCCTATGATTAATGTTACATTTTGTGCCTTTATATTTGCAAAAGAAAATAGAGTTAGTAGGGTTACTACAAAAAATTTAACGCTCATCTAATTGGTTAGTTTTTTAAAAATTTCTTCCAAAGATAACGAATTGTGTTGTTTTTTTAATTCATCAAGCGAGACATTGGCTACCAATTTGCCTTTGTTTATGATAATGATATCATCGCAAATAGCCTCTACCTCTTGCATAATATGCGTAGATATGATAACCGTTTTAGCTACACCTAAATTTTTAATCAGCGCCCTAATGTCTGTTAACTGATTTGGATCTAAACCAGATGTTGGTTCATCTAAGATTAAAACTTCAGGATTATGAATTATGGCCTGAGCCAAGCCCACACGCTGTTTATAACCTTTAGAAAGCATGCCAATTTTTTTATGCTGCTCGGGTGTTAAACCAACTTGTTTAATTACATCATCTACCCTACTCTTTAGGTTTTTTATGCCATAAGTTTCGCCAACAAAGCTTAAAAACTCTTTAATGTACATATCGTTATAAAGAGGTGTATTTTCTGGCAAATAACCGATCAATCTTTTTACAGCCAAATCTTCAGTTAAAATGCTCTTGCCGCAAATTTCAGCATCACCACTTGTTGGCGATAAATAACCTGTAAGCATTTTCATGGTGGTAGATTTACCTGCGCCATTAGGCCCTAAAAATCCTAAAATTTTACCAGGTTTAGCCTCAAAACTAATCTCATCAACTGCTTTCTGCTGCTGATAATGTTTAGATAGATTTTTTACTTTAATACTCAATTTACTTAACGCTTAGGTTAGCAAATTTAAGCTTTTTATCGTTTCTGTAACTATCAAATTGTTTTCCTGCCAATACCAACTCGTCTGTAGATAATATATCTGCACCATTAGCTAATAACTGTTCGTAAACTTTTTGGTTAGGATTTGCAATTGCACTTCTATCTAAGTTGCCCATTGTACCTAAAATACTGGTTATGCCTTTGCTATGTAGGTAGTCAAAAAATGCTTTTTCTGGTGAAGAAGTGCCTACAAATGCAACAATCCTATTATTTGGAACGCCCATTTGGTTTAAACGCTCAATGTCTTCTATTTTTCTTGCAGAAGCTGATATCATTAAATCAGGCGCTAGTTTATGTACTTCGGCAGCTTGATTGGCGTTGTAGGTAATTACAATAGAATTATTTTCAGCTTTATTTCTTCTTACTGCTTCGACTATTTTAGCATAAGGTACACCTCTTTTAATATCTATGGTAAAAATAACTTTGTTTTTTCCCCATTTTAAAACCTCATCCATAGTTGGAATTTTAAAGCTGGTTACTTTTCCATCATCATCCTTTAGATTAAACTTTTGCAATTCTGCACGAGTATAAGTACCAATAGCGCCTGTTCCAGTACTTGTTCTGTCTAATTTATCATCGTGCATAATTACCAATGCCGAATCTTTACTCAAGGCTACATCAAATTCTATAATTACAGGCTGATGCGTTGTTGCATTTTCAAAAGTTTGGATAGCATTTTCTGGAAATCCTGCCATTGGTCCGCCTCTGTGTGCACTAATTAGTGGAAAACCAGGTGTTTTACGATTTAAAAAGTTCCTTAACTCATCTGCATTACGAAACGAAATATAATGATGCTTTGGTGGTGCAGTAAATGATACACACAATACAAAAACCGCAGCTATAAATAGATTAAAATTTTTCATGGTCCAAAAGTAAATAAAACATGTAAGCTAGATATCTTCTAACACTAAGGTTACATTATCAAATTGTTAAGCCTAATTATTTTAAATCTATCAGCCAGTATCACAGCTACCAAAATAAAAACTTAAAACGTTTTTTGAAAAGCAAAGACAGCATATTTAATTTACTATCCTGCCTTCTAGACAGGCAGGTTTAAAAACTAGGCCAGTAATTCTAATTCGAGTTGCTTTGCGCTTAGACATAAATAGTAGCACAGTTTTTCGTTCTTAAACCCGGGTGAAGAGGAAATACTTTTTGCTTTACTGACTCTTCAACTACGCTCAGGTGTAAATACAAAAAGATTGCAACGGAAAACGGGACTCGCTTCTATTTCATACACTGCAATTGCTTTTCAAAAAACAGTATTGAGCATTAAAATATGAGTATTTTACCGACTGTTAGATACATTTTACATCTTACCTTTAACATCTTACATTTTTATTATCTTTGCGCCACTATGGCTAAAACAAACGACGAACAATTTAAAAATGTAATATCACACGCTAAGGAATACGGTTTTGTGTTTCAAAGCAGCGAAATATATGACGGTTTAAGTGCCGTTTACGACTACGGGCAATTAGGTGCCGAATTAAAAAACAACATTAAAACTTACTGGTGGAAAGCAATGGTGCAGATGCACGAAAATATTGTAGGCATTGATTCTGCAATTTTTATGCACCCAAAAGTTTGGAAAGCTAGTGGTCACGTTGATGGTTTTAACGACCCAATGATTGACAATAAAGACAGCAAAAAACGTTACCGTGCCGACCAATTATTGGAAGATAAAATTGCACGTTACGAAAAAGATGGCAAGACCGAAAAAGCTGCAAAATTACAAGCTGATATGGATGCAGCTTTAACAGCAGAAGATTTACCGCAGTTAAAAGTGCTGATTGAAGAACATGAAATTGCTTGCCCGGTGAGTGGCACCAAAAACTGGACGGACGTTCGTCAGTTTAACCTGATGTTTAGCACGCAGTTTGGTGCAATGGCAGAAGGAAGTGATGAAGTTTATCTTCGCCCGGAGACTGCACAAGGCATTTTTGTAAACTTTTTAAATGTGCAGAAATCTGGAAGAATGAAAATTCCTTTCGGAATTGCACAAATTGGTAAAGCATTTAGAAATGAGGTAATTGCCCGTCAGTTCATTATGCGTATGCGTGAGTTTGAGCAAATGGAAATGCAATTTTTTGTTCGCCCTGGCGAAGATAAAAAGTGGTTTGCTTATTGGAAAGAAGCTCGCTTAAAATGGCACCAGGCTTTGGGCACTTCTCCAGAAAAATATCGTTTCCACGATCACGTAAAATTGGCACATTACGCAAATGCAGCTACAGATATCGAATTCGAATTCCCTTTTGGCTTTAAAGAAGTTGAAGGGATCCACAGTAGAACTGATTTCGATTTAACGCAACATCAAGAATATTCTGGTAAAAAAATGCAATATTTTGATAACGATTTAAACGAAGAAGGTAAGCCTTATGGAAATTACGTTCCTTACGTTATCGAAACATCTATCGGTTTAGATAGAATGTTCTTATTAACGATGATCAATGCTTTTGAAGAAGAAGATCTAAGCACCGCTGATAAACAAGATAGCAGAACCTTATTGCGTTTACACCCTGCATTGGCACCAATTAAAGTGGCTATTTTCCCATTAACCAAAAAAGATGGTTTACCAGAAAAAGCTCGTGAAATTATGGATCAATTGAAATTTGATTTCAACTGTGTATATGAGGAGAAAGATGCCATTGGTAAACGTTACCGCCGTATGGATGCCATTGGTACTCCGTTCTGCGTAACGGTAGATCACCAAACTTTAGAAGACAATACAGTCACCATTCGCCATAGAGATACAATGGAACAGCAACGTATTGAAATTAAAGAGTTGCATACCATTATTGAAGGCAAAGTGAGCTGGAGAAATTTATTAGCTTAAAATGTTGAAACCGCTAGTTCGCTAGCGGTTTTTTTTGTGAATATATCAATGAATTTAGCAGAACATTATAACAAACTTTACACTGATTCTATAACAAAAATTGAAGCCGGTAATTGTGAAATTGATCATTTAATTGATAGTGATGATGATTATCGTTTTGGAATTACCTTATTGATTAGACCAGATGAAAACACCAAAGCTAACATTCAACGTTTTCTTGATGAAGTAAAGTTAATTGAGCCAGATCAATATTATTACCAAAACTCCGACATCCACATTACAGTAATGTCTATTATCTCTTGTTATAATGGCTTTAACTTAGACAAAATTAATATTCAAGATTATGTTAAAGTGATTAACCAAGTAATAGAAAGTCATAAAGCTTTTACAATACAATTTAAAGGGATTACCGCATCGCCATCCTGTATTTTATTACAAGGTTTTTTTGAAAATGATACCTTAAATGAAATTAGAAATCAACTTAGGTTAAGTTTTAAAAATTCAACGTTGCAACAGAGTTTAGATCAGCGTTATGCAATACAAACAGCGCATTCTACCATCATCCGGTTTAGAGAAAAATTAAATAACAAAAATGCTTTTTTAGCTACTGTAGAAAAATATAGAGATTTTGATTTCGGTACATTTAAGGTCGAAAAAATGGAATTGGTTTATAACGATTGGTACCAAAGAGCTGAATTTGTTCAAAAATTACATGAATTTGAGTTTTAAATAATTCGATCCAACTCATCCTCACTTCTAGCCACTACTGCTAAATCTCCTTTAATTACAATTGGTCTTTGTATTAAAATAGGATTTTCGTGTAAAGCGATGATCCATTCTTCGTTTGATAAATCTTTACCCTTAAATTTCTCTAAATAGATCTTTTCTGTTTTGCGCACAATATCAAATGGCTTCAATTGTAGTTTGGTTAGAATTACTTTTAAATCGTCGATACTAGGAATTTCTTCCAAATAATTAATGACTTCAAACGCCTCACCACTTTCGGTAATTTCCTTTAAAGCTGTTCTACTTTTACTGCAACTGTTGTTGTGATAGATTGTAATCATGCTTAATTTCCCTTGTACCAATTGTGTTGGTCTATTCTTGTAATTTCTGGCTTACCAATTTCCGTTAAAATTCTGCGTGCCCCCACTAATGTTGGACTTTGCCCACTATCGTAATTAGTGGCTGTTGGCACTAAACTACTTATTTTTACCATACTGGCAGATTGTATAAACTCACCATTGCCCATATAAATTGCGGTGTGCGAAACCCGACCACCATTTATCCCTCTACGTTTGGCAGCAGAGAAAAACAGTAAATCGCCCGGCAATAGGTTTTTTAAACATTTAGTTAGACTTATCGAATCTCCTTCCAAAACATCAATTTCTTTACCTACCAAAGCTTGTTGAGATGCATCTCTAGGAATAACTATACCATTTAAGAAGTAAGCAGTTTTTGTAAACCCACTACAATCTACTCCTTTAACAGATGTTCCGCCCCATAAATAAGGTACCCCAATTAAAGTTTCGGCAGTTTTTAAAATTGCCTTTGCTGTCGGGTTTGACCTTCTAACCCAATCTTTGTATAAACTTATTTTGGCAGTTTCTACATAACCCACCCTCCCGTCAGGATAAGCTATTTTGCAAAATACCTTGCCCCAAGCTAACAATTGTAATATATTACCATTTACTAAATCAGAAACTCTCATTCCATTGAATTTAGGCGAAGTAAAAGCATGTCCATAATCTGCTGCAAACACAATTTTTTCTGCCTTTTGCCATTCCTTAAATCCCTGTTCGTTCATCAGTTTAAGCGAACCATCAGTCCACGCTAAATAATTATCTGGTGTTTTCACCAAATAAAAAGCACCTTGTTTTTTAAGCACCTGCACAGGTGTACCCAATAAAGTTTGTGTTATTAACTCAGCGCCATGTTGCGGATTGGCTCTATTGTTACCCACAGAAACGTTAACCACAGCATATATTAAATCATTTAATGACTTAGCAGGCAATAATTCGCTAGTTAGTTTCTGTTGATTTAGAGATTTAGTTTCGCTAATAAAGGCCTCGATAACTTCATTTGATGTACTTTCAATCTTAATGGAGTCGCCCTTAAATTGTAAGTTGAAATAAACAGCACGTTTATCTGGCGCCAATTTTTTCTGCACTTCCTTTGCAATGGCACGGTATACTGTGGTATCGCTTTGAGCATTGGCAAATAACACAAACAGGATTAAAAATATACCAATATAGAAGCTTTTCATTATCGTTTTTATTCTAAAACTAAGTTACACAAACTTGCATTCTAAGTTAATGTTTTAGGTAAAAATTTACTTAAGTAACGTGAATGTTCAGCAAAATTAATAAGTAAATACAAACAGTTTAGCTCTATTTGCGTTACTATAGTAGTATTTCTAAGTTAATTTCACACTATGCTCAAAAAACTACCTTTACCTTTATGGACAATTGCTTTACCCATTTTAGCTTGGGTAGCTTATTTTAGTCCTATTAGCGGCTTAGGCACCATTTACATCATTATCTTAACCACACTATTGATTGGCAGTGTGTTGGCAGCAGTACACCATGCAGAAGTTGTAGCCCATAAAGTTGGCGAACCTTATGGAACTTTATTGCTTGCCTTGGCCATAACTACTATTGAAGTTGCCCTCATTGTATCACTAATGCTAACCGGCGGGCCAGAAACTACGGCACTGGCCAGAGATACTGTAGTTGCTGCTGTAATGATTATCCTAACAGGAATGATTGGAATATGCCTATTAGTTGGCGGGGTAAAATTTAAAGAACAAGCTTTTAGTTTAAGCGGTGTAAGTGTGGCATTGGTTGGCTTAACGGCAATTGTAGTGCTAACATTAATCTTACCCAATTATACTACCAGTAGATCAGGTCCTTTCTACAGCCCCATACAATTGGCCTTTGTAGCTGTAATATCACTAATTATTTACGGTGCTTTTGTACTTACACAAACTGTAAGGCATAGAGATTTCTTTTTACCTCCCGGAGAGGATGGAAATGAAGACGCACATGCCGAGCCACCTACCAAAAATACAGCCTTACTAAGTGGTTTTTTGTTATTAGCCTGTTTAGGAATTGTAGTGTTACTGGCCAAGGCATTAGCGCCTGATATTGAAGATGCAGTAATAAGTGCAGGTGCGCCAAAATCATTAGTGGGTGTAATTATTGCCGCAGTTGTGCTCTTACCAGAAGGTTTAGCGGCTTACAATGCTGCAAGAAAAAACAGACTACAAACCAGTTTGAATTTAGCCTTAGGCTCTGCATTGGCCAGTATAGGTTTAACCATTCCTGCAGTAGCTATTGTAGCAATGATGACCGGAATGACCATCACTTTAGGTATAGACCTGAAAGCTACCGTTCTTTTATTACTTTCGCTATTTACCATTATGCTATCTTTAGCTACTGGAAAAACCAATATGTTACAGGGAGTTGTATTGCTGGTTATTTTTGCAACTTATTTATTTACCATAGTTATCCCTTAACAAGCAGGCACCTTACCTAAAATTAACTTTTATAATAAATAATTCAAGCTTGGGGCAAAATTAAATCGCTATGTAAATTCTAATTTGCATAGCGATTATTTTTAAAGGCAATTTCATCCCACTCAATATTATATTCAATAATTTGATTATAAGTAAGTTATGAAATAAATATAATAAAATCGGAATATGAGTTAATATTTTAACAAAAAATAACAATCAAACTTTTTAACTTTCCCTTTTTATATTCTAAACAATAATGCGCAAAGCGATCTTAGCCTTAATAGATTTTTTCCATCCACCATTTAAAAAGTATGTTTCTCTTCATAACTTTAGGTACTTGGCCACTGGCGGAACAACATTTGTATTGGGCTATGCTGTATACTACTTTTCATTTTACCATCTTTTTACCACTGATGAAGTTGACATCCTATTTTTTACTTTAAAAAAAGGGACTGCAGCACTTGCTGTAGATTTTGCTGTAGTAATTCCTTTTAGTTTTTTGGTTAATCGATACATCGTTTTTACGCATAGCGAAGTTCGTGGAAGAGTACAGTTATTCAGGTTTTTAAACCTACAATTTATCAATATCCTCTTAAACGTATTTTTATATAAATTCTTTGCAGATGTACTTTTAGTTTATCCTACTGTTGCCCGATTTGTGGTTGCAGTTTTGCTTGCAGGCTTCAGCTATTTATATCAACATTACTTTACTTTCAGCGTAAAAAAACTTCGCAAGAAAAAATAATTTCTCTTTTTAGAAAAGCAATTAATAGTTTCTGTTGAGAAAGTAAATATGGCTCACACAACCTGAAACCTTAGCTAAAACATAAGCACAACTCATTCTTTTAAATTAAAACCAATGCAAACCGACAATCTAATCAAACAAGTAGCATTTATTAAAGAGATTGATAAGTTGAAGTACATACAACGTAAAACGAAACTTTTTAATAGCGATAGGCATGAAAATGATGCTGAACATAGTTGGCACTTAGCTATGATGACAATTGTTTTGGCAGAACATTCAGATCAGAAAATCGATATCCTTAAAGTATTAAAAATGGTATTGATACACGATATTGTGGAAATTGATGCGGGTGACACTTTTATATACGATACTACAAAAAACCATACCAACACAGACGAAGAATTTATTGCCGCAAAAAGAATTTTTGGACTGCTTCCAACAGCGCAAGCAGAAGAATTTATCGCCATTTGGCAAGAATTTGAAGATGGTTTAACTAACGAGGCAAAGTTTGCCAAATCCATGGATAGATTTGAACCCTTATTGCAAAACACCTCAAACAATGGTGGAACTTGGGCTGAATTTAAAGTACCCTACCAGCAAGTTTACAACAAGAAAAAAGCAATTAAAGAAGGCTCTGCAAGCATTTGGAATTACGCAGAAAATTTAATTAACGAAAGTGTTGAAAAGGGTATTCTTATAAAAGAGGATAAATGATCCTCTAAGAGATTTTCCGCTTTGTATTAAAAACAGATTAAATCCTCTAAATAAAATGATACTCATCATTTTAGCGTAAAAGGGCGTTCTTTTTTTGGATTACTAGTGCGAACAAGCTATTTTAGCCATTATACATACCCACATGCACTATGAGTGACTTTAATGATTTTAACAATCAGCAAGTAGCCAAACTGCCTAAGCATTTAAGACAGTTTATTGTTGAGCAGAATTACGAAAAATATACGCCAATAGACCAAGCGGTTTGGCGTTATGTAATGCGTCAAAATTATAGCTATTTAAAACATGTGGCCTATTATCCTTACATTAAAGGTTTGCAAAGAGCGGGGTTAAGCATCGAGTATATTCCAAATTTGCAAACCATGAATGATAATTTGGGCAAAATTGGTTGGGGTGCAGTAACTGTTGATGGATTTATTCCGCCTGCAGCATTTATGGAATATCAGGCTTACCGAGTTTTGGTAATTGCTGCAGATATCCGTCAGATCAACCATATCGAATACACACCTGCGCCAGACATTATCCACGAAAGTGCTGGTCATGCACCAATTATTGCTGATGTAGATTATAACAATTACCTAAGCTACTTTGGTTCTATTGGTACTAAAGCAATGTTTAGCAGTAAAGATTTCGAGCTATATGAAGCCATCCGCAAACTTTCTATTTTAAAAGAAGCGGTAAACGCCGATGAACAAGAAATTGCAGCAGCAGAAAAGACATTAAGGCAAATTGCCGATAACATGGGCGAACCTTCCGAAATGGCTTTACTAGGTCGTTTGCACTGGTGGACGGTAGAATATGGTTTGATTGGCACTTTAGAAAATCCGAAAATATATGGTGCTGGACTGCTTTCGTCTATTGGCGAGAGTGCCACCTGTATGAACCCTGATATCAAGAAGATTTGGTATAATTTAGATACCATTAACTATCAGTACGATATTACCCAACAACAACCTCAATTATTTGTAACTGAAACCTTTCAAAACTTAATCGATGTCTTGGAAGCTTTTGCAGATACCATGGCATTTAGACGTGGAGGAACTGAAAGTATCTTAAAGGCAATAGAGTGTAAAAATCCAAGTACTGCTGTTTATAGTTCTGGTTTACAATTAACAGGTATTTTTACCGATGTAGGCATGGATAAAGTTGATGAGTTAACCTTTATTAAAACTACCGGTCCATCTGCATTGGCTTTTGAGGGCAAACAATTAGCTGGTCACGGAAAAGAGTACCATAAAGATGGCTTCTCTTCGCCTGTTGGCAAACTAAAAGGAGCCGATAAATCACTTGAGGATCATACAATTGATGAACTTGATTTGCTGGGTATTGTTGTAGGAAAACAAGCAGTTTTAAATTTCGAAAGTGGAATTACTGTTATTGGTGTAGTTAGAGAAATACTTATAAAAGCTGATAAACTAATTCTAATTGTTTTTAAAGATTGCACAGTTACAGAAAGCAATGGTAATGTGTTATTTATGCCAGAATGGGGAACTTATGACATGGCCATTGGCGAAAAAATAGTTTCTGTTTTTAATGGCGCAGCAGATAAAGATGCTTTTGAAGAAATCGTTCTTGTTAGTAAAGAACACACCCATAAAGTAACTTACGATGAAGCTACGTTGAAATTACATAATTTATATAGAAAAGTTCGTTCTGCTAGAGAGAATGAGGATGGTGATGAGGATTTAAAATCTATTTTTAGGGAGTTAAAAACTGCTCACAGAAGCGATTGGTTATGTGCTTTAGAGATTTTAGAGATTGTTTACCATAAAGAATTAGATGCTGATTTTGAGAAAGAACTTCGCATCTATTTAGAAATGAAGGCGGCCACAGAACCAGATTATACTAAACTAATTAATGATGGCTTGCATGTAATTGCCAATCCTGTAACACAATTGATTAACGAAGAAGATTAATTTTTATTAAAAATGGCCTTGCTAGGGCTTAAGGTATGAACATAATTATAACAGGAGCAAGTAGCGGAATTGGGTTTGAGACCGCTCTAGAATTCTCTTTAGACAGCAAGAATAAAGTATTATGCATTGCCCGCTCTGCAGATAAATTAAGAAAACTACATGAGATTGCTAAACAAATCAATCCAGATTGCACTTTACTGCCTGTAGCATTTGATTTGGTAAATGATGATTATAATGCCTTGTCACCATTTATTAAAGAACGCTTAGGGACAGTGGATATTTTAATTAATAATGCTGGAGGTTTGATCAATAAACCATTTCTAGAAACCTCTGTTTCAGATTTGGCCGATATGTTAGAAAATAATGTGATGAGCCATTTTAAAATGATTAAAGCAACTTTACCTTTTATGGAAAGCGGTAGCCACATCGTAAATATTGGCAGCATGGGTGGTTTTCAGGGAAGTGTTAAGTTTCCGGGCTTGAGTGCTTACTCTGCAAGTAAGGGAGCCTTACATACCTTAAGCGAATGTTTAGCTTTCGAATTGGCAGAAACTGGAATTAAAGTTAACTGTTTAGCATTGGGCTCTGCACAAACCGAAATGCTTGAATCGGCATTTCCAGGGTACGAAAGCCCGGTTCTGGCTTTTGAAATGGGCAAATATGTTGCTGATTTTGCCCGTACTGGGCATAAATTTTTTAATGGTAAAGTACTGCCTGTTGCCGTAACAACTCCATAATTAATAGATTAGTATTGTTAAAATATTTTATTTAATTTGGCAATACATTTGTACTTAACAACTAAAATTCAAACTAATTATGGAAACAAACAACAACATTACAACAACAGACAACGGTAAAACCGCTGCAATTATCAGTTACTTTACTATTATTGGATGGTTAATAGCTTATTTTGCTATGCACAAAGACAATAAAACTGAACTAGGTAGTTACCAATTAAGACAAACTTTACTTTTAAATATAGCTGCAATCGTTTTAGGTTGGGGTTTAGGCTTTGTACTAGGGATTTTAATTGTATCAACACATATTTATGCACTAATTTATATTTCTTATATCGTTCAATTGGCTATTTTCATTATTTGGATAATTGGATTAATTGGCGCAATTAATGGCGAGAAAAAACCAATGCCAATTATTGGAGAAAAAGCACAAACCATGTTCCCTTCTATTTAATCTTATTTATTTTTATTTCTATATTTCTAAAATAGATTTATAATTAAAACCTGCTTGTTCCTTAAATAAGCAGGTTTTTTATTTAAAAATATTCGACAATCATCAAGTTATCAACATCTTAAGCTTTTAGCTTTTTTTTCTTATCTTTGAAAAGTTGATATGAAGAAAACCCTATTAATTTCTTGCTTTATTTTATTGTTTGCATTTAATAGCAAAGCACAAGATAACGCTTCCCTTCCTGCACAGTATCAGGAAATGATGAAAAAAATTCTGAGTAAAATTCCTAGCGTAAGCAATTCTCCAACCTCGCAATTGCTAGATTTTGCAAAAACCATGATTGGTGTACCTTACAGGTATGCAACAAGCAACCCTGAAAAAGGATTTGACTGTTCTGGTTTTGTAAGTTATGTATTTAGCAATTTTGGTTTTAAAGTACCTCGATCATCATCAGAATATGCTAATGCAGGTGTTCCTGTTAAGTTAGCAGAAGCCAAAGTAGGCGATGTTTTGATTTTTACCGGCACTAATCCTAGGGTACGAAAAATTGGACACGTAGGCATTATCTATTCGATAGATAAAGATGGAATAAAATTTATCCATTCTACATCTGGTAAAGCACACGGCGTAACTGTAACAGAATTTAACGATTATTACAAAAGTCGTTTTATGAAGGCGGTTAGTATTGTAGAGTAAGTTTTATAACCTCAGTTCGATTATTAATATTTATTTAAAATTAAATTTTGGCTGCTATTATCGAATTACGTCACCCTGATCCGATAGCAATCGGATTTATTTCAGGGTCTGTTTTGCAGTACAGATACTGAAATAAATTCAGCAAGACGTGTCGTGATAAGCATAGAATCCTTAAAATGTTAATTTAATAATCGAGTTCAAGTTTATAACAACACCACTTTCAAAGCATCAATAACATTCCCAATTGCCAATAACTGATGTGCTAGCTCATGCAATTCTCTTTCCCTGTTAGTGGCATCGCCGATGGTAGCATCTAAAACATCTTTAACATTGGTATTCCATTGTATATCATCTATTTCTTCAGCAGTTGGTAATTGTTCTACATTACCCAGCATACCTAAATCATTACCAGTTAAAACCTTAGAGTTACGAACAGAAACTGGTAAAGCATCTACTCCTATACCCAGCGTTGTTAATGGTTTGGCTACTTTAAATAAACTTTCTGGTGTAACCCTGCAATACCAATCTCCTCCCAAACGTGCTACCAAATCTATTTTTGCCTGATCAATTTTTCCTTCGCTATCTAAAATTTCTTCTTTAATATGAATTAATTTAATCTCAGCTAAAACCAAGTTTCCCGCCCCATGCTGGTCTCCCAAAGCAATAACTTCTTTAACCATACACTCCAGTTGAACTGGAGCTTCGGCAACTCTTGGTGGTTTTACTAAATGAGATTCTAGCATGCTAAAACCAGCTTTCTCAAATTCATTTACTCCTTTTGCATATTCAGTACTTGCCAAACTGGTTTGCTGCACCATTGCATAATCAACAATGTTGATGACACATTCTTTAACCTGCAACACATTTTCTAAAGTATGTTTTGTAGTATTATCTCGCACTCTCCTAGCCGGAGAAAAAATACACATCGGTGGATTTGTGCTAAACATATTAAAAAAACTAAAAGGGCTTAAATTAATATTCCCTTCTGCATCTATTGTAGAAGCGAAACAAATCGGTCGCGGCGCAATAGCATACTGCAAATAGTTTTGTAATTGAACTGGGCTTAAGTCGGCACATTTAATCGTTAACATTTGTATAAATTTTAATACGGAAGATTTTAGAAAAGCAATGATAATCGCAACGATTAAAGTTAGCCCCGCCATACGCTACAATCTTTTTGGTGACGAATATTAGTGCAAAAACCAAATTACTGCTACAAAAAGTATTTCGCTGCTGTCGGGTTTAAAATAGTAAGGCAAACCTAAGTAAATTAAACCTGACAGAAGCGAGCACGCAGTAAAGCGGATGGCAGGACTGTAGTAACCTTAAAAAACAGAACCCTTCTTTTCAAATAAAAATAATGTTATTTTTTTAACGCAAGTATCGAAAAATCAGTATCTACCTTAGTTATAATATTTGTTAAACTCCCCAAGCCAGTTATTTCCATTTCTACATCATCCCCAGCTTGCAACCACTGTACTTTATAATTTGGATCATTCAATAATCCCGTACCATTTAATTCTAAGAAACAACCGGTGCCAACTGTACCAGAACCAATTACATCGCCTGGTAAAATATCTACACCATAAGCGCAACGCTCTATAATTTCTGCAAATGTCCAATCCATATCTGCCATGTTACCTGCAGAAACTTCTACTCCATTAACCCTACAAATCATTTTTAGGTTGTAAGCATTACCTGTATGATTTGGTTTTGGAGCTACTTTATATTGTTCCAGTTCATCTGGTGTAACCAACCAAGGGCCAATTACGGTAGAAAAATCTTTTCCTTTTGCCGGACCTAAATTCAGCAACATCTCTTCCATCTGTAAAGTGCGGGCGCTCATATCGTTCATGATCATGTAGCCAGCAATATATTCATCAGCTTCTGAAGCCTTAATATTTCTGCCCTTTTTACCAATTACAATAGCTACTTCCAATTCAAAATCTAATTTCTGAAAATGGTCTGGCATACACTCAATCTCTCCCGGACCTTCAATCGCATTGTGATTGGTAAAATAGAATATGGGATATTGATCAAATTCAGCAATCATATCTACCTTACGGTTTCTACGTGCTGCAGCAACATGCTGACGAAAGGCATAACCGTCTCTGCAAGAAGTTGGATGCGGAACTGGCGCCAGTATCTGATAAAAAATCTCTTCTTTTGGTTGTAGATCCCCACTAATAATATCTTGATTGATCTGTTTTGCTCTTTCCATTAGAGGCTCACCACCTTCTAAAAAAGCACTCATATTGTCAGGAATTAATTTATTGCAAGAATTTAGGTTATAAATGTGACCATTTACAAAAACACCTAAGTGCTCTATTTCTTCGGTTTTGTAGGATACTAGTTTCATATGTACATTTGGTTAATACGGTTTAAATCTACTATTTTACATCAATTAGGCAATGGCATTCCAAAATTAAATCAACAACAAATTGATTGATATAGGCTTATGATTAAGTATAAATAACTAACTCCTTACCTTTTGCCATGATTACTTTATTTGTTATATTAATAAACAAACCATGAGCCAATACGCCAACTATCTGATTTAATTGTTCGGAAAGTTTTGCCGGATCTTGGATTAAACCAAAATCTACATCTATAATAAAATTTTGGTTATCACTTATAAAAGTCTTTTCATCTTTTATCCTCAAAATTGGCTTTCCATTTAATATTTTTAATTGTTGAAAAACATAGGCATAAGCCGTAGGAATAACTTCAACAGGTACTTTAAAGGCGCCTAATTTTTCTACTTTTTTAGAGGAATCTGTAACTATAATTCTATTTTGACTTAGTGATGCAACTATTTTTTCTCTAAATAACGCTCCTCCTCCCCCTTTAATTAGTTCCAATTCTTGCGTAAATTCATCTGCTCCATCAATACTAATATCTATGTGATCTGCTTCGCCCAAAGGGATGATTGGAATACCTGATGCGATTGCCAATTTTTCTGTCGTGATGGAACTACAAACACTTTTTACCTCTAATCCTTCTTTTATGCGTTTGGCCAATTCATTAATTGCAAAAGTAGCTGTTGAGCCAGTCCCTAATCCTACAATATACCCATCTTTAATTAATGATACTGCCGAAAGTGCAGCTAACTTTTTTTCTTCTGTTTTTATATCTTTAATATTTACCAACATCAATTAAAAGTAAGGAAAGAAATTTGAAATTGCTGTTTAAAATCCTAATTTAGCCTAAGAAAATGATGAGCAATTCTACATACCAGAACCATAACGCAAACGAAGTGCTTGCGGCTTTTAGGTATGCCATGTTATCAAAAATCACTTTCGCCCAATATTCTTTTTAACGCAGTTCTTATCTGAACATTAATTTTAAAACGTTTCTAACGTTTTTACCGTTATATATTTACATCCTAACCAAATTACCTAACGTTATGCCTATATATCATACATTAGGAACAATTCCACCGAAGCGACATACGGTTTTTCGCAAACCAGATGGCAATTTATATGCTGAGGAATTGGTTTCTACAGAGGGTTTTTCAAGTTTATACTCATTAGTTTACCATTGTCATCCACCTACAATTGTAAAATCTCTGGGAGAGCCTTATTCGGTTGAACCAAAAATTGCTCGCGAAAAACATTTGCGCCATACCAGTTTAATTGGCTTCAACATAAAACCTGAAGATGATTATTTAAAAAGCCGCAAGCCAGTTTTGGTGAATAGCGATTTACATATTTCTTTGGCGGCGCCAAGAAAATCAATGACCGACTATTTCTATAAAAATTCTCAGGCAGATGAAGTAATCTTTATCCATGAAGGTTCTGGGACTTTAAAAACTGGTTTCGGAAAAATCAAATTTGAATACGGAGATTATCTAGTGATTCCTCGTGGTACCATTTATCAATTAGAATTTAATGATGAAAAAAATAGACTTTTTATCGTAGAAAGTTTTAGTCCGATAAGAACACCAAAACGATACCGAAACCAATTTGGACAGTTAGAAGAACATTCCCCTTATTGCGAAAGAGATATTAAACGTCCACAAGATTTAGAAACCATTGATGAATTTGGAGATTTTAAGGTCTTGATTAAAAAGCAAGGTATCATGTATCCTTATACTTATGGCACACATCCTTTTGATTTTGTAGGCTGGGATGGTTTCCATTATCCATGGGCATTTTCTATCCACGATTTCGAGCCAATCACTGGTCGTTTACATCAACCACCTCCAGTACATCAAACTTTTGAGGGGCACAACTTTGTAATTTGTTCTTTCGTACCCCGTAAATACGATTACCATCCACTTTCTATTCCTGCGCCATACAACCATAGCAATGTAGATAGCGATGAGGTTCTGTATTATGTAGATGGAGATTTTATGAGCCGTAAAAGTGTGGTAAAAGGTCAAATCACTTTACATCCAGGGGGAATTCCTCATGGGCCACATCCCGGAACGGTAGAAAAATCTATTGGCAAAGAAAAAACTGAAGAATTAGCCGTGATGATAGATCCATTTAGACCTTTAATGTTAACTCAAGATGCAGTTGATATTGAGGATGAAAGCTACCACACCAGCTGGCAAATTAATGTAGAGTAATAGTAGGATTTATGATTTAAGGATAGATAGGATTAAGTTTCCAACTTTATTTTAACATCTAAACAAAGATATGATTTAAGGATAAGGGTGGATTAACATTTCAACCTTTCAACATTCAACATTTCAACAACATGAGTACACAAACATTCGCAGAAAAAATAGCAAAAGCACAAGATTTCCTTCCCATAAACGGAACGGATTATATAGAGTTTTACGTGGGTAATGCTAAACAGGCAGCCCATTATTACAAAACAGCATTTGGTTTTCAGTCTTTGGCTTATGCCGGACCAGAGACTGGTGTTAGAGATAGAGCATCGTATGTTTTACAACAGGGAAAAATTAGGTTGATTTTAACTACAGCTTTAAAATCTGATAGCCCAATTGCAGAACATGTAAAAAAGCATGGCGATGGAGTTAAAGTTTTAGCCCTTTGGGTTGATGATGCCTACAGCGCTTTTGAAGAAACAACCAAACGTGGCGCAAAACCATATTTAGAGCCACAAACTTTAACAGATGAGCATGGCGAAGTAAAAATGAGTGGGATTTATACTTATGGAGAAACCATCCATATGTTTATTGAGCGTAAAAACTACAATGGCACATTTATGCCGGGGTATCGCGAACTAAAAAGCGATTACAATCCTGCCGATGCTGGGCTTTTATACATTGATCATTGTGTAGGTAACGTGGGTTGGAACCGTATGAATGAAACCGTAAAATGGTACGAAGAAGTGATGGGTTTTGTAAACATCCTTTCTTTTGATGATAAACAAATCAACACCGAATATTCAGCGCTAATGAGTAAGGTAATGAGCAATGGAAACGGTTTTTCAAAATTCCCAATTAATGAACCTGCAGAAGGAAAGAAGAAATCGCAAATTGAAGAATATTTAGAGTTTTATGAAGGCGAAGGTGTGCAACATATCGCGGTAGCCACTAAAGATATCGTTAAAACGGTAACAGAATTGAAGGCTCGTGGAGTTGAGTTTTTGAGTGCGCCACCAGAAGCCTATTACGAAATGATGCCAACTCGTGTAGGCGAAATTGATGAGGAAGTTGAACTCTTAAAAAGCCTAGGTATTTTGGTAGATTGTGATGAAGAAGGTTATTTATTGCAAATTTTTACTAAACCTGTAGAAGATAGACCAACATTGTTTTTTGAGATTATTCAACGTAAAGGCGCACAATCTTTTGGCGCAGGTAACTTTAAAGCTTTGTTTGAATCTTTAGAAAGAGAACAAGAATTAAGAGGGAATTTGTAAAAATAGATATGAGTATTGAGATGTGAGATATGAGATATGAGACTAGTGAACTTACATTGACGAAAATTTAATCCGTCATTTCGAACGAGGCACGAGGAGAAATCTTTAAGTTTAACAACTAGATTTCTCCTCGCTACGCTGTATTCGAAATGACGTCTTGCAAAAAGTTACTCCGTACTTTCTTTAAGCATTTGATATAAATCAGTGGCGCCACCATCAAATCTCTCCCCATTTACAAAGAATGTAGGTGTTCCATTTACACCACTGCGAATTCCACTTTCAAAATCGCTTTCTACTTTTTCTTTTACAGCATCAGATTCGATGTCAGCTTCGAATTGAGCTAAATCTAAATCTAATTCTTTAGCAAGAGTTTTCAGAAATTCAGGATTTAAATGGCTTTGTATTTCATAAATCGCATCATGCATTTCCCAAAACTTATTTTGTAAAGCGGCAGCTTCAGCAGCTAGCGCAGCAATTTGCGCATATTGATGTGATTCTGAAAGTGGAAAGTTCCTGAATGCAAACTTGATTTGATCGCCAAATGTATCTTGGATTTCTTTAACAATCGGATAGGCAGCTCCACAATGTGGACATTGATAATCGCCAAATTCAACAATCTCAACACTTGGTTTTTCACTACCTTGAAAATGGTCGTTACTATCTATTGCGGGTTTTAATGACATAATTATTTGTTTTCGGTTAAGGCTTCCAATGCGTCCAAAATTCCATCGGCGCCAGGATTAATTGCAGTTGGCGATAAATAACTCCAAGCAATTACGCCTTCTTTATCAATTACAAACAAAGCACGCTTACTTTCTCCTTCTTCCTCATTGTAAACGCCATATTGCTTAGAGACTTCACCTTTTGGTTCAAAATCTGCTAATAAAGGAAAATGAAGGTTTCTAGATTGTTCAAAAGCCAAATGGCACCATTTACTATCAACAGAAATTCCAAAAATATCGGCATCAAACTTTTTAAAGTATTTGATCATTTCATTGTACAAGGCCATTTGGTCGCTGCAAACTGGGCTCCAATCTGCAGGATAAAAAGCAAGAATTATATTTCTCCCTTTAAATTCTTGCAAACTAATTTTTTGATCTGGTGTTGCAAATAAAGTAAATTCTGGAGCAACATCACCTTTTTTTAACATAACACTATGGATTAAAACTTATGGCTCTAATGTAGCGATTTTCTGGTTAGCAATGACCCAAAGCATAATAGATAATCACAAAAATTAATATGGTAGACAAACATCCACCCCCTAGTTTTTTTGCACCGTAACCTGCAATTATTGTTCTGAAGAAATTATTCATAATATAAGTTTTTAGTATAACCAAAAATGAAGGCAAAAGTTTGCCAACACCTATAATCGATTTCCTAAAACTTTATTTCTTTATTAAAGCAATTGGTTTAACTACTAATTGAAAATTGTAGTGGCGCACTTCGCCCCTTTTTAGTTCAAAATCATTAGTATAGTTATTTGCTAGCATGGATCCTCCTTTTATTGCAACAGTAACTCCACCCTTTCCTTCATTGTTCCAATCACCTTTTTCCAAAATGTATTTCATACCCGCATCTTGATTTCCTAACCATGCTCCATTTTGGTTTTTAAATTGTCCATCCCAATTCCATTCTACCAATTCAGGTCTAGTACCTTCGGCTACGCCAAATCCCATCATCCTTACAGGTACAGTTTTAATAAATGGAATGTGCATGGTAACATCTTTTAAGCTCAAGTTCTGTAATGCTTTTACGCTAACTTTGTAAAATAATATACCATCCTTTTGTATTGCTCCTGTTACCTCCATTAGTAAACTATCATTTAAACTTTTAGCTTTCCATTTTATGCTGATTCTTTTTGCTCCAAATCTAGTACCCCCACTGATAAAGACAAGATCAGCATTTTTTAAATTCATATTTTTGCCATCGCTTTTGCGCACAAAGTGAAAATGTATATTCTCATATAGGAGATTGGTAGGTAACTTAGATTGATTATAAAGAGTTGCTATTTGTTTTGGAAACCCATTTTTATCTAGTTCGATATTACTATTTGCTAATCTAATTATATTCCCATCTAACTTTATTGGAGTTTGAGATTTCAGCTCTTGAGCATCCACTTTAAAGGTGATTAGCAATGGCAATAACAACAATAACAGCTTTTTTTTCATTTATTTTTTTGATTTATAATTAAGTTTTAATTATTTACCTCAGGCTTATTAGAAATAATAGAATAGCCTATACCAATTGCTGGTCTACGTAATTCTAATTTAAAAGCCAATATTAGTATAATTTTTCTATTTTTGAACTGAGGGTTAAGCTAAAGATGTTCGCAACAAAAATTAAAAGGTCTATACAATTCTTCAAACATTTAAAATTAGCTTTTAAGCTATTTCAAAAAAATGACCCTTTACGTTTAGCTGGTGCAACTGCTTTTTTTGCAAACTTTGCATTACCTCCTATACTACTTATCCTAATTAGGTTATTTGGCTTTTTTGTAGACAGAAGATTATTGGCTACTCAATTATTTGATCGTCTATCGGGAATTTTAGATGATAGCAGCATCGAATTGATTAGGAACATAATGAGAAACATAAGAGGTGCCGATTACAATTGGTGGGCAACCATTTTAAGTTTTGTTTTTTTTATTTTCGTAGCCACCACGCTATTCGGAGTAATTAAAAACTCTTTGGATCAGATTTGGAGCATAGGTTTAAACGATAAATTAGGCATATTATTTAACCTAAAATTAAGAGGTAGATCTATGATTATTATCTTACTAGCAGGAATATTGTTCTTTGTGGGTTTGCTAACTGATAGTATCCAAGCTTTTATTGGAGCTTACATTAATACGGCAGCACCAACTTTCGGTAAAATATTTTTATCCATTCTAAACCAAATTCTATTTGTAATAATTGTTACTACCTGGTTTACAGTTTTATTTAGATTTTTAACAAATGGCAGACCCAGCTGGAAAACAGCTGTTAGAGGAGGTCTACTAACTGGTATCCTCTTTACCTTAGGAAAATATATATTAAGAATTGCACTCCCTTTAAGTAATATAGGAAATGTTTATGGCGCATCTGGCTCCATTATTTTAATTATGCTCTTTGTCTTTTATTCTTCTTTCATTTTCTACTTCGGTGCATGTTTTGTAAAAGTACTAAGCGACGAAGGCAAAAAACCAATTAGACCCATTAAAGGCGCTTTCCTTTACGAATTGAAAGAAGTAATTAAAGAAAAAAACTAAACAGTCCTTAATCCAATTTGCTCAAATCCTTGCATTTCGAATACGGCTAATTTATTCAACACATTGCAGTGCAGGGTTCCAAAAAAATTAAAAATTCCATCCTTATTTTTTCCCTCGATACAAATGCTCTCTCTAACAATTTCTCGATGTGCTAAATTTTGGTCGGCCAACAATACATGTTCGTCCTGAATAATAATGTCTTTGGCTTCAATTGCAAACTCTTTTAATAATGCTAAAAAGCTTTGTCCGTTTAGTAGAAGTTCTTTAATATTCATATTGTTAGGGTTTAGGTTGTGATTAAAATTCCTATAACAATTTTAAAGCCAAAAAAAAATGGATTATCCGTTACAGATAATCCATTTTTGTATAAGCCAAAAAGATGATCAAATTAAAACAATCTGAAGCCAATACCTAAGGTGAAAATATTAAGTTTTGTGGTTGGATATGAATCCAAATTGATTTTAGAAAGCCCAGTTTCATAACGTAGATCTACATTTAATTTACCAATGTCTAACCCAGCTCCAAATTGCCAAGCAAGATTTTTATCCTTAAAATCTCCATCAAAAGAGCTAGATGCCGCTTGTGCAAAATCTTGTTCATTATCTAAATTAAACGAAAAAACCGGTCCAGTATTTAAACGGAAGCCTAAACCTGCTGCACCAAACTTTGTACCCACTAAAACAGGTAAATCCAAACTCGTAAACCTAACTTTATTATCCTGCCCTGCACTGTTTACTAAAGTGGTTTGTTTTCCAGAAAGATAAAGTTCTGGCTGTAGGTGAATGCCTGCACCACCAATTCTTGCCCATAAACCAGCAAAGTAGCCAGCCCTATTGTCACTATCAAATGTATTTGAAGTTTTAAATTTAGATAAATTAACTCCACCTTTTAAACCTAGTTGAAAAGTTGGTAATCCTTGACTGAATGCTGAATATCCGCAGCAAACTAATAAAAAAGATAAGATGATTTTTTTCATGAGTAAATAATATTAACTTTAAATTAAATATTTTATTAAAAGTAGGAAAATTTTAAACCGAAAACCAAATTGCTTAATTTTCTCTTTTTTGCTATCATAGCTAACAACCTCTTGTTGAACAGTTTTAATTATCCTGTCTATAATGGAGTTTAACTTCAATAGCTACGCAATTGTTTTACTAATATGCGGTTTTTCGTCCATTCTTTTGGGTAGCTACCTCTATAGAAGAGGAGGAATTGCCGTAAAATGGTTTAGCATAATGATGTGCGGCAACGCTATTTGGTCTATCACTTATGGTTTAGAGCTAGCCAGCCAAAGCCTCGAACAAATTAAATTTCTAATTAATATAGAATATGTTGGAATTGCCTCCATCCCATTATGCTGGTTTTTATTTTGTTTAAGTTTTTGTGGAAAAGAATGTTGGTATAAAAAGCTGCACAATGTATTGTTAATTCTCATCATACCAATAGTAACACTTTTTATGGTATGGACAAATTCGTATCATCATTTTCATTACAAGAGCATTTCATTGTATGAAGATGGCCCTTTTCCGATGGTTAATTTAGAACCGGGATGGTGGTATAGAATATTTACGATTTACTTTTATTCGTTATTAGCTTCTGGATGTTACCTCATCATCATAAAGTTTAGAACATTAGATCCCATTTACAAAAAGCAAAACTACAGTGTAGTACTGGCCGCATTTATACCTTGGGTGGCAAACATTTTGTATCTTTTAGGTATAAGGCCATATGAGCACCTCGACCTAACTCCCTTTGCATTTATATTAACTTGCGCATTAATAGCATTGGGCATATTTAGGTTTCAGTTATTTGATATTGTTCCAATTGCTAGAGAAAAGGTATTGGAATTAATGAGAGACGGTTTTTTTGTATTGGATCAAAAAAATAGAATTATTGATTACAACGAATCTATCAAAGCATACCTTGCCATTCCTAAAAGCAAAAAGATAATTGGCGCTTCATTAGAAGAAGTATTCCCTAGTCAAACAGAATTGCGCAATAAAATATACTCGCACCAGCCGGGCAAACTTGATATTAGTATAACCCTAAACAAAGATATTCTATATTTAGAGGCCGACATTTTATTTCTAAATGATAACAAAATTAGTAACGACTTTAGTATCATTAAACTACAAGATGTTACCAACTATAAAAAGGAAGCTATAAAAACAAGGGCACAAGCAGATGAGTTAGAGAAATTAAACCAATTAAAAGATAGAATATTTTCTATTATAGCTCATGATTTAAGGGCTCCCTTAGTTAACCTATCTGAAATCTTAAAGCTGGTTACAAATAATCAAGTATCTATCGACGAGTTTAGGTTATTGTCTCCAACCCTAAGCAAGGATATTATCTACACTACAGATCTTTTAGAGAACATATTACATTGGTCTAGAAGCCAGTTAAAAGGATTTGGCATCAAAAAAGAATACTTCAATTTAAGAAATCTAATTAGCAACGAAATCGGTTACCATTTACCAGCTGCAACACTTAAAAAGATTACAATTATACATGATGTTTTTCCTCAAGAAGTTGTTTATGCCGATATATTAATGATACAAATTGTGATTCGTAACCTACTTAATAATGCCATTAAATTCTGTAATGAGCACTGCGAGGTCGAAATTACAGCTGCTTACCAAAAAAGCGGAATGATGCTGGCTTGTATAAAGGATAATGGCATTGGTATACCGAAAGAAACTTTAAATAAACTTTTTAAAGACGATAACATTTCTACCAGAGGAACCTATAATGAAAAAGGTACTGGACTAGGTTTATTGGTATGCAAAGATTTTATGGAGCGTAACGATGGAAATATTTATGTAGACAGCGTAGAAGGACATGGCTCAAAATTTTGCATTACCATACCTGTTATAAACAAAGAGGGAGCTTAATTAAGCTCCCTCTTTGTTTATAAATTACCAGTAACTTCGTTAATGGCCTGCTGCTCTTTCAAAGCATCTACATTATTTTTATTACCAAAATTTGCTGTTTTATCTGCAAAATAAGCTAATATATCTACTATAGAATCTAGGTTATCTGCAACTCTCTGGTGCATATCTGGCAAATCTTTATCTAACTTTTTATCTCCAAGTTCGATATTATCAACTTCAATCTTTCCAATTTTTTGGATAATTGCTTGTTGCGAGTGTTGTAAGTCTTCTAATTCCCTTACAATCTTTTCCATTAATTCAAACTTCTTTAAAGTATCCATATCCACTATTTAATTAATGTTTAACAATTCTGTTTTCATTAGTACAACCATTAACAATCTAAAATGTTTGATACTTTGCAATCTAATTGAAATGAAATTTGGAATACAGACAATTAACTAATACTTTAGTTTTTTAGTTTTTATGGTAAAACTTATGTCTAATATTTGAATAATGAAAAAGCTGATCCTATTTTTTTGCTGTTCTTTTTGCCTTTTAGCAAATGCACAAAACATTGCCCTTGATAACGAAAAGTTACTAGAATATTACCAAACACAACGTTATGCAGAAGCAGCTCAATATTTGCAAAGTGTATACCCTAGCGATACAAAAGATGTAAAAGCACTTAGCCAGATGGCCTATTGTTACATGATGGCTGGCAAACTGCCTGATGCAGAAAAAAGCTATCTTAAAATTAACGATCTGCAACCCAATACCCTTTCGGTATTGTTTAGTTTAGCAAGTATCAATTCTAGAAGGGGAAATGGTTTTGCAGCTAAAATCTATCTTTCAGAAATTGTTAAACTAGATAGTAATAACTTTAACGCCTACAAACAATTGGCAAATTTTACCGATAGTGTTAAATTAAAAATCATTTACCTTAAAAAAGCTAACCTACTTAACCCTGTAGAGCCTGATGTTGCCTTCGATCTGGCCACTGCCTATAAAAACTTAAAACTATTTGAACCTGCCTATAATATATTAAAAGTGGCTATTGCTGCCGATACTAGTAATCTTGCGCTGTTGCAAGCCCAATTGCCAATTGCAAATGAACTAAAGAAGTATAAAGAGGTGGTTACAGTGGGGGAAAAATTAATGCAGAACGAAGCCAATGCAAATGTGATTAAGGATGTGGGCAGAGCCTATTTTAGCCTAAAAAATTACCAGAAGTGTATATCATTTTACAAAATGTTAGAAGCTATAGGCATGCAGAACGAATCTATTTTATATTATTTAGCGATAAGTTATAGAGAACTAAAAAATTACGATATGGCTGCTACATATGCGAAAAAAACAATAGATGAAGGAATCTCTACCAACACGGCGAGTTATTACCGTTTACTGGGAGGCATTTATGAAAGCAACAACCAGACTACCAGTGCAGCAACAGCTTATAAAAAAGGATTAACTTTTAGTGCAAATAGTGTAATATATTATCAATTGGGATTGTTGTACGATTTAAAACTAAAACAGAAACAAAATGCCATAAGCTATTACAAGCAGTACCTTAAAAGTAAACCAAATGCCGAATTAGAAAAAGAACAAATTGATTATACGAAGGCCAGATTAGATGAGTTGACTACCGTTAAGAAATAGCTTCAAAAATTGGCTTAACATCAGTCCAAAATTGATCTAGTGCAATGATACGTGGTTTTAAAAATGAAATAATTGCTGGCCAGTGCTGTTGGTTAAAGATGTTTACTTCTGGTAAGGTTTTATAAATCCGGCTTAAAGGAACGCCATACTCATTTACAGCATTTGCTTCCCAATCCCATTTTTCGTCCAAAGCATCTTCGAACAATGTTTTAAATGCTACAAACTGCTCAAAAAACAATGTTCGTGTTGCTTCATCACCATGCGTAATATCGATGGCAATTACAGCCTGTTTTTGCGTAGCATCCATTTTAAAAAAAACATGTTTAACCCCAGTTTTATAGTTTACCCAATTGGTTGGCAAACCATCCGCAGCTAAAATTGGCTTCATATATTTACCAAAGGTGATCCAAAATTGTTGGCGGAGTTTCGAGGCTTCTTCTTTACTATACATGTTATTGCATTTTGCAGGCTTTTGTAACAGCACCTGCGTTTTTAAACCTGATTGAACGGATTAGCTTATCATTTGATTTATCAAATGATAACTATGAGTAAAAGCAGGACTAAGATTAATATGGAATACAGGTTTTGCTTTTCAAAAAATTAATATATTAATTCTCTGCATTTAAACCCATAAATCAAAATCGGGTCTCATTTATAATTTGTAATTAGTTAACTCGAAAATCAGTGTCAGTTTTTCAAATCAAAAACAGCCCTGCTAACCGCTTTACTCCATTTCATTCCGTGTCCGCTATTATCAGGTTTAATTAACAGCGGTTAGGCTACAAAACCTGCAATTCAAAAATACGGTATAAACTGCTATTTATTTCCCATTAATCTGGCTACGTATTTTCCAATAATATCAAATTCTAGGTTAACTGTATCTCCTACTTTTACTTCATGCAAATTGGTATGCTCATGAGTATACGGAATGATGAAAACCGAAAATTCATCAGCTTGAGAATTTACAACTGTAAGGCTAATTCCGTTAACACAAATAGAACCCTTTTCTACCGTAATGTTGCCTAAAGTTGGGTCGTATTTAAAACGATATTCCCAGCTGCCATCTAATTCATTCACTAATATGCAAGTGGCAATTTGGTCTACGTGGCCTTGTACAATATGACCATCTAAACGGGCATTCATTTGCATGCAACGCTCTAAGTTAACTTTGCTACCAACTTTTAAATTACCTAAGCTGGTTTTATTTAAAGTTTCTTCAATTGCCGTTACGGTGTGCGAATGTTCATTTAAAGCTACTACGGTTAAGCAAACGCCGTTGTGCGCCACACTTTGGTCTATTTTAAGTTCGGCGCAAATAGTAGAATTTACCGTAAAATGGATGTTGGTTCCTTCTTTTACAATGTTTTCTACTTCGCCTAGGGTTTCTATTATTCCTGTAAACATTTATATATCATTATCGTCACCCTGAATTTAGTTCAGGGTCGGTATTGTATAACAGATGCTGAAATGAATTCAGCATGACGTTGTGTGTATAAAGACAATTTATTAAATATATTTTTTTCTATTCTTCTTCCAATTGCTCGTACTTTCTACTTGCGCATTTGCTGTAACAGCTATTTTTTGTTTTTGCAACAATAAAACTGCAGTTAAAGCTGCCAACATAGCTTCCTCTTCGTTATCATTCTTTAAACTATCTACATTAAAGTATTTACTTACAAAATGTGTATCGAACTTACCCGAAGTAAAAGCTTGATGCTGCATTACAAATTTACCAAAGCTTAAAGTAGTTTGTATGCCGGTAATGTCATATTCATCAATTGCTCGTATCATTCGCTCAATTGCCTCTTCCCTATTTGCACCGTAGGTTATCAACTTGGCAATCATTGGGTCGTAATAAATCGGAATTTCCATGCCTTGTTCAAAACCATCGTCAACACGAACACCATTACCTTTTGGTGTAGTATAAGTTTGTAAAGTACCAATATCTGGCAAGAAATTATTTAAAGGATCTTCTGCATAAACCCTCAATTCTATGGCATGACCGCTAATTTTTAAGTCTTCTTGACAGTAAGCCAGTGCCTCGCCTTTTGCAATTTTAATCTGTTCCTTAACCAAATCTAAGCCAGTTATCATCTCTGTAACCGGATGTTCGACCTGCAAACGGGTATTCATTTCCAAGAAAAAGAAATCCAGATTTTCGTCTAAAATAAACTCAACCGTTCCGGCACCTACATAATTTACTGATCGAGCAACATCAACAGCGCACTTGCCCATTGCTTGTCTAATCTCCGCTGTTAAAACCGATGAAGGAGCTTCTTCTACCACTTTTTGGTGGCGTCGCTGAATGGAACACTCGCGTTCGAACAAATGCACAATATTACCATGTGTATCGCCTAAAACCTGTATTTCTATATGCCGAGGAGAAGTTACATATCTTTCAATAAAAACGGCGCCATCGCCAAATGCGGAAGTGGCTTCGCTTACGGCCAAATGCATCTGCTCTTCAAAGTCTTCTACCTTTTCTACAATACGCATCCCCTTGCCACCACCACCCGCAGCAGCTTTAATTAAAATGGGAAAACCAACTTCTACCGCTCTGCCTTTAGCCTCGTTGATGTCGGTAATGGCTTCTTCGGTGCCTGGTACCATTGGGATATTATATTTTAATGCCGCAGCTTTGGCAGATAATTTATTGCCCATAGTTTCCATTGCTTCTGGCGTTGGACCAATTAAAATTAATCCTGCTGCTGCTACTGCCCTTGCAAAACCAGCATTTTCTGACAAAAATCCGTAACCAGGATGTATAGCCTGTGCACCTGTAGTTTTACAGGCATCAATAATTTTTTCAATTACTAAATAAGATTGATTTGAAGGCGCCGGTCCAATGCATATCGCTTCATCAGCATAACGAACATGTAGCGCACTCCTATCAGCTTCTGAAAAAACGGCAACAGTTTTAATGCCCATTTCTTTGGCCGAACGCATGATACGCAAAGCAATTTCACCCCGATTGGCTACTAATATCTTTGAGATGTGGGATGTGAGATGTGAGATATGAGACATATTATATTGTCAATTTTTTAATAATTTCTATAGTCTGATCTATCATAATGGTAGAAATATCTAAATGTGTTACAAACCTAATTGTTTTAGTTGAAGTACTATTACATAAAATACCTTTGGCCTCCAATGCCTTTACAACCTGTTCAACTTTGTAATTTGGGGTAATATCAAACAATACAATATTGGTTTCTACTGGCATAACCGAACTTACAAAACTTGCTTCATTTAATGCAGTTGCCAATGCTTTAGCATGTTGATGATCTTCTGCCAACCTATCTACATGATGATCTAAAGCATAAATTCCGGCAGCGGCCAAAAAGCCAGCTTGGCGCATTCCGCCACCTAAAACTTTCCTAATTTTTGTTGCCTTTTTAATGGTTTCTTTTGAACTTAAAAGCACAGAACCAACTGGTGCACCTAAACCCTTAGATAAACAAATAGAAATGCCATCAAAGTAATGTCCATAGTTTGCCGCTTTATCGCCTGTAGCAACTAATGCATTAAATAATCTTGCACCATCTAGGTGGAGTTTTAAACCTTTAATTGCACATAAATTATGGATAGGCTCTATTTGCGAAAGTGTATAACATTTACCACCACCTTTATTAACCGTATTTTCTAAAACAACCAAGCTAGAGTTTGGGTAATGGATATTATCCTCATTAATTTCTGGCTCAATCATTTCTGGAGTTAATATTCCCCTTTCTCCATTTAATAATCTGACAGAGGCTAATGAATTATAAGCAATTCCGCCTCCTTCGTATCTGTAAACATGAGCGGTTTGGTCGCAGATTACCTCATCCATTGGATTGGTGAAACATTTAATTGCAATTTGATTGCTCATGGTGCCAGACGGACAAAACAATGCTGCCTCAAGGTTAAACATTTTGGCTAATTTATCCTCCAATGCATGTACCGTTGGGTCTTCTCCAAAAACATCATCACCAACTTTTGCACTCATCATGGCATCCAGCATTCCTGGGGTTGGTTTAGTAACTGTGTCGCTTCTAAAATCTATTTTCATTTATTAATGTTATAAGTTGGTCCCGATAGTTATCGGCAGTTTTAATGTTGGAAAGTTGGAATAACTAGGTGCAAAACTCAAATTTCAATACGCAAATCTATTTATCGATGCTAATTAGCTATAAATTTATAAAAATCTGGGAATTCCCTTCGCCAAAACCACTCACTATGTTTCCCGTCTGTTTTTTCGATTATTACAATGTTTTTATATTGCCCATCAGGATTTAAAATCTGATAGGCGTTTTGCATGTCCCTGATCATCATTTTTCCTTCTAAAGTTCCTGCCACAAGATACACTTTATGTCTCTTCAAATTACTTACTGCCAGTTTAAGATCAGTATCGATTGTTTTGCCAACCCAAAAGGCAGGAGAGAAAATACCCGCTTTCCCAAAGACCTTTGGGTAGCTTGCTATGGCATACATAGAAATTAAACCACCCATTGAGCTGCCAGCAATTGTTGTATGTTGTAAATCCCTTTTTGTCCTGTAATGTTCATCAACATAAGGTTTGAGCACGTTTACTAAAAAATCAACATATTCTTTTCCTTTACCCTTTCCATACTGACTATCGTAAGGATTATACTCTTTTATTCTATCAGCACCACCATGATCAATACCAATTACTATCATTTCTTTCCCGCCCATGGCAGCTAAGCTATCTAACGTTTCATCTATGCCCCATTCGCCATAACCACCTGTAAATTCATCAAAAAGGTTTTGACCATCATGCATATATAAAACAGGATATTTTTTGTTAGAAGTAGCATAAGATGGAGGCAAATAAATCCAAATCTTCCGCTTTAGATTAAATTGCGGAATAAAAAAGTTGCTATCTAGTATTTTAACATTTTTGGACACCGTGTGTTTAGCTTCTGGTTTTTTAAACTCGTCTGCCCAACTTTTTACAATTATGGTAATAGCGGTATCCTTATTTAATTTTATACTTCGGTTAACAACTGAAGCACCATTAGGTCCAGCCTCTACTTTATCCCAACTGCCTCTTGTAATTTTATACTCATAACTATCAGCAATAAGCGGTATTTCTAAGCTATAGTTATTATTTGATGCAAGTTTAAACTTAAAATTCTCGTCATTTGGTTTCCAGTTGTTAAAACTACCTGCAACGAAATAGTTTGCTGTGGTATCTTTATGTTTAGGTACATTTCGTAATTCAAACTTAACGTTTACTTGGGCATTTGCACCAAAAGACAACATCAGCGCCAGAATTAAAAAGTAAACATTCCCCTTCATTTTATAACTCATTTTAGATTTTAAATAAATTTTCAAATCATTTAGCAAATAAATAGAAATAATTACTTTTTTTATCATTTATATTTACAGACAAATAAATTTAACAAATAAACTGCTGCCAGTAGAATGGATAATGTCAATATCAAGAAATTAGCTCAAGCCTTACGTCTTTCTACTTCTACTGTTTCGAGAGCATTTAGAGACAATAGCGACATTAGCACAGCCACAAAAGAACGCATTTTGGCCATGGCCAAGCAGTTGAATTACCAACCAAACCACTATGCGAGCAATCTTAGAGAGCAAAAAAGCAAAACAATTGCCGTAATTGTTCCAGAATTGGCTAATAACTATTTCTCTTTAGCCATACAAGGAATAGAAAGAGTAGCCAGTGCTAAAGGTTACCATATTTTGGTTTATGCTACCAATGATCAGTTTGAGAAAGAAGTTTCATTTATCCAACATTTACACAATGGCAGAGCCGATGGCATCATCATGTCTGTTTCTGGTGAAGCCAATGACCATAACTATCTGAATGAACTTTCTAAAAAAAGGTTGCCTCTAGTTTTTTTTGATCGTGTTTACGAAGACATCATTACGCCAAGAGTTACCACAAACGATTACGAAAGCAGTTTTACAGCAACCAAACATTTGATACAACAAGGCTGTACACGAATAGCTTACTTAGCCGTAAACAAAACCCTATCTATTGGAAAAACACGTATGCAGGGTTATATTGATGCACTAAAGAAGTTTAAAATTCCTTTTAGCGAAGAATTGATTATCGATTGTAGTAACAACTATAAAGAGAATATAGAATTATTAAAACAAGCTTTTACTACCCTTAAACCGGATGGAGTTTTTACTTCGGTAGAGCGCTTGGCCTTTGCCACTTACTATGCCTGTTACGACATTAACCTATCTATACCAAAAGATTTAAAGGTAATTGGATTCTCGAGTTTAGAGATTGCAGGTCTACTTAATCCCGCTTTAAGTACGGTTACACAACCCGCATCAGATTTGGGTAAAACTGCTGCAGAATTACTATTTAAAATGTTAGAAAATCCTGATGAAGTTAGCTTAGAAAGTGAAGTAATTTTAAACTCCAAATTGATCCAAAGAGAGTCTACCGCAAAGGCTTAAAAAGGCTTCCAAATTGGAGGCAAATTAAGTAGCAAAAACAGCCCTGTTTTTCATCAAAAAAAATCAACTTTTTATCAAAATACGCAGAATTTCATCTTTGGTGTTGCAACACCTTTTCATTTTACCCCTCAATTTTCGGGAACGTTCCCGAAAACGTTCCCGAAAAACCCTGTTAAAACATCTTAGTGTAAAGTTTACACCAAATTTTAAAAATTAATTTTATAACTAATTGATATTAAATTACTTAAAAAAGATAACAATAATAAATTATAAACATAAACTATGAAATTATACGCTGTTTTAAGCCATTTTTAAGTATAAAATATGGTGTTTAAAAAAAATATGATATAAAATTTTGAAATTTCATATGCTACAGTAAATTTACAATAGTGTAATACACAAATAATTATAACCGAATATTTAACCATTAAAACGGGCTTTTTCAATGAAAAAACTTTACCCAATTAAGCTGTGTTTGTTGATGTTTTTTGCACTCTGCACATTAACAACATATGCACAATCTGGAAGCATTTCTGGTAAGATTGTTGACGACAGCAAACTGCCAATTCCAGGAGCCACCATACTTGTTGCTGGTTCTCCAAAATTAGCCATCACAGACAATGATGGTAATTATAAAATTACAGGATTAGCTAGTGGAACTTATACTTTAACTGCAAAGTATATTGGTTATGCTAATTTATCATTAACTACTACTGTTAGCGCAGGCAATGTAGTTCTAGATTTCAGCCTTAAATCAGAATCACAAGGTTTAGATGAAGTGATTGTTGTAGGTTACGGAACGCAAACTAGACGTGAGGTAACAGGGTCTATTGCCAGAGTGAGTGGAGATAAACTAACCGCTTTGCCAACACCGAGTTTTGAAGCAAGTTTACAAGGTAGAGCCGCTGGTGTACAAGTAACCCAAGGTAGTGGTTTAGCTGGTAGTGGTTCTGTAATCCGTGTTAGAGGTATTGGTTCTATTAGTGCTGGCGGAGATCCATTATATGTTATTGATGGTATTCCTGTTACTTCTGATCCTTTTTTAAGTGGAAATAGAGGTGCAATGAACCAAAACCCATTAGCTACTTTAAACGCAAACGATATCGAATCTGTAGAGATTTTAAAAGATGCAGGTGCTGCTGGTATTTATGGTTCTCGTGGTGCTAACGGCGTAATCTTAGTAACTACTAAACGTGGCAAACAAGGTAAACCAACCATTAATTTTTCTACCAAATTTGGTTTAAGCACGTATGCCAACAAACCAGACTTCGTAAATGGTGCAGAATGGTTACAATTGCGTCAAGAAGCTTGGACCAACGATGGCAATACTGGTTTGGCAAGTTTACCACAAGGATTAACATGGGCTCAAGCACAGCAAAATAATACAGATTGGTTTGATCTAGTTACGCAAACCGGTAAATCTAACGATCAACAATTATCATTTAGCCAAGGTTCGGATAAAGTTAAAACTTATTTAAGTGCCAATTATGGCGATAACGAAAGCTTTTTAAAAGGTAACTCTTACGAAAAATATGGCGTAAGAGCTAATGTTGATGTTAAACCTACAGATTACTTATCAGTTAATATTAATATTGGTTATAACAAAGGCACCAATACAAGGGTACAAGCTGCTTGGGATGGTGGTTTAGGTCAAGCTATGTCTACTGCCCTACCTATATTTCCTGTGTTCAATCCAGATGGTACTTATTGGAGCAACGGATCAAATCCAGCACGTAGCATCAATTACATGGATTGGAAAAGCGTTGACCAACGTTTGTTAGCAGGTGTTGCCTTAGAATTAAAGCCGTTTAAAAACTTTACTTTAAAAGGTATCGCTAATATGGATAACCTTAGGGTAACTGAAGATAAATTCTCTCCTGTAGAACTTACTCAAAATTCAGCAGGTTTTGGCTTTGCAGATCGCTGGGACAATAAAATTTTAAATAGAAATTTAACAGGTACAGCTAACTACGATATTAACCTAGATAAAAGTAAAATTACAATTCTAGCTGGTGCTGAAACTCAGATGTTTGAGCAAAATGGTTATCCGAATGGTATCAATGGAAATGCAAACGAGCCCTACTCTAAAAATGAGGATGCACTTGAAGCTGCTATGCTTAGAATGGCAGGAACAAATTCATTATACTATGTGAATGGTTTAAACCGTACCACATTTGCCAGTTTATTTGGCCGTATCAACTATTCTTACGATAACAAATATTATTTACAAGTATTAATGCGTAGAGACGGTTCATCTAAATTTGGACCAAACAGAAAATACGGTTATTTCCCTGCAGCTTCTGCGGCATGGACAGTTAGTCAAGAGAATTTCTTAAAAGATAGCAAGGTAATTAGCAATTTAAAATTAAGAGCTAGTTATGGTATTACGGGTAACGCAAACATCCCTCCTGGCGAATATTATGCAAAATTCGAGAATAATGGATCTTATAACGGAAATCCGGCAGTAAGACCAGTAAATGTTGAAAACCCTAATTTACATTGGGAAGAACTAAAAAGCATGGATGCTGCCATTGAATTTGGTTTCTTTAACAACCGTTTATCTGGTGAGCTTGCTTATTACAACAAAAGAACTACTGGTGTATTAATTAATGGAGGCATCTCTCCTTCTACTGGTTTTGGTGGCGCTTACCAAAATGTAGGCGAAATCTTGAACGAAGGTGTAGAGTTAAGCTTAAATACAATTAATATTAATGGCAAAAACTTTAAGTGGTCTACCAACTTCAACATTTCTCAAAATTATAACGAAGTGGTAAGTATTGGAAACCTATCAGCCGATGCTATTGGTGGTGGAACTAATGATACCCGTATCATTTTAGGCAAACCAGTTGGTACTAACTTTTTGGTACGTTACCAAGGTGTAGATCCTACAGATGGTTTACCAATCTGGTTAGATAAAGATGGTTATCAAACCAAAACTTTCTCTTTAGATAATCGTGTTGCTGTTGGAAAAGTAATTCCAGACTACGTAGGTGGTTTAACTAACACCTTCTCATTTAAAGGTTTTGAATTAACTACGCTATTTACATTTGCTATTGGCGGCAATATATACGATGGTTCTGGAAAACGTCAAATGGGGGTAGTTAGCGACTGGAATATTAGAACAGACATTGCAAACAGATGGCAAAAACCTGGAGATATGGCCGATTTTCCTAAATTAACGATGAGACCCGGTAACTATCCAGGTTTATCCAGCGAGTGGGATTACAACTCAACCATGTTCTTATATGATGCTTCTTTTGCAAGATTAAGAGAATTAACATTAGGTTATACACTTCCAGCTACTGTTTCTAGAAAGATTGGTATGCGTAATGCAAGGTTATTTGCTACTGGAATGAACTTGTTAACCTTTACCAAATACCCAGGTGGTGATCCAGAGATTGCAAGGGATTTTGATAACCCACAGGATAGAAATATGAGTCCAAATGTAACTTATTTAACTACTCCTCAACAGAAGTCTATCACTTTCGGTTTCTCAACCCAGTTTTAAGCTGAATTAAATTATTAAGAAAATGAAAATCAATTATAAAACATTAGCAAAAGGATTTCTATTCCTAGCCTTAGTAACAGGTTTTACAAGCTGCGAAAAATTCTTAGATGCTCCTCCCCTAAATGCAATTACCAAGGCAGAAGCATTAAAGGATGAAGCCGCTGTTACAGCAGTTATGAATTCTGCTTACATTACACTAGGGGGCGGAGGGATATTTGGCGGAAAATACCAAATTCTATCTGAACTTTTGGCAGATAATATCAACGGAGAGTTATTAACAGGTGATTATGGAAGTATTTACAATCGTAAATCTTCTGTTTTTGGAAGTTATAAAAATGATTTCTATACGGATCTTTACCAAGCTAATTACAGAGCTAATACGGTTTTAGAAAACCTTGGTGTGGTTACTACTAAAAAAGACGATTTAGAAGGTCAGGCTAGATTTGTGAGAGCTTTTACCCACTTTATTTCGGTAAGATTTTTTGCTCAGCCTTATGGATTTACGCCAGATAATGGTCATTTAGGTGTTCCGTTAAGAGTGAGTACAGAAATTACACCTGCTACAAGAGCAACGGTTAAACAGGTATATGATCAGATTATTGCTGATTTGAAAATTGCTGAAGTTAAAATTAGCAACGAAGATACTGGCAATCCTACAAAATGGGCAGCCAAAGCATTACTGGCTAGGGTTTATTTTTCGATGAATGATTTTACCAATGCCTATAATTATGCCAATCAAGTAATTACTAGCAATAAGTTCACATTCGAATCAGATTACACAAAAAGATTTTCTGAGGGTCTAAGTACTGAAGCTATTTTCCAAATCATCAATACTCCTGGCAGTTATAGTACGGGAGATGGTTTGAGAGGAGATTTCCGTTCAGATTTTAACTTACCTACTTTAAGATTTACTCCTGCTTTATTCAACTTGGTAAATACCTCTAATGATGTTCGTAAAACCTTATTTAACAACGTAAAATACCCAGGAGAAATTGTAATTAACAAATACAATAAGGATAGATTTAATGTGTCTGTTTTACATTTAACAGAAATGAAATTGATTAGAGCAGAATCTGCAGCAGAGTTGAATACCAATTTAAGTGTTGCAGTTGCAGATATCAACGACATCTTAAACCGAGCTTACAACGGAACCAAATCTATTCCACTCAACTCATCAGCTTCTTTAATCAAAACAAATGCACGTACAGAAAGATCATTAGAGATGGTGGCAGAGGGAGATCGTCTTTATGAGATTAAAAGAATTGGTGCCAGAGGTGAAAATATAGATAGACGTGGTTCAGTATGGAATTGTCCGGGTTTGGTGCTACAATTTCCTCAGGGAGAAATGTCGGCAAATACTGGTTTCCAGCGCAATGTAGAAGGTGGTTGTAATTAAAATTTTATAGAAATGAAAAATATCAAATATATCCTTTTGGCACTTTGCATAGTCTCTATATGGAGCTGCAAGCCAGAAGAATTTGGCCCTATTGGCCCAGAACAAAACATTTTAAAAGAATTGCAGGGAACTTGGGCACTTTCTAAAGTAACCCAAATAGATCAAGATGCAAGTACTAAAGGCTTTCCTTATAAAGAGCTAGACATTACAAATGTTTACGCCTATAAAGATTTAGTTGTTGCCTTTCAGGGAGAAGCCTCTGGAACACCAACTTCCTTTACCATTACACCAGGTAATTCTCCGAAAATCTCTGATTTTAACACCGGAACCTGGACAGTAGACAACGCAAAAGCGCCAACTGTAATCACTTTAAAAAATGGAACAGCAAGCTCAGAATTAACGCTAGGCTCTTATGCTGGTTTAAAAAGTGGTAAGTTCTATTTGAAGAAAGTAAGAAAATCGAATGGAAAAATTATCGTGAGTTATCAATATGAATTCACTAAAAAATAATCGATCATGAAGAAATTAATATTATCAATCATATTCGTCCTTAGCGTAGCCTTTGCTTTTGCACAGAGCAACCCGAGCTTTAGCCCAGCAACTTTTACCGCCGAAGATGAAGTAACCATTACACTTGATGTTACTGGAACAGGAATGGCAGGCCAGGATGATGTTTACCTATGGATGTTCTCTAACGATGGTGTTGGTGGTGGTAAAGATGCCTTAACCAACGGACAATGGGGAAGTAGTTCTGAAAGTGCTAAAATGACCAAAATTGGCCCAAATAAATTTACCTATAAATTTATCGCTACTACACTTTTTGGTCAAAGTCCTGCAGAATTAATCAACTTTGGTTTTTTAGGAAAAAGTAAGGATGGAACCAAACAAACACAGGATTTTAAACCTTACAAATTTGATCCTTTAGTATTTACGGCTTCTCAGTTCCGCATTTTCCCGTCTAAGCTAGATGCTACAGATATGAGTACCGTATACTTTCATCAAAACTTGGCAAGCGATCAAAATCTGCAAAGAATGTTTGATGTTAAGGTAAACTTAACTTTTTATAACGAAGCAAATGCTGTAGTAGGTTCAAAAACTGCTATTGTTGCTGTTAAAGAATCTACAAGTGTTTACGCCTACTCCTTTATTCCAGACCGTGTAATTACTGTACCGGCAGGCACAAAATTAAGCAAGTTCACTTATCAATTTACTGGAAGCGTAAAAGATGCCAATGGTGCCAATGTACCTACAACTGGCCCTGTAAATGAAGTTGTTTACACTGTTTTTAATTAAGCTCGAAATGAAAAATAAGATATTATATACCTTACTAGCAGTTGTAGCAATTGCGTTTGGTTGTAAAAAGTCAGAATTTGATGATGTGGCCAAGGGCGAAGCTTTGGGTACATTTACCGTGTCGGCGCCAGTTAACAATACCATGTTGGTATTAAATTCGGCCACACCAAACAATAAAGTAGCGTTCACATGGACAGCAGCAACGCCTGGTGTTGCTACAAAACCTACCTATAAATTTATTGCGGCATTAAAAACCGGAAGTTTAGAATCTCCAATTTTAGAATTTCCCTCTGATAATAATGGAGCAAGTACCACTTTAACTTTAACCCAAAAACAATTAGATGATGCTTTAAAAGGTAAAGCGATTGCAGATGGTGCAAAAGTTGATTTAATTTGGGCTATACAAGCTACCAATGGAGATGTAAAAGTAAGTACTGCGGCTACGCCTTTAAACATTGCCATTACCCGTATGGGCGATGGAGTTAGCAATTTCTTATTGTATGGGCCAGTATCATCAGGAACCGCATTAGTACTTAATCCAAATTCTACTACTGACTTCCTAAATTTTAAATGGCAAAAATCTTTCCCTGGTGTTGCCTCAAGTACCGTAAAATACCAAATCAAGTTTGTAGCTAAAGGCGGTAATTTTGCTACCCCCCTATTTACTTACACCTCAAACAATACAGGATTAGATTCTGCTTTGGCTATCAGTTATAAAGATTTAAGTGATAAAATGACTGCCGCTGGTTTAACCGACCAAGCAACACCTACTGCTTTGCAATGGACGGTAGAAGCAACTTCTGGCAACTTCAAAAAAACTTCTGATTATGTAAATGATTTGGTAATTACCAGAGAAGTTAAAATATTTTTAGTTGGTGGAGACACGCCTGTGTCATGGACTGCAGAAAGTGCCATACCAATGATTCCAGATGCTGCTAATCCAGGTACATTCTATATTTATGTAAAACTGAATGCAGGTAATGGAGGTTTTAAATTCCTAAACCAACAACAATGGCCTGGAGGCAGCTTAAACTCTGCAGATTGGGGTATGAAACCAGGAAGCCCAGGCGATGCCGCTGTAGATGGAGAATCTAATATCGAAAATTATGGTCCATCTGGAGTTTATCGCATCACATTCGATCAGAAAAATCTTAAATATTATGTACAAGCAGATCATGGCAGAATGGGTGCAGTAGGCGCTGCAACAATTGCTGGCTGGAATCCAGGAGCTAGTTTCCCTAGCCAAGAACTACATTTCATGGCAACCAATAAGTTTATGGGTTTTGTAACCTTAACTTCCGGACAAGAGTGGAAATTCATCGATTTCAACAATTGGGGTAATGGATCTATTTCTGGTGCTAGAGATTATGGAATGGGAGCTGCAGCCGATGGTAAAATGTTAGAGGCAGGAGAAACCAATATCATGGCAACTGGCACTACAGGTTTAAAACGTATTACCTGGGATGGTACAGATATTAAAAACCTCAAATATTCAGTATCTGACGGAAGCATTTTCTTAGTAGGAAATGCAACTGCAGGCGGATGGGATAATTCGGCAGGAAATACCGCACTGCCAATTATGCTTTATACAGGCAACGGTAAGTGGACGGTAACGGCCAACCTAACTCCAGGTGAATTTAAGTTCATCATAACCAAAGGTAGTTGGGATCTTAACTATGGCGGAAAAGATGGTGTAATCTCAGAAGGTGGAGATAATATAGCCGTAACATCTGCCGGAAGTTATACCATTGTTTTAGATGAATATAACAGAACCTACACATTAACTAAAAATTAAATACCGGTTCAAAACTAAAAAAGTCCTTAATTTATTTAAGGACTTTTTTTATGTCTAGCAATTGTTACTTAAGCACTATACCAATGCTAACTTTGGTCTTATTTCTGCCCTAATAGTGTATAAAATACACTTTCTAAGTTTGCCACTTTTTAGCTCTCAATTCAAATATTTCGAATTAAATTAAGGTTAATAAATAAAAAACTAAATTTTAATTTTTTTTTCAAAAAAACCCACATATATTGGTAAACTTTTTACTTATTACATAACTTAACCAAACCAAAAAAATGATAGTTATTGCAGATGGTGGATCAACAAAGACCAATTGGTGTTTAATCAATGGGGCTGGAAGAAAAATCCATTTTAATACTGAGGGCTATAATCCTTACTTTGTAACTAGCGATTATATCGAAAGTTCTCTACAAACCTCATTACCTGATCACCTTGAACCAGAAAAACTAACAGAAGTTTATTATTACGGAGCAGGCTGCTCTACAGATGCCAAAAGAAAAATCGTTTCTGATGCCATGCAAAAGATTTTCCCGAATGCACAGATTAACATTGGTCATGATCTTTTAGCTTCATGCCGTGCATTATTGGGAGATGACGAAGGTTTTGCTGCTATTTTAGGTACAGGTACCAACAGCTGTATTTATGATGGTAAAGACATCTCATTAAACATCGACTCTTTGGGTTATTTTTTAGGTGATGAAGGTAGCGGTAGCTATATCGGCAAACGTATTTTAGCCGATTACATGAAAGGTTATATGCCAAAAGGCTTACGCGAAAGCTTTTATGATAACTATGCCTTAACTAATGAAGACATTTTCGACCACATCTATAACAAACCATTGCCAAACCGTTTTTGCGCCAGCTTTAGCAAGTTTATCTACGATTTTAAGGATAGCTACGAAGATTATACCAATACGGTAGTAGATTATGCTTTTACCGCTTTCTTCGAAAACTTGGTAATCCATTACCCTAACTACAAAAACTACGAATTAAACTGTGTAGGTTCTGTAGGTTATAGCTTTAGGGATATTTTAAGTATTGTGGCAGATAGATACGAAATGGGCGTAGGTAAAATTATCCGCTCTCCTATAGACGATCTGGTAGAATACCATTTGAGCAAAAGATAAAATATAAATTTGATATACCATAAGCCTCGACATCCATCGGGGCTTTTTTATTGGATTACAATTTATAAAAATAAAGAGCTAACCTAATACAAATGAGTATAGGATTATTCATTTCATAAAAATCAATATAAATGTCCCTTTTATAGCTATCGGATCTGAAAGCAGTGAAGAATCTCGAATATTGCATTCCAACTATGAGATTCATCCAAATCAGAATGACAAAACAAGGAATTTATATTTTATAAAATTTGATTTATAGATACTAATAAATAACTTCAATGGTAGCCTATCGATGATTCATCAAAAGTCGGATCCTTTTACTTATTACTACATAAGCATATTGCTCAGCACTTCGATTGGCTTAGCGTAACCTGCTTATATGAGGTGAGATAACTAAATTAGTTAATCGTTGAACCTAAGAAATAAAGATTAAAATTATTGAACAATAACTTTTCTGCTGTAAGTTTTGTTGTCGATTTGCAATACCAAGATATACATGCCTGAGGTGATTTTATTTTTAGCAAAATCCCAGTAATATTCTTGTTTACCCGCAGCCTGATCTTGTTTAACCAAAATGGCCAATTGTTTCCCTGCTAAATCGATAACTTTTAGAGTTACTTTAGCTTTATTTGCAAGGGTATAAGCAATAGTGGTATTTGATTTTGCAGGATTAGGATAGTTGGTAAACTTCACTTCCTGCTGTTGCAATGCACTCGCCGAAATTGCATTAGAATTGCTTACTTGCGCTTGAGCAGTGTAGCCCATCGCAGTTAGTCCAATCATCAATACAATTAATTTGTAGAGTTTTGCCATCTATACTTGGTTGATAGTGTAAATATAACACTTCCAAAATAAAATTGATTAGAATATTTTAAAATAATTTCAAATCTGCACTGATATCTTTAATATTGCTAACAATTTCTTATCAGAACAAAATTAAAATATCAAAAATGGTTTTTTATATTAAAAAGAAATCTCTTTCGTAAATAACTTGGCATATTTACGTTTATCGAATTTATAAAGTGTGGCAGCTCTAAAAGAAACACCCTTTTGTTTTTCGTCTAATTCCTTCAGCACGCCAAAACTTAGAATTTTCTTTCTAAAGTTTCTTTTATCTAACTTTTTACCCAGAATCAATTCGTACACATTTTGTACTTGGGTCAAAGTAAATTTCTCTGGCAAAAGCTCAAAAGCTATCGGCAAATGTTTAATCCTGCGTTTAACCTTTTCTAAGCCCTTATCATAAATATGCTGGTGGTCAAACCCCAATTTTGGTAAATCTTTAACATTTATCCATTGTGCTTTTTTAGCATAAGAAGTTAAAGGCTTTAAGGCTTTATCGCCGCCCAAACGCAACATGGCATAATAGGCAACCGTAATTACCCTACCCTGTGGATGTCGATCAACCTCGCCAAAAGTATAGTATTGCTCCATGTAAATATCGCTCAACCCAGTTAGCTCATGCAAAATACGCGAGGCAGATTGGTCTACACTTTCGTCTTCGCCAACTAAATTACCAGGCAAAGCCCACCAATCTTTAAATGGCTCTTCATTTCTTTCAATCAATAAGATCTTCAGTTCGCCACCATCAAAGCCAAACAAAACACAGTCTATAGAAACGGCAGAATTAAATACAGGTAATACTTCTTTCAAAACAAATTCGTTTTATATTTTTATAATATTAGAACAAAATAAATACACTTCCTCGGTTATTTCGTAAAAATAATGAAAAAAAAATTACTTAGTGTAAATAATACACACTATATTCGTGTATTATAATGGAACCAAGTATTAAAAATATTGCAGTACTAACCTCTGGGGGAGATGCCCCTGGTATGAATGCATGTATCAGAGCAGTAGTCCGCACTGGTATTTACCATGGAAAAAATATGTTTGGCGTAATGCAAGGTTATCAAGGCTTAATTGATAACAACATCAAACCTATGGATGCACGCTCCGTAAGTAACATTTTACATATGGGCGGTACAATTTTAAAGACAGCACGATGTTTAGCTTTTAAAGAAGAGGCAGGCATGGAAACAGCCTTCCAAAATCTTAAAGCAAAAGAAATAGATGGACTAGTAGTAATTGGCGGAGATGGTACTTTTACTGGCGCACAAAGATTTGGCAAAAAATATGGTATCAATGTAATCGGTATTCCGGGCACAATTGATAACGATCTTTACGGATCTGATTTTACTTTAGGTTACGATACTGCGGTTAACACCATTATCGAAGCTATTGATAAAATTAGAGATACTGCCGACTCTCACGACCGTTTGTTCTTTATAGAAGTAATGGGAAGAGATTCTGGCTGCATTGCCTTACGTACTGCTATTGCCAGTGGTGCAGAAGCAGTTTTATTACCAGAAAAAGAAACTTCGTTAAAAGAATTGATTACCAAATTAAAATCTGGGGCCTCTACCAAAAAGTCATCAAGTATTGTAATTGTTTCTGAAGGAAATAAATACGGTGGCGCTTACGATATTGCTAAAAGTGTAAAAAGAAAGTTTACCCATTACGATACCAAGGTAACTATCTTAGGACATTTGCAACGTGGTGGTAGTCCGAGTGGATTTGACCGTATCTTAGGCAGCCGGTTGGGTTATGCAGCAGTAAACGAATTAATCAAAGGTGCAAGCATGCAAATGGTTGGCCTAAGAGGAAACGAAATAAAATTAACAAGTATCGATGAAGCCTTACATGCGCACACCTATAAATTGGAAGACGATTTATTAGAGATGACCCATGTTTTATCGATATAAGTAACGATATGATAGCAGTAGTATATAGCGGATCGAAAAGTGCTTTTTGGAAAATTTCTAATGAGGGTAAAACCATAGCAGAAACTACAATTTCTGGTATCAATCCTTGTTTTAACGACCAAAAACATATCCTCTATTTACTCAATAAAAACATAGTGCTCATTAATCACGCAGAAAGTATTAAAAAGATTTTTGTTTTTGCAGCTGGCGCATCTTCTGTTGCCATGCAGAAAAGCCTTGCAGAAACCCTAAATCTATTTTTTATCAACAGTAAGATTAAAGTGAGCGATGATTTGTACGGTGCATCTATTGCAGCCTGCTACGATCAGAAAGGGATTGTTGGTATTTTAGGCAGCGGTGCAAACTGTGCTTATTTTGATGGCAAAAAACCAGAAAAGAATAATTACGGTTTAGGTTTTATTTTGGGAGATGAGGGATCGGCAAATTACTTAGGTAAAATTCTGCTGAAGAATTTTTTAGAGGATAAGCTACCACAAGACCTAAAAAAGCAATTTGAAGAAAAGTATAATATAGATAGATCTATTATACTAGAGCGAATTTACAAAAAACCAAATGCCCAAAATTATTTAAGCTCTTTTTTAGATTTTTATATCGAAAACAGAAACAATAAATATATAGAACAATTAATAGATACCGCTTTCGACAAGTATTTTAGTACCTATCTCCTACCAACACTAGCGCAACACCCTAAAGAACAGGTTCATTTTGTAGGTAATGTTGCAGGAACGTTTCAAGATAGGTTGCGCTTAACCGCACAAAAGCACAACGTTAACATTATTACGATTACAAAAGAACCGATATACAATTTACTTAATTATTACTCAAATTAATAAAAATGACTAAAGTAGGAATAAATGGATTTGGCCGCATCGGCAGACTAGTTTTTAGAGCTGCATTGAAAAGAGGCTTGGATATTGTTGCAATCAACGATTTAATTGAGCCAGATTACATGGCTTACATGTTAAAATACGACACTACACATGGTCGTTTTGACGGAACCATCGAAGTTAAAGATGGTCAATTGGTAGTAAATGGAAAAACAATCCGCATTACTGCAGAGAGAGATCCTGCCAACCTTAAATGGGACGAAGTAGGTGTAGAAATCGTAATCGAATCTACAGGTTTGTTCTTAACCCGTGCCGATGCCGAAAAACACATCGCTGCTGGTGCTAAAAAAGTAGTATTCTCTGCTCCTGCTAAAGATGCAGACATCCCTACTTATGTAATGGGTGTTAACCACGAGAAATTAACTGCAGACCAAACTATCGTTTCTAACGCTTCTTGTACTACCAACTGTTTAGCACCAATTGCTAAAGTATTAAACGATAACTTCGGTATTGTAGAAGGTTTAATGAGTACTATACACGCAGTAACCGCTACACAAAAAACTGTAGATGGTCCTTCTGCTAAAGATTGGAGAGGTGGTCGTGGTGGTTTCTCTAACATCATCCCTTCATCAACTGGTGCTGCTAAAGCAGTAGGTATGGTACTTCCTGAATTAAAAGGAAAATTAACTGGTATGTCTTTCCGTGTTCCTGTTGCAGACGTTTCTGTAGTAGATTTAACTGCACGTTTAGAAAAACCAGCTACTTACGAGCAAATTAAAGCTGCGATGAAAGAAGCATCTGAAGGTTACTTAAAAGGCGTTTTAGCTTATACTGAAGATGAGGTTGTTTCATCTGACTTTATTGGCAACGACCACGCATCTATCTTTGATGCTGGCGCTGGTATCTCTTTAAATGATAACTTCGTTAAAGTTGTTTCATGGTACGATAACGAATGGGGCTATTCTTCTGCATTAGCTAAATTTGTAGAGTACTACGGAACTTTAAAATAATACTCCTTCAAACATTAATCATAATGGCAATACTTTAACAGGTATTGCCATTTTTTATGCCACTAGCTTTAAAAGTATTTTAAGTAGAATTAACTTTATTAACGCTATGAGCATAAAAAAATTAAAAGATGAATTTGGAAAGCACAGCCACTACTTAACACTCAATGAGTTCCTGCTGTACGCTCTATGCTCCCGAAACTTGCATCATTAACTAAACGGGAGCATGTTCGCTGCCATCAGGTTGATGAACTAGGTTTCTGCTACTAGGTTGTATGCATGTTAATAGTAGCAGCAGCTTTAATTCTAGCCCTTGGTGTAGCGGTACCCTACAGCAAGGAATGAAATGACGCAGCGAAGCGTACAAGCGGAACAAAGGAACCAATTTTCTTACCTGCACCGGCGTATGCGCTCCAATAAATTAGCATCGCCATTGCAAGGCAAAAAGCAATCCTCATACGTAGGATAAACCAATCAGACCTAAATCTTTAATATATTGAATAAATTAATCCAATTTGGAAAGCACAGCCTGTACTTAAAACTTAATGAGTTCCTGCTGTGCGCTTTATGCTCCCGAAACTTGCATCATTAACTAAACGAGAGCATGCACGCTGCCATCAGGTTGATGAACTAGGTTTGTGCAGCTATGATGTACTGACCGGGCGGTTTTAAGACAATATGAGTAGTAAAAACTACACATTGAGCAAATGGTCAAAAAAATCTGATCAAATAGCATATTTATAATGAATGATAAGTAATATAAATACATCCCTATTTTTTGCCAACAAGAATAATAAACCAAAAATGCATAAAATGCCGAAACGGGAAGGTTAGCACAGCATTAGGAAAATAATTATCGTCAATTATACGTTTATTTAACAAAAATTTAACATTTAAACGGCTACACTTTAAAATATTGGCGTTAATTTTGCGTTATAAATCACGTCGGATGACATAATTAAGGCAGTTTTGTCATTTGAAAAACAGAAAAATGAAAATAAATTGAAAATATCTTAGTGTATTTTTTACACTATTGATTTTTATTTCTATATTTGTATCATCAATGGTTGGCAAGGTATTTGCAACTAAGAAAAACAAGAAAGAAAATACATCCTTTAAAAGGATTAAAAAAATAACCCGTTCATACAGGTTTATATTTGGTTAGAAAAAGAGACATGCGTGGATGCGATGTCTCTTTTCTTTTTTTAGACCTGTTTGCAATAGAAAATTAAGAATTAAACAAACAGAGTTACAATGTGGTTAACAATTTTGTTATATATTATTTACTAATAAATAAAGTATAGTTTTCTAAAAATAAATCTCTTAACTTTTTAAATTCTGACAAATTCTTATAATTTTTTGGCGCATTAATGCTATTAAAATCAACAAAAACAGTTAAATTCTTTTTTGGAAAAAAAATGAATGAACTAATAATATTGACATTATTTATATCAGAATTTGTAAAGCCATATAATGTGTATCCATTCATACTAATCTTGGCTACTTTTTTGTTTTCAATTTTATCACTTTCGGAAGCTATATGATTAAAATATTCTAATAGCTTTTTTTGATTGCTAGAATAATCATTCTCACTGGACGTCTCTACCTTGATATTAACAAATGGAACATTTTCATTGCTAACATATATAATTCTTGTTCCGCTCATTCTAGAAACTCTTACAAGGCCCTTTGATGTAGGTATTTGTCTAGTAGTTAACCTAGGACCTTCAATATGGTCTGTTTTTGAAATACGGACGCCATCATAACCCTTAAAAGAAGTTAGCTTTCCAACATCTTGTCCCAAACTGGTATTAACAACAATAAGTATTAGGCAAAAAGTTGTCATGATATAATTCGCCAATTTTTTAAGATTTAGAGCCATAAGTATTCTGATATTTTATTTTAAAAAAAAATAATCATTGTAAACTACTAGACTTATTGAATAACATCTTTATTGATAATGCTATCTATTTTTCTAACCATTACCTTTTGGAAGAATTCCCTTATTAGTATTCTTTCTGCTTTGGGTATTTCACTTCCGTTGTGCTTAATACTTACATCATTCTTATCAGAGATGGAAATTAAGTGTAGTGTGCACCCTTTTTCTTCCCAATCACCCTGTGCACCAGAAAATTTGAACCATAAAATTCTATTATCGTAAAGGATGTGAAAGCTAACACTATCTGCAGACATCTCAGACAGCCTATTTTTGGCTAATGGATTAGCATTTTTATATTCAGCGGTATAATTTCGAAATGTATCTGGTATGATTAAACTTGGATGCGTTATTAAAACATTTTTTATAGCCTTATTAACTTCTTTCTTGCTTGCATTAAAATTAAATTCACCAAAATTCCCATGCGTACCAGCAGTAGCAAAAAAACTAAAAGCCGCTAAAATAACAATTGCAATTTCTGGTCTCATGGAAAAAGGAAATTTGTTTTTGATAGATTTAGCCTTATAAAAATAGCTGATAGGTAAGATGACTAGTGCAAAGAGGTCCGAATAGTCAACAACACGTGAGATTTGATAAATATTCAAATCGTTCCAATACAAAATAAGAACATTGGAAACTGGTGATTTCCATAGTATAAACAGCACTGCCGTAATCCAATATATAAGCTTCTTATTTTCATTGAAAATTGCAAACCAAAATAGAGGAAAAATAAACAGTCCGCTTAAATCACTTAATTTACCAGTAAGAAAATTATGAAAAACATCTTTTAAATAAAAATCATTAAATAAAAGCAAAAACAAAGATATTAAAAAATACTTTGAAACTATAATATCCTTGTTTATCATATTTGAATATTGACCGTAGTTATTAATAAATAATTTACCTTATTCTAATACGCTTAGCTATTTTGTATTGAACAATTTCATAAAAATTAAGACTTAATCCTAAAATTTTTTCTTGCCGTTATACAAGTTTTCTGGAACTTTAGAACGAATAAATACCCCGATAAGCTTATCAGTTATTCCATAATTTTTGATTAGCTCATCCTTAGATATAATCTTGATCTCCTGGAAAATTTTATCATCAATGGAAGATAAGTCACCTACCTGATTTTGTTTCAACACTTTACCATTTAGTATATACTGTACTGAAGTATCACTTTCCAAGTTCGGCACTAAATTTTCGAACTCCTTTGATTTAGTTTTGAAATATCGATGGAAACGTTTTTTTGCAAAAGGAACACTTTCCAAATAAACTGCTCCATCTTTAGCTTTGTCGCCTAAAGTTAAAACGGCTTCTTTACCCTCAAACAGGGTTAAGGAGGCTAAATTTGTAGGATTAAACTTTGACATTTCCTCTCTAGTTATACTGATACTATCAAGAAAAAAAAGAGGATTTTGACCAAGCTTTGCGACTACTTTTTCAGGGCTTTTTTGTGCAAACAAACTTATGTTTATGGTCACTAGCATTAGGATTGTCAGAAATCTTAACATACAATTGGTTTTAATTTGGTTTTAAATATAATCTATAGCATTTTATAATCAATTAATTAGCATAGATTAAATTATTATAAATGTAATAATTGGATACAGGGCTTAGACTTATTTAAGAAAAATATTTTTTTAATGTCAGGCTATCAATAACTACTTTTACCAATATGAAGTATAAATTATTCTATCCGTCTAATGTTTGGTTAACTAGTGTAATACTTGGTTCTACCATACACTACTGGGGGTATTTTTTGCTAGTAAACCCTAATCCAATAACAGAAGAGCGATTTAAGAGTAATTTATCAACTTTCCCATTATCTATCTTGATAACAATACTCTTTTCCTTACCTACATTTCTTTTACTTTGGCTTATCATTCATATCATAAGTGTTAAAACATCCATGAATATATTAAGCACAAAAGCTTGGTTAGCCTTCATTGCTGTAGTTCTTTGCGCCCTAACATTTATAGGGTTTGGCGGTTACGACCCTGTTTTATTAAGGATTATTCCTTGTTTTGCCATACCATTAATTGGAAGCATTTTTTATTTTAAATTGAGGGATCAGACTGTTAGCTACTGATTGTAATATTTTATATTGAGTATCTGTTTTACAATCGCAAACTTTTAAAATATTCGCATTATTAATATTTATTTAAAGCAGTGTTAATAAAGCCAGTACTTCTAGTCATGAGTAACACTTTAGAATATACCAATGGAGTATAACATTACCTACCCCTTCAAAATTTGGCTTACTGGAGCAATCATTGGGTCTACAGTATTATATTCAAGTTTATTATTATTCCACTCAGCTAGCAATCAGGCTGATCGGATTGGAGATAGCATAGTGTTCTACATGGTTGTATTACTCATCTCATTGTTTGGATCACTTCCTGCACTTCTAATACTTTGGCTTTCGATACATCTACTTTGCAAAACAAGGTTCAGTTTGCAGTTAATACGTTTGTTGTTATCGATTTTATGCATTGTGCTATGTACCCTATCATTTGCTATCCTACCACAGTTTAATGTCAATTTAGAGGATTTTAGCCTTATACTTTTCTATTCAATTCCATTGATTGCTAGCATCTACTATTACAAGTTCAATGATTAAGATATATTGACTGTTTGGTAGGTGCTAAATAAATAAGACGAGATTTCTATCTTTACCTTATCTACCTAAGATTAAAGCCGGGAGCCTAAAATTTTGCTTTTAACTTTACTTTAAACCTCAAGCTTTGTAAAGATGTTGTTTTATCGATGAGGGCAATAATTCGATTTGATAAACTTGCCTTTTTAAGCCATATTTACACACTAAAATCAACGCTCATGGACATTTTCTTTTTAACAGCTGTACTCCCTATCCTTTATTTAATCTTGGTTATTGCTTTTTGCTATGCCATATTTAACATCAGTACCAATAGCAACCGACAAACCAAATTATTAAGAGAAGTACTAGAAGAACTTAAACAACAGCGAAAAGATAGCTAGTACCAAGTTCTACTAATAAGTTTATTTTGATAGAGAGGCATAATTAAAGTTGCACATATTCAATGTTATAAACTTCACCATGGCTAGTTACTTTTTTACACTTGATATAATACTCATATTCTTCTTTAGTTTCAATAACAACCGTATAATCATCTTTCCAATAAGCACTAATAGGTAAATTTTCGCCCTTAGCATTATATATACTTCCACCACCACTAGCCAGAAAAATGCTTATCGACACTGAGGCAAACTCTCCTTCTCCATCTCTGCTTAGCCTTAATTGATTAATACCATTTGGTGAATATCCTATATGAACTTTAGGTTGGTTTTGTTTATATATCTCATAGGCCTCTCTTTTCATCACCTCGCTAGTAACCTGTTCATCTACAATTTCAGTCTCGCCAAAATCAGAAATTTGATAAGAGACTGTGCCACTTAACCGCTCCATCTCTTCTTCCTCTGGATCGTTTGCATATGCTGCTTCATATTTGGCTAACATTGCAGTTAAAACGGCTACATGCTGTTCCTCTAGAGGATCATTGGTATAAGCATTTAAATACCTGCTCACATAAAAGAAGTCTTGGTTAGTCTGTATACCATTCACAATAATGGGTAACACCTTGGTTTTGAATTTTTTGTAAATATCTATATCGTAACCAGTTTCGGTTTTAATGAAATTGTTGAAATTATGATTCCCTTCATAAATTAATATTTGGAGATGCTCATCTAAACGTTTTTTTAGCTGTTCATGCCTAGCTGAGTCAATATCGGCTTGGGTTTTCTCGATCTCACCCAGATAATATTCCTTTTGAGGATCCCTCTCATCGAAAACAAGTTGACCGGTATAATGGCTAATAAGGTATTGCAATGTTGCCAATAGGATACTTGCATTTTGCTCTTGTGCTGCAGTTGGTTTGGGCATTTAAATGATTTTAATTATTAACAGTTAAATTCGATCCATCCTCCACATATTCAATCTGAACTACGTCTCCGTAACTACTTACCTTTTGATATTTATTTAAACACTTATATTCGCTTTTGGCAACTACAACCACGGTATTATTATCTTTCCAGTAAGTTTTTATCGGTAATTTTTCTCCGTAAACTCCGTAAATCAAGCCTTCTCCTCCTTTTAATACGATATTGATATAGGTTATGGCATGTTCTCCTTTACCACTAAACTGCACCCGCAATTTATCTATTCCATTTGGGGCAGTTTCTTCATACAAAAGCCAGGCCTTATGCAAATCCTTCATTCCTTCTTCATCTACTGTCCAGCTTTTATTACCTTGTACTACAAAGCAAAATTTCTTAGTAACCGTACCCACACCCCTATAAAATCCATTATATTTGCTTAACATTTCTTTTAATAAGTTTACATTTTCTTGCTCTTCAGATTTTTTTTCATAGGCCTTCACATATTTCTCTATTAAATACACATCATTACTTCCCATTCTTCCTCTTTCTATAATGGGCAGCACAGCAGCTTTATAGCTTTCAAAAATATCAATGTCATATCCGGTATTTGCTTTGATATAGGCATTATATCCTTGATCGTATCGGTGCCTGAGCAAAGACATATGCATATTTAATCGCCTTTCGATCTGCTTGGATCTAGAATTTTTAATGTCTCTTTCAGTTCTTGCAAGATCACTGAGGTACCATTGCTGGGATGGGCTGTAATCATCAAATACCATATCTTGTGAGTGGTATGCTAACAGATAATTAAAGGTAGCCAATAAGATACTTTTGTTTCTTTCTCTTTCTTCTTTAGTATAAGCCAATTTTAGCCGATTTTGTTGATGAATAATTAATGGATTTTGCTAAGTTAAACTGAAATATACAAAATTATTTGAAGGGATTTAATAATGGGCTTACAGGTTGTGGAAGATTAACTAAATAATAGCTTTAGCAGGCTGTCCAGTCCCCATCATGATCTTCTTCTTCTTTTTGATTTGCAGGTGGCGGTAAAATCTGTGGTTCAAATTTTACTATTTTTCCCTCACGCAAATGAATTGCGGTTACTAACTTACTGGCATAGTATCTCCTATCGCCACTAACTGTGCCATCACTAGCATAAGTTATTCCCATGGCAACAAATAAGGCCTGCTCACCTTGCTGATCGATTTCCAATTCAATATGAGCTCCTTTAAAATCAGGTATTTTAAAAGGCAGCACTAGCGTTTTAGCTTTAAAAATTTTGTGCTGATCCCCTATCAAATCTAAACTAAAAACCATTAAATGTAAGTTTGCAGTATCCTTTCTATGGCAAAATTCGATGAGCGTAGCTGTTGGTGATGCAGGAATGCTAATTTTCAATATCCCGTCTTCTATCATTTCAATTAGGGGAGCAATGCGCAATAGGTTTTCTAGGCTTTTATGCTGATTAAATTCAAAACCTTGTAATAAGCTAATTTTACCATTCTTAAAATTTTTTGCTCCTTTTTCACTTTCCGAAACAGTTTTTAAAACAGCGATAAAACGTTTATTTAAACGATTGATCACTATTTTATCTGCCGTAAGTGCAAGTAAGGGAGCAAATGCCTTTCGCAGTTTTTTAGCGGTAGCTGTAGCATAACCAAAGTCTCTTCCGCTCTTTTTACTCTCTGCAGAAAGCCTATAAATACTTTCTTTGGTAGTATTATTATTGTTTTTGCTAGGTTTTGCTACTTTTACCTCACTAGCAAAGCTGATCAGCCTCATTTTCATATCCATAATTATCGTTTTTACAGAAAAATTGGGGAGATCACCTAAATATACTTTTTATTTTGTAGATTAGTTAATATTCAAATCTGAATAATTTCTACAAGTCCACCTCAACTCTACCTAAAGTCTACCAAAAGTCCACCAAAAGTGCAGCAACACTACGTCCGTCTTACGCCCTTGCCGTACCTTTGCCCTATATCAACTAGGTAGCAAGACTAGTCTTTGTTAAGCTTTTTACAACCATTTGTTAAGCCAAGCTTTACCTTTTTGCTACCTTTAGGGTATAAAAAGGGTTAACAAACACTAAATAAAGGGTTAACAAAGACACTAACTGCAGCCTACTTGGTATCTTTGTGCATAATAGATTGCTAGAACAAACAAAAGGAGTTATTAATTTTTCAGATTTTAAATACTTTGTATTATTTTTGAAGCATCATGCAAACAAAGCCCGCCCCTCATCCCAAATTATTTATTGGAGGTTTAGCACCTAATGTTGATGAAATGGATATTGCTATCTTGGTAAGTATCCATGGCCATGTAGATGCCATTAAGATTGTAAGAGACCGTAAAACAGGCAAAAACAAAGGTTATGCTTTTTTGGATATCCCAAAAATGGAAGATGTAAAGCACATCATCTCCATGTTAAATGGCGAGAAGTTTCAAGGTAATATTCTTACCGTTAAACTAAGCGAAGAAGGAGCTGCTAAAGCGCCTGTTAAAAGACCTTTTAAACCTAAACCTAGGATTTAACGGCCATAATTTTCTATCATCTGCTATTTACCTGAAACTAATCTTAACTAGCTTTGTTTTTTGATCATACTTTTAAAACAAGATGTTATGATAACTCCAGAAAACAATATTCCTTTAGACGATTCTCAAAATTCAGAAGCTGAAGATCAACAAAGTCAAAAAGACATCCATTCTAATGGATTGGAAAGTAATAACTTACCACTAAGTGAAAGTGAAGAGCCAGATACAGAAATCCTGAAACAAGCATTTGATGCAGCAGAACCATCATTCACTTTAAATACAGATAAAGGTATTGCCGACAGAGCAGAAGAGTAATTGGTAGCTTATTCTTAGGGCTTTACATGGTATTGCCCCAAGAATGTGATTAATGAAGGATCTACATCTTAAGCCTTAAAATAAATTTTAAAGGTTGTTCCCATGCCTGGCGTACTTTCTACCGAAATGTTACCGCCCATTGCCTCTACTTGGTTTTTAGAAATAAACAGACCAAAACCGCGTGCATCTGCGTTGCCGTTAAAAGTTTGATAGATACCAAATATTTTATCTCCATACTTGGCCAAATCTATCCCTACACCATTGTCAGAAACCCTCAAAACCAATTGCCCATTTTCTTCAAAACAGGTAATGGATATTACTGGTTTACGATCTGGGTGACTATACCTTAACGCATTAGAAATTAAGTTTAGTAAAATGCTTTCTAGGTAAGCTTTATTGTATCTAATTTCTATATTTTTATCAACCTTGTTTAATATTTGAGCTTCTCTATTTAAAATCTGTGCGTTTTGGGTAGCTAGTGCTTTAAGGATATAAGCATTCAGGTTTAAGGGTTCTACTATGATATCGATACTGGTTTGTATACTTACAATGTTATTAAGGTTAAACAGTGTTTCATTCAAATTAGCAGCCACAGTCTTCAGCAACTGGATCATCTCATTTCTATCTTCATCATTTTGCGCACTTTCTATCAGAGCAGAAATACCTTGGATATTGCTGGCATGAGAACGCAGGTTGTGCGATACGATATAAGAAAAATTGATCAAACGTTTGTTCTGTTCTGTAACTAAATTAAACGATTTATTGAGTGCATTTTCGGCCTGTTTCCTGCTGGTAATGTCAATCATTATCCCTCTTAACTTCACCGTCTGATCGGCATCTTCTATTACACTAACAATATCTCTAATCCAAATTACAGCACCATCTTTGGCAATCATCCTGTACTCGAAATCGTGTGCTCTTCTTTCTTTAATGGCTAAGCTAGAATAAGCAGTAACCCATTGTTGATCATCAGGGTGAACGTGTTTGATCCAGAAATTTTTATTACTGGTCCAATGTATGGGTGTGTAACCCAAAATATCTTCAACTTTTTTACTAATAAAGGTACAGCTAGTTTGCTCTTGATTGCCCTCCCAAACAATACCATCAATCGTATTGATTAAGGTCTCGATTCGTTGTTGGGATTCGATGAGGATACGTTCTTCTGCTTTACGTTTGGTAACATCTTCTAAAATTACAATATGGTTTGTTGGCTCTTCTCCTTCTGCCCATAATGGCGTAATGGTTTCGTTGCCCCACAATATTTTGCCTTCCTTATTGATGTATCTTTTTTCTTTATCAAATTGCCTGATTTCTCCAGCTAACATTTTCTTAAAATAGAAACTGTCTTCGGCCACATCATCTGGGTGGATAACCGATTTTATTTTTTTGCCGAGAATTTCTTGCTCATCGTAGCCCAAAAATTTGGTCAAATACTCATTTACTTCTAAAATTTGTCCTGATCTGGAATTCACTCTAGCAATGCCAATAGCTGCATGATCAAAAATCTTTTTATACTTACTTTCAGTATCACTTAATTGCGATGCTTGATCAAGGTAACGTGCTTGTAATTCTGCTTGTTTCTTAAGCAACCTTGTTAACAAATAGCTGGATAAACTTGCCAAACCTAGTCCAAATATTAGCGCAGCAGCTAGTTCGAACCAGGTATCATAGGGATTGGTATTGATTACTGATAACTTCCAATCGCCGTCTGGAAAAACAATAGATTTAGAAAGCTCAAAGATGTGGTTGGGAGGATTGGGCAAGAAAAATTCTTCCTTTTTGGTAACCTCATTAATTTTAGAAAATTGAAAACGATGATCTTTGTATTTTAAATTATCTATCCCAGCACTTTTAAAAAGCACATCTAAGCGCATAACTACAGCAGAGAAGCCCCAAAATTTATTATTGATATATAAAGGCAACCTACCCACAATGCCTACGCCGCCTTGTGTAAGTTTAACTGGCCCTTGAAAATACATTTTACGTGTATTTATGGCCTTCTTTACTTCTAAAATGGTTTGCGGCTTGCTTTTAAACAAATCTAAATTAAGTACTTGCTCGTTACCTTTTACAGGATATACATATTTGATGATGCCATTTGGGACCAATTGCACAGCAATAAGATCTGGATTAGATTTAATGAGTTTATCTGCAACCGATTCGAAATTTTCTGGTATGCCTTTATTATTTACGGTTAATGCCAATGTGAGGGCAACCGTATAGCTATTTTTTAATGATTGTTCTATATTTTGCTCTACCCCATTTAAAATATTCGAAATCTCGTTTCGCTTATTTTCTCTAAAGAGCTGGTAACGCTGAAAAACGATAAGAGAAATGACAATTATTAATACTAAGAAAAATATAAAACCTGTTCTTTTAGGCCTAGAAAGAAACCAGTAGCTCAATTTATTGGATTTTTTTTCCATGAGCCTTAAAGAAGTGTAACTTGGTTAGTAAAATCTATAATCATGGAGCGCATTGTTTTGCAATGCTAAATATAGTAAAATTGATTAAAGGTGTTACAACAGTTAAATAAATTGTGCTATTTAATTTTCTTTTATTCTTTATAGTTTTGTTAGCAATGCTGTTGCTTTCTCGTGATTGGTACTGCCAGCTGGGATTTTCTGCAGCCACAATCTACATTGTTCTTTGTTATCTTCCTTTAAATAGCTCATTGCCAATAGATAAGCTGCATCATACTTAAAGATAGATTGGCCATTATAAATCGTAGCTAAAATCTCTCTAGCTTTATTTAACTGATCTGTTTTAACTAAAGTTTGTGCAAAATAATAACCAATCATTGCATCATTAGGTTGTTGCGAATTTAGCTTTTGTAAGAGCTTTTGTGCTTCAGCATAATTTTTTTCATTATAAAATGTTGCTGCTTTGTCTAAATCCGTTACTTTTTCAGCTCCTCTTTCTGCAACTAACATTTGGCTTTCGCCGGCATATTGTTGGTAAAGGTTGCCGTTCCAGGGTGCCCAAATCATTAAGCCAATAACCAACACCGCAGCAACGCCACTTATCCATTTTAAGTAAGGTTTAAAAGACACTGCTTTTGGTTCATCTACAAAATATTGTTTGTTTAAACTTTTTAAAGTCTCCTCAAATTGTTCATCTTCTTTGCCAAACGCAAATTGAATTTTTAAACTCTGATGTATGTAGTTATAATCGGTTAAGTGCTGCTTCAGTTCCTCATCATTTTGTAAACGATTTTCAAATTCGGCTTGCTCAGCTTCGTTTAAATCTCCCTCTGCATAACGGGCGGTTAGTAAAATTTTATCCTCAATCATCATTTCTATTTATTAACATTAACCAATTTAACTAGGCTTGCCATACATTCTGATTTCTTTTTTCTTAAATAGCCATAGGTAACTCCCAATGCTTCCGCCACTTTCTCTTGGGCGTCGCCTTGCATGCTCCACTTAATAATTTCTTGGCAGCGCTCTCCCAATTTACCAAAGGCTCTTAAAAAAATTGCAGACTGCTCTTTTTGCTGTTCTAGTTGCTCAGCCTGTTCAAATGTATCCTCACCAATATGTAATAAATCATCTTCCTTATTTGTTACCTGTATATTCGATTTTTTTTTTAGTTGGTTTAACCATTTGCGTTTGCACACCAATAATAGAAAGGGTTCAAATGGGCAGCTCAATAGTAAATCTTTATACTTGGCCTGATGGTAAACATCCACCAAAGCTTCCTGAAAAATATCCTCCGCATCATTTGTTGATCCATTATTAAATAGGACAAAGGATTTTACCTTGCCAGCACATTTTTTATAAATCTCATTGATGATGAGGGCATCATTATTAACCAAGCCTATTAAATAGCGCTGATCTAGATGTACTGCTTTGGCCATTGGTTAATTGATTTTGAGCGATTTGTGCTCTAATTTAATCTTTCTTATGCATTGCTGAAAAAAAAATAAAAATAAAGGGGTAACAATTCTTTACTGCGCTTTATATAGCTACAAAACCTATAAATGGCGAGCGCAGAAAAGCCTTTAAAAGAGTAAGCATCATATTAAAAATAGCAATCATGAAATCAATACAATTAAAATCATTAGCAGTTGCCATCGTAGTATTATTTATGGCATCATGTAAAAAAGACGGAACAGTAGTTAACAACGCTAAAAGCGCTAAAGAATTTGTATCCATCTTTGGTCCACAAAAACAAGTCTTTACCATTAACAGCAGTTTGGCAAATACCTTAACCTTAAAAGGAGGCAGCATAATTACCATTCCTGCAAATGCATTTAAAATTGGCGGTGTAGCTGTTACTGGCCAAGTTACTATCGAAACGATGGAAATGTTAAAAAGAAGTGATGTTATATTTAGCGGAACAAATACCAATCATATTAGTGGTGCTCCACTTGCTTCTGATGGTTTTATTTATGTAAACGCTAAAGTTGGTAACACTGTTGTAGACAAAAACATGCCATTGGATATGAACATTAAAATACCAGCTAAACGTACCGGTTTTACCCAAATTTGGGAAGGTGTAGCAAATGCTGGGGGCAACCAAATGGCTTGGCAAGCGCCTAAAGCCAATGGTGTAACATTAGAAGCTAACCCTGTTAGTGGCTTTTACAATTTCAATTTTGGCACTTTAGGATGGATCAATTGCGATGTATTTTACAGTTATACCAATCCAAAAACAACAGTTAGCGTGGAGGTGCTAAATAACCCAGGTAGCATGGCTTCTTTTATGGCCTTAACTGGCGAAACTTTTGTATTCTTTTGTGCAAAAGGAAGCAATGTTGCTGCCCAAATCTACACTCCGGATGGTGCAAACAAAGTTAAAAGCTACGATAACATGATGCCAATTGGTGCAGAAGGTAAATTCATTTCTTTTTCTATTAAGGCTGGCAAATACTACTATGCAGAATTGGAGACTACTATAACTGCAAACCAAAACATTACCTTATCATTAGCAGAAAGCAACGAAAACCAAGTGCAAAATGCCATAACTAGCTTAAATACTTACTAAACGATTAACGCTAAATAGGAAGGTGGGGCCGGATTTTGGCCTCATCTTTTTTTGCGTATTTATAAATATTTTATATAAATTTAATAATGATGAGAGCGCTCCTATTGATCATATGTTGTCTTAGCGTAGGTAACATCAAGGCCCAAGTATTAGCTACTGATACTGTTCCGGCAATTATTAATTATACAACAGCAAATGGGCTAACTAAATTTACATCAGTACTAAGACCATTGCGTCAAATAGCTGGAGCTCCCGAACCCTTTTACACTTATTTTTGGGAGTTTGGCGATGGTGGATTTAGTTTTGAGAAAGATCCTATCCATTATTATAAAGGTACCGACCCTATTATGGCTCGTCTGTTCGCAACTAATAATTATGATGATGGAAAACGACCACCCACTAAACCCAGACCGATAAAGCCAGCTTCCACCAGACCAATGATTGCATCAAACTCTACAGCACCAAGCCTTTTTAAAATGGGTGGCAACATAGAAATGAAAAGCAATTGTATGCCCAAGCCTGGTGATGATATGATGGTGGTTTTTGGCTATCGCAACAAGGCAGAAAATGGACAACAAAGCATCAACGGCACCATCGCTGTTTTATATAATGATACAGAATTTAGCAATAATAATTTTGTATTGGAAGAAAGCAGGGTCTACCATAACGAGAAAAAATCTGATTTGAAATCGATGCTAAATACCGCTTACCTCACTAGCCATCAAAAGCCTGTTTACTATGCAGCATTAAATAGTGATATACCTACATCACTAACTGCTAAAGATAAAATTGTATTGAAAGATAAGGCTAAAGACTTCAAAAGTCATGAGAGTTGGAAGTTTGAAAACTTAAAACAGGGCGAAGAGCGTTTTGTATTTATGCATTTTAAAACCACACCAGAAATGCTAAAAGACACCAATGCAGTAGTCCGTATTGCCGCAGCTTATATTCCAGATAATCCATTGGTAGAAACTGAGTTTTTTACCATGGAACTACAGATTGTAGCCTCTCATGACCCTAATAAAATGGTATTGAAAAAAAGTAGAATGAACTACAGATTAACTGGTAAAAACAGAGAATTAACTTACAAAATCCGCTTTCAGAATACAGGTAAAGGACCAGCCAAAAAAGTTGATGTTGGGGTAAATATTTCCGAAGTTTTTGACCAAGAAACCATCAAAATCACCAAAACCCAACCAGTAGTAATTAATTGCGATTCGGCCTATGTAAACCAGAGTTGCATAAAAATGATAAAAGGAACAGATAGTGTTCACTTTGTGTTCAATAATATTTACTTGCCTGGTATGCAACAAAAAGGAGTTAATGATGCCGACTCAACCATGGGTTTTGTAGAATATAAAATCAAGTTTAAAGAAAAGCCAAAAAAACTGCCTATTAAAAGTGGGGCGGCAATTGTATTTGATAGAAACGAGCCCATATATACCAACAGCGCAGTTGGCCGTTTTAAGATGGGCTTATCTCCTGGATTAATTTTAGGTTATGGCTTTCCATTTGAAACCGATAACAGCAATTATCTGAATCATAAAAATGTAGTAATCGGTGCAAGTTTAGCTCCTTATGCCCCGCATCGCTCTTATTGGCAGGTAGAATTATATCTTAACTCTTTTAAAGAAACTATTTATCTAGTAAACTCAACTGGTGGTGCAGATACTTTAATTAATGGAAGAGGATATAAAATTGACAGAAAAGACTACTATAGAACCGATAAAATCGTAACCATTAATGCGGTGCCATTGCAGTGGAGGTACAATATCAATAAGTTTATCGGTGCTGGCATAGGCTCATTAGTTTCTTTAGATCTCTATCAAAAAAACAAACATGAGTTAGATTATACCTTCGGCGTAAATGCTGCTGGCACAAGCATTCCTAATTTAAAAGTACTTGCCAACGAAACGAAAAAAAACTTTGCTGACGCTAGAGTTGCCATTTTTACAGATTTGCAATTTGGTTTAGTTAGGGTTGGCCCCTCCATTGGATTTAGATATTTGTACGATCCTAAAACGAATAATAACAGAATGGCTACTTATATCACTTGGAAGTTTTAGCTATGCCTAAACATTAAACCTTATATAAAAACATTAAATTAGCTGAAATGCAAATCTATTTATGCGTTCGGCTCTATTACATTTTTATTCGTTAATGCTATTTATGTGCTTAAACAGCATTGTTTTTGCGCAGCACCCTTCTATTAACCAAAAATTAGAAAATTTAAAAGCAAAAGATAGTTTAGATCTCTATATCATAGAAAGATTAGATTATGTTGCTTTAAATCCGAAACAAGGATTTTCATTCTTAATGCAAACCCAAAAGATGCTTTGGCGAAAACCGAAAACTTATGACGAGCATTATATCTTTATTGATCTTTTAAATAGCCAAGGATATTATCAATTATTAGAAGGCAATATTTTAGGTTCTATTAATAGTTATGAACAAGCTTACAACTATTATCTAAAGCACCGAGTTTCCAGCTATGAAATTGTTGAATACACACTAAAACCACTAAGTAATAATTATACAAGATTAGGTGATTATGAAAGAGCCGTCTATTTATTAAACACAGCCACTAGTTTTTTAATTAAAACTAATGATAATGCTGAAGCTATTGCATCATTATACAGCAATATGGCAATAGCTTATCGATCTATGGGTAAGCTAGAAGATGCTAAAGATAATGTATACAAAGGTCTTAAGCTGGCTAAAACAACATCTTCCGTTAATATTGCACTAAATAACATATTAGCAGATATCCTTACAGACAATGGAGATTATCTTGGTGCAGCGAAACTTATAGAAAATAATATAGCCAAACAAAAAAACATCAATAATGAGAATGCCTACTCGTTGATGGGATCTTATACTACAGGAGGTATTGCCTATCTTAATCTCAAAAACTATAAAAAAGCAGAACTATATCTTAATAAAGCCCTCTATATCATAAACACCTATTTTAAAGGCAACAGATTACGCGAGCAAGCCAATATTTTCACATTGAAAGGTAGGGTAAAATTAATGCAGCAACAAGCCCTATTGGCTATTAAAGATTTTAAACAAACATTGCTCATTTTAAAAGTTGCTAATGCAGATGGTTATCCAGTTGTGAGCAAAATCTACGGGGATAATAAACTAATTGAAGTTTTTGAACAAATGGCCAATGCGTATTTAGCTTTGCATAAACCAGATGAAGCCTTTATCTATATTAAATTGGCACTGTTTAGTGCCGATAAGATTAGAAATGAATTTGTAAACGACCAAACTAAAGAACGTTTGCAAGCAGATTTGAAGTACATTACGGAGAAAGGTATAGATCTAGCCTATCAGCGTTACCTACAAACGAAAGATAAAAAGTTATGGCTGAGCATTCTTGAATTGGCTGAGCAAAGCAAGGCCAGAACTCTATTTGATCAAATTAAGCGAAATCAACAATCATTACTCAGTAATCGTAATGATTCATTGTTCATTAAAAAACAAGCTTTTGAAAGAGCTATTATTTACAATGAAAAACAAGAATTAGAAGCAAAAAATAAGGCTGCAAACAAAAACACAGACAGTTTAAAATTCTACTTGGCACTGATTGACAAACAGATTAAACAAAAATATAAACAGTTCAATTTAGTCAATGAACTCAATGTTGCCAAACTATTAAAAACCTTACCAAAAGCAAACATTATTGAATATTTTGTTGGAAGAAATGCAATTTATGCGATAGTTATTAAAGATGGGCAGGTAAATCAAGTAGTAAAGTTAGCACATGCTGATCAGATTAAATTCAATACAAAAACTTATGCTGATCATTATTTCCAACAGGGTCCAAATGCCATGTTAAATGACCCTAAAAAGTTTTATTCTGCATCTCATCAACTTTATCAACAGCTTTTGGGTCAAATTAAGTTTGGCAAGGGAGAAAAAATAGTGGTCATCCCTGATGAAGTTTTAGGTTACCTGTCTTTCGACGGTTTAATAACCGATGCAGCATATCAACCTCAGATTGCCAAATGGCCCTTTTTGATTAAACAACATACCCTAACCTATACCTTTTCTTTACAAACCCTAGCTTTAGCAAACCCAGTTGCCCTAACTAAAAATTTTACCGGCTTGTTTATCACGCATCAAAAAAACAATAACAAACCATTAAAAGCGGTACAAGATGAAGCCGATGCCATTAAAAACTTGTTAAGTGGTCGTTTTCTATTTAATGATGAGGTAAACACCCAAACTTTTAATACTGCCTTTGAGCAAAGTACGGTATTGCATATTGGTACCCATGCCTATCTATCTGGAAAGAACCAAGAGCCTACCTTAGATTTTGATAAAGAAAAACTATTCTTATTTGAACTTGACGCCAAAAAAAATGCTCCAGTTTTAGTAGTGCTGAGCGCTTGTAGAACGGCAGATGGTTTGTTAGCTAATGGAGAAGGGATCATTAGCCTCTCTAGAGGGTTTAATGCCTTGGGTACACCTGCTACTATTGCTGGGCTATGGAATGTAAATGATGTTGCAGCATCAGTTATAACTAGTAGTTTATATGAACATCTACTAAAGGGTAAAAGTGGAGGAGATGCTTTGCATCAGGCCAAATTAGATTGGTTAAACAAACCACAAACTTCTGATGCACTTTACTTACCCTATTACTGGGATAGCTTAATTTACATGGGTGCTGACCAGCACATTGCATTAACTCCAGCTATCAATTGGGGCTTTTTATTAGGATTAACAGCTGGTATAATTGTTATAGTTGGGCTTGGTTTTATTTTACGAGGAAGATCAACAAGATAAAAGCAGTGTTGAACTCAAATACCGGATGTACAATTGCTTTTTTGAAAACGAATGTTAGTGCTTGTCGGTTCTTTTTGTCCCGCTTTATAATCGGGTTTATAGAACAGAGTGCAGTAGTTCTTCTAGATTTTCAGTTCCTACATATTTATAAAACCGAAGTTTCGATAACTGATCTAAAAACTAAGACTTAACACTGAAATAGATTTTCTGAGGAATATGATCAAAAACAAAACTGGTAACATCACATAACCATAGTTTCAAACCTACTTTGTCAGATTTGTAGGTATCTAAAAAGTAAATTCCTCCACCACCAAAATTTTCTTCTCTAATTCTTAATAGCGTTAAAACTTCTGCACCATCAAAAGGTTGATCAGACATTTTTAACTCAACTTTATTATTGTGCTCACTAAGTAGGTTAAGCCACTCGTCTGCACCTTCCATCATTTGCAAATCTGCCGGATCACCTTTCCATTCGGGTAAATCTAGCCACCATTGTCCTTCGCTATTTTTATTAAACTCGAATTCTTTTTTGGTCATTGATTTTAAATTTCATCTGCCCTTTGCCGAACATTAGTGTTTATAATCTTCGTTTAAGCTATATTACGAAACGAGTGAATTAGGAGCAGGCATCTATTCAGTTCCCTTTTTTGAAAATTGAAACACCCAAAGGAGGAACATTAATCACAATAGACTGTTTTTGGTTATTCCAAGGTGTGTTTTCAGTACTGAACGAACCAGAATTTAAATTTCCAGCACCAAAAAATGCTGTTGCATCGCTATTAAAAATCTCTTTCCACTTTCCTTTCATCGGGATACCAATTCTAAAATTTTCCCTATAAACAGGGGTCATGTTCAATACAATTACTAAGGTATCTTTTGCTTTATCAGATTTTCTGGCATAAATAAATATAGAATGGTCTGCATCATCCGCATCAATCCATTCAAAACCTTCGTAAGAAAAATTATACTTATATAGAGCAGGTTCTTTCTTATACAATAGGTTTAATGCCTTTACTGTTTGCTGCATACCTGCATGTGGTGCATGTTGCAATAAATCCCAATTTAAAGATTCGGTAAAGTTCCACTCATTGGTTTGAGCAAATTCATTGCCCATAAACAATAATTTCGTTCCAGGATGCGTAAACATATAAGCATAAAGTGTACGCAGATTAGCGAATTTTTGCCATTCATCTCCTGGCATTTTATAGATCATTGATGATTTGCCATGCACCACTTCATCGTGCGAAAAAGGCAGCATGAAGTTTTCGGTAAATGCATAAGTCATACTAAATGTTAACTGATGATGATGATGTTTCCTAGCGATGGGATCGTTTTTAAAATATTTCAGCGTATCATTCATCCAACCCATCATCCACTTCATTCCAAAACCCAATCCGCCAGCAAAAACTGGTCTGGTTACGCCATCATAAGTACTACTTTCTTCGGCAATGGTATGTACGCCTTTAAAGTTACCATACACGGCTTCATTCATGTCTTTTAGAAACTTTACAGCACCAAGATTTTCCGTACCGCCATATTCATTGGTTCCAAACTCGCCCTCGCCCCTGCTAAAATCGAAATACAACATCGAAGCAACTGCATCAACCCTTAATCCATCGGCATGAAACTGATCTAGCCAAAACATCGCATTACTGATCAAAAAAGAGCGAACCTCATTTCTATCGTAATTAAAAATATACGATTTCCAATCAGGATGGAATCCTTTGCGCATATCTGCATGTTCGTACAAATGTGTACCATCAAAATTGAATAAACCATTGGCATCTCCAGGAAAATGCGAAGGTACCCAATCCAATATCACACCAATATTATTTTTATGAAGTTCCTCTATCAGCAACATCAAATCTTGAGGTGTCCCATGTCTAGAGCTTGCAGCAAAATACCCCGTAATCTGATATCCCCAAGATGGGAAATAGGGATATTCCATGATGGGCATGAGTTCTACATGTGTAAAGCCCATTTCTAAAATATAAGGAACTAAAGAATTGGCAATTTCTCCATAGCTTAATACCCTTTCTGGATCGCTAGGGTCGCGTTGCCAAGAGCCTAGATGCAATTCGTAAACCGACATCGGTTGGTCTAATGCAGTTAATTTTTCGCGTTTAGTTAACCATGCTTTATCTTTCCAAGTGTAAGCGGTATCCCAAACTATACTAGCTTTTTGTGGTGGATGTTCCCATCTTAAAGCATAGGGATCTCCTTTTTCGATATCGCTACCATCAAAACCTTTAATGTAATATTTGTAAACTTCGCCTTTAGTTACATGAGGGATAAAACCTTCCCAAATACCCGAAGCATCCCACCTTTTATATAGTTGATGACTACCTTTATCCCATTGGTTAAAATTACCAATAACGTTAACCTCTTGCGCATTTGGCGCCCAAACTGAAAAATAAGTGCCAGCTGTTTTATTTACAGTAAGTAAATGAGCACCCATTTTTTCGTACAAACGGAAATGTTTACCAGATACGAAAAGCGCAATATCAAAATCTGTAAGCAAACTATGTACCCATACACTTTTGCTGTAATCAACAAAAGGAATATCATTTTTAGTGGCCTTATCTTTATTAACAACCGCAGAAGTCTTAGCTCTTGCGGTTGTTTTAACTGTTGTATTCTTTTTAGTAGTGGCCATATTTGGTTTTAGTTGTCAGTTAATAATAACGAACTTTTCTCAATTTTACAATTTAGACAATTAACATCAACTAAACTCCTAAAATCTTAATGTGCATAAAGTTTTTGTTCGATTTAAATCTTAAACGTTTAATTTCATCTATACTAAAATCCGTTATTTCTTTATCGTCTACAAAAATTTTATTGACTTGAAAAGGCAAACCAATTACGTTATAATCGTATAATTCGTAGTTTGGTGTATACAATCCTTCTATCGTTTGTTCGATAAATAGATTTCTGCCGTCTCCCCTCACACTAAATTTCTTTTCTAAATAAATGTCTTGTTCGTAAGCAAAAGTATCTCCATGATCTTCAAACAAGAAAGAATTTACTTCATAACCTGCATAATACACATTTAACCAAACTTCATCAATTGGTTTTTCGCCTACATATTGCATCACCGGGTATTCTGGAATAACTGAACCAGCTCTAACAAAGAGCGGCATATCTTCTAGTGCTGCAGCAATATTATATTCATTGCCACCATCTAGTAAATCATTCGTCCAGAAATTATACCATTGTCCTTTTGGCAAATACACCATTCTTGACGTTGCTCCTTGTTCTAGAACAGGGCAAACCAAAATTTTATCTCCGAAAGTAAATTCATCCTGACGGAAGTGGTTGCTGATATTCTCTTGTTCTAACATCGCCATTGGCCTTAATATAGGGAAACCGTAACGGTGATGCTCCCAAAATACCGAGTAGATGTAAGGCATTAAGCGATACCTCAATTCTATAAACTTGCGATTGATGCTAGTGAACGGTTCACCAAAACTCCAAGGCTCGCGTTCGGCAGTATCGCCTGCAGAGTGAGCTCTCATAAAAGGAGAGAAAGCACCCAATTGGATCCAACGTGTAAATAATTCGCCATCTGGCTCTCCACTAAAACCACCGATATCGGTACCGCAAAAAGGCACACCAGAAACCGACATACGTTGGCATTGGATATTACCCATTTTTAAGTGTTCCCAAGTGGCCACATTATCTCCAGTCCATACACAAGCGTAACGTTGCATACCCGAATAACCAGCCCTGGTAATGGTAAATGGGCGTTTATTTCGCATTAATTTCTTTAATCCATCATAAGTAGATCGCACCATTTGCATTCCGTACACATTATGTGCTTTACGGTGCGAACCGCGATAGCCGTCGTAATTATGGCGTACATCGTTAGGGAAAGTACCTGCACCAAATACTGCTGGTTCATTCATATCATTCCAGAAACCTGCTACTCCTAAATCAACCAGTTCTTTGTACAATCCGCCAAACCATTCCCTAACCGTTGGGTTAGTAAAATCTGGAAATTGGCACCTACCTGGCCAAACATGGCCTTCCATAAAATAGTCATCACTACGGCGACAGAAGAAATTATTCTCTTTTCCTTCTTTAAAAACCCAATAATTATCATCTACTTTTATTCCTGGATCTATCATCACAACGGTTTTCATACCGATATTTAGTAGATCCTTAATCATTTTTTTAGGGTCTGGAAAGTATTTCTTGTTCCAAGTGAAACAACGGTAACCATCCATATAGTCTATATCCAAATAAATGGCATCGCAGGGGATTTGATGACTTCTAAAACCTTCAGCAATTTCTTTTACCTTTTTCTCTGGATAATAACTCCAACGACATTGATGATAGCCCAACGCCCATTTTGGTGGTAATTTATGTGTTCCGGTTAAAGTTTGGTAACGTTTTACCACATCCATCATATGCGGCCCATGGATGTAATAGTATTGCAATTCGCCACCATCTGCCCAAAAACTGGTTTTGCTATTATTTTCTCTTCCGAAATCGAAATAAGAACGGAAGGTATTGTCGAAGAAAATTCCGTATCCAGCACTTTGGTGGATACCAATATAAAATGGAATGGTACGATATAATGGATCTTGATCCCAGCCAAAAGAGTAAGCATCTGTATTCCAATTTTGGAACTTTCTGCCACGCAAGTTCATATTACCAGATTTATCTCCTAAACCAAAGAAATTCTCTTCAGGTAAGCACTCTTTTGTAGCATAAACATAATAACCACCAAATTCTACATTCTCTTCCCAATGCATTGGGGAGGTGTCTTGGCTCATTACCATCCCGGTAGTATTGTCTATAAAAGAAACTAAAAAGTCTTCTTTCCTTACCCTACAAGTAATGGTATTGGTAGAGATGGCGTAAAATTCGTCTGCCTCTTCTAATCTAAATGTGGTAACTTTTTGATCTACGATAGGTACAGCGTAAGAAAAATCATCTAAAAAAACACCATGTGGTGCTAATCTAACTCTAATAATTTCATCGCTTACTACTCTTACTTCTACTCTGGCATTGCCATCAGAAAAATAAAATTTATTACCCTCTTTTTTTACACCCTTAACTTCTGTTAGGTATTGTTTAACAATTGGCTTTAAATTGGCAACTGGATTATTTAAATGCTGAATTACTTCCTCTTCAGATTCTGCACCTATAGTTTCTGCTAAAATTTGCTTCTCGTCGCTTTTCGTTTCGTCTTCCATAAAAATATTTAACTGCTCTTATACGATTAACTTAATACTTCAGTATCTTCCGCTTGATGTGTGATTACTTTTTTATCTGTAATCAAAAAGTTAGCCAAGCCTCCAATTATTAATGAAGCACCTGCCAACAACATCGCATTAATTACTGCTGGTCCAAAAATAACATGGTACAGATAGTTTAATCCACCTGTTGCAGCAATAATTTGCGGAATTACAATAAACATATTAAAAATCCCCATATAAATCCCCATTTTTTTCGGATTTATAGCACTTGATAACATGGCGTATGGCATAGAAAGTATGCTACCCCAAGAAATCCCTATCAGAATAAAAGAATAAATTAACTGTTGAGGTTCTTGTATAAAGTACATAGAAACGAATCCTAAACCACCTGCAAACAAACTAAACATGTGAATATATTTCCTATTTATGCTTCTTTTTGCCGCATAAAATGTAAGCAATAATGCAAATGCCATTGATGATAAACCATACATGCCCATGTAAGAGCCCACCAAATCGGCAGCATCATTGTATGATTTACTAGCGGTCATAAATAAGGCTTTTGAACTTTCATCAGCCATGTTAAAAGCAGTTTCTACTGGTGCAGGTGCATGAAATACATGAGTGGTTAATGCAGGCGTTGCCAAACTCCACATGGCAAAAAAAGCAAACCAACTAAAAAATTGGATAACACCAAGCAGTTTCATTGTTTTTGGCATTTGGCCAATGCTTGAGAATATCTCCTTAAAACCATTTAAAAAACCTTTGCTTGCTTCATTTTCTTTTTTAAATTCTTCTAAATCTTCTGGTGGATATTCTTCTGTAGTAAAAATGGTATAAAGCACCGAACCTAAAAAAACTACTCCTCCTATGGCAAATGCAATTTTTACAGACATTGGTACAATTCCCGGCAAAGCTTCGTTAGAAACACCCATTTGGTTAACCAGCCAAGGTAAATTACTGGCTATCCAAGTACCTACACCAATAATTAGGGTTTGCATCACAAAACCATAAGAACGTTGCGAATCGGGCAATTTATCAGCTACTAAAGCTCTAAAAGGTTCCATTGTGATATTGATAGAAGCATCTAAAACCCACAAGCAGCCAGCAGCAACCCACAGAACTGGCGAATTTGGCAAGAAAAATAATACTACCGTGCTTAAAACGGCTCCAATCAGAAAGAAAGGTTTTCTCCTACCCCATCTTGGGCTCCAAGTTCTATCGCTCATATAGCCAATTATTGGCTGAACTAATAGACCTGTTAAAGGTGCTGCAATCCACAAAGCAGGAATATCATCTTGACTAGCGCCTAAGGTTTGAAAGATACGAGACATAAATCCGCCCTGTAAAGCAAAGCCGAATTGTATGCCCAAAAAGCCGAAGCTCATGTTAAAAATACTCCAAAACGAAAGTTTTGGCTTGCGTTGATATTTAGTCATGGTTTATTTGGTTAGGTTCGTATATTGTCATCCTAAACGCAGTGAAGGATCTCTTGAATAAACCCAAGAGAGATTCTCTGTTGCACTCAGAATGACAAAGACTAGTATTAAAATTCTAAAATTACCGCACTCGTTGCAGGTAATTTTATACTTAATCCTTTATTTATATTGTCTGTGTTAAATTTGGTGTCTGATAATAAATCGGTAAACGTAACTGCATTTCCTTCTAAACTAAATGCATCTAACACATCTTTTGGCAAGTTCACATTTAGCGTGGTCTCATTTCTATTGAAGTTTGCTAGAACCAAAACTCTCTTATTTTTGGTGTATCTTAAATAAGCATATACTTTATCATTAAAACCTGCAGCACCTTGATTAGCTTGTAGCAATTCGTAGAAATTACCTTTCGAAATCGCTTCGTTCTCAGTTACAAGATTTAGTAATTTGGAATAAAACTGACGCAGACTTTTTTCTTCTTCATTTAACTTACCACCATCAAAAGCACCATCATTCATCCATTTTTGGTGTTTTGGCAGACTCCAATAATCAAATATAGAAGAGCGACTATCATCTCCTCCAAAACCTTCCGCACCATGTGCTGGCTCGCCTACTTCTTGTCCGTTGTAAATCATTACAGGACCAGAAGATAAAGTTGCCGTAACCACCATTCCTGGCACAGCAAACCAAGGATTTTGCGCAAATTCTTTAGAAGCTATCCTGGTTTCATCATGGTTTTCTAAAAAGCGCAACATGTGTTGCGAAAAACCATTGCTTTCTTTTTGCCAAACAAAACTGATGTCTTTAATCGTGCCATTGTTGTCATTTGTGATTAATCGTTTCACACCATCATACAAACCAACTTTGTCATACAAATAATCGAACTTTCCATTTACTAAAAAGTTCTTGTACTCATTTCTATCGTAAGCTTCGCCAATAAAAATCAAGTCTGGATATTTCTTTCTCAAATCTGTAATTACCCAACTCCAAAACTCAACCGGCACCATTTCTACCATATCACATCTAAAACCATCTACCCCTTTAGCAGCCCAAAATGCCAAAATATCTCTCATTTTTTTCCAAACGGGAGGTTGCGGAACAAAATTTTTAGTGTTGTTATGTTGTACATCTAAACCGTAGTTTAATTTGATGGTTTCGAACCAATCATCAATACTTGGTGCATGGTTAAACACATTGTTACCAGTAGCTTTTGCAGGATATTCATCAAAATTGCCATCTTTTAATGGACTATGAAAATCATTTCCTCCTGGGTTATAGCCATTAGGCACTACAAAATGTTGGTTTGGAATATAATAGAAATCATTTGTTGGCGAAAAGCTTTTAGTTGTATCATCTGTTGCGCCCAAATCTACCACGTTATTTGGCTTTTGGTCAGAATGGTAAGTTCTTGCTACGTGATTTGGAATAAAATCCATCAAAACTTTTAAGCCTTGGCCATGCGTACGTTTAATTAAACTTTCATACTCAGCCATTCTATTTTTAACATCAACAGCCAAATCTGGGTCAACATCGTAATAATCTTTAATGGCATAAGGCGAACCTGCTCTACCTTTCACAATATCAGGGTCATCAGATTTTATGCCGAATTGGGTATAATCTGTCATGGTTGCATGCTCAATTACCCCAGTAAACCAAACATAATTAACCCCTAATGTTTTGAGTTCGCTTAATGCCTTTTCGTTAATATCATTAAACTTTCCACTCCCATTTTCTTCAATAGAACCATAGAATTTATTGGTCGTATTTTTATTTCCAAAATGACGAACAAAAGCTTGATAAATCACTAATTTTCTATTATCTATCTGCTCAGTTGTCGTTTGATTTTGATCTAACATTTGTAGCTTATTTTTTGTTACGCAAGCAGATAAGCCACAGATTAGGCCTATCGACAATGCTATTTTAATAACAGATTTCAATTTGATGATGAATTAATTTGTAAATTTCCGTTGGCAGCTAAATGTTGTTCTTTACCAAAAATATTCAGCTTCAATTCATGCTCGCTTTCATTACTTAAACTAATTTTCGTTCCATCAACCTTAACAGTAACAATTGCTTTCCTAAATCCAATTTTAAAAGCATAAGACTTCCAATTTTTAGGCAATACCGGATGCAAATGCAACTGATTATTTTTCACTCTCATCCCTCCAAAACCTTCCACCACACTTAACCAAGTTCCAGCCATTGAAGTGATGTGCAAACCATCTTCTGTATCGTTATTGTAATCGTCTAAATCTAAGCGAGAAGTACGCAAATAGAATTCGTAAGCTCTATCTAAATCGCCTAATTTAGCTGCAATTATGGCGTGTACGCAGGGCGATAAAGAACTTTCGTGAACCGTACGTGGCTCATAGAAATCATAATTACGCTGAATGGTTTCCAAATCATAATCCTCTTCAAAGAAATAAATTCCTTGTAAAACATCTGCTTGTTTGATGAAACACGAGCGTAAAATCCTGTCCCAGCTCCATTTTTGATTCAAGGGTCTATCAACCGAAGGCAAATCCTTAACCAAAATTTGTTCCTTATCTAAATACCCATCTTGTTGTATGAAAATACCCAATTTTTCATCTGCCGGATAAAACATTTTATCGATGATATCTTGCCAATGTTTCTGCTCTTCAACAAGGTCGAATTTAGTTTTGGCTACGATTTCAGCTAACCTATCAGCATTGCTTTCTTTCACAATGTTGATCGCTTCGATGGTATATTTCAAACACCAAGTGGCGATGGTACTTGTGTACCAATTGTTATTGATGTTGTTTTCATATTCGTTAGGGCCGGTAACACCCAACATTACATATTTTTCTTTTTCGATGCTCCAATTTACGCGTTGCGCCCAAAAACGAGCGATACCAATCAATACTTCTAAACCGTACTCGGCTAGGTATTTATTTTCTCCAGTGTAACGGATAAAATTGAAAATAGCAAAAGCTATGGCCCCATTTCTATGGATTTCTTCAAAAGTAATCTCCCATTCATTATGGCATTCTTCGCCATTAATGGTAACCATTGGATATAAAGCAGCTCCATTTTTGAAACCTAATTTTTCTGCATTTTCTATCGCTTTTTCTAAATGTTTATAACGATAAATCAACAGATTTTCTGCCACTTGTTGTGGAGCAGTTGCCAAATAGAAAGGCAAACAATACGCTTCAGTATCCCAATAAGTAGAACCTCCATATTTTTCGCCTGTAAATCCCTTCGGACCAATATTTAAACGAGCATCTTCTCCGGTATAGGTTTGGTGCAATTGAAAAATATTAAACCTGATGGCCTGTTGTGCGGCTACATCACCTTCAATAATTACATCGCCATTTTTCCATTTGGTGGCCCAAGCATCAGCTTGTTCTGCTAACATTTGGTCGAAACCTTTGGCAACAATTGCTTTTAATCTAGTTATAGAAGTTGCTTCCAATTCTTCCTTTTTGTAATTTTCTGAAGAAAGGTTTACTGCATATTTGTAAATTGTTGTAGCTTGATTTTGCTTAACATCTACCTCAAATTTTTGGGCAACATATTTTTCCTTTTGGGTAAAAGAAGGTTTCAATCCCAAATCTTTATCCTCTTGAAAAATTGTTGTATAAATTGCCGAACTTACCCAAAATGCAGTTTTTTTGGTTTCTAAGTTCAATAAGGCAAAATCACCTTCTTGTTTGGCTGTAATTTCATTCCAGAACTTTTCATCATAATTAGAATCCTGATTTTTAACATCTCCATCTAAACTAGATTCTATTGTTATTTTACCATCAAAATTCTGTGGTGTGATGGTATAATTAATCGCTCCAGCTTCATCATCTACAATGCTACAAAAACGAATGGCTTCGACTTTTAGCACATTTCCATTTGACAGTTCAACAGTAAATTTTCTGGTTAGCGTACCCAACTGCATATCCAACACACGACTAAATTCGGATACTTTGCTGGTATTTAAATCTAGCACTTCACCATTTACGGTAATATTTAAACCAATCCAATTGGTGGCGTTTAATACTTTCGCAAAATATTCTGGATAACCGTTTTTCCACCAACCCACTCGGGTTTTGTCAGGATAATAAACCCCTGCAACATAGTTTCCTTGTAGCGTTTCTCCGGTATAAGTTTCTTCAAAATTGGCACGCTGACCCATCCTTCCGTTCCCAATACTGAATATACTTTCAGAAATTTTATTTAAATGTGGATCAAATCCTTCTTCAATAATCTGCCACTCGTTATGTTTGATGTAATTCTTCATTCTAGTTATAAATTCTCCAATTTTTCAATCGTCATTTCGTTTAATCCTGCTACCACAATATCCGCCTCGGTTAAAACATCAGCTTTGCCAATGCCAACTGCTTTCATTTTACCAGCTTTTGCAGCTTGTACACCTGCGATAGCATCTTCAAAAACAACACATTCTTCGGGATTAACATTTAATTCTTGCGCACCAACCAAAAAAACTTCTGGATTTGGTTTAGATTTCGTCACCTTATTTCCATCTACCAAAGCATCAAATAAATGGATTAAGCCAATTTGGTTTAATATGGTTTCTGAGTTTTTGCTTGCCGAACCAAGGGCTGTTAAATAGTTTTTTGCTCTTACCAACTCCAAAAATTCCTTTGCCCCTGGCAAAATTTCATCGGGTGTCATTTTGGTAATCATATCCACATACCAAGTATTTTTCAAAGTTGCTAGCTCTTGCATCTCCTCATCAGATTTGCTAACCCCACCCCAATTTAAAATAATTTTTAAGGATTCTATTCTACTAATGCCCTTCAATTCCTCGTTCTGTTCTTCCGTAAAATCAAATCCCAATTGGTTGGCCAACCTACGCCAAGCTTTGTAATGATAAACTGCGGTATCAACAATTACCCCATCGAGGTCGAAAATGCATGCTTTTATTTTAGACATATTATTGTAATTCAAATATATAAGTTGTTTTTGCTGGTAATTTTAATTTACCAAGTGCAAATTTTTCGTCAGTAATGATATTTTGGGCAATTTTATAATTACCTGTTCTTTCCCTAAAACGAGCGGTTTCTACTTCTTCAGCTTGTTCATTACTATTCATCACCACCATTACTGTTTTCTGATTATTGTACCTAAAGTAAACATAAATACCTTTTTCGGGCACAAATTGCATCATTTTCCCATTTTGTAAAACAGGGTTATTCTTTCTATAGTTTGCTAATTTTTTAACAAAGTTGAAAGCTTCATTTTCCTTTTCGGTTCTACCTGCCGGGATAAATTTGTTCACTTTATCATTTGGCCAACCACCTGGAAAATCCTCACGAACTTTACCGTCTGGATTGGCATAGTTTTTCATTAGGATTTCGGTACCATAATACATTTGCGGTATGCCACGAAGTGATAATAATAAAATGATGCCCGATTTATATTTCTCAAAATCTTCATTTACTACGGAGTAAAATCTGCTGATATCATGATTATCCAAAAACACCACATTTCTAGTAGCGTCTTTGTATTGATAATCACTAGCTAAAATTGAGTATAATCTATTTACTCCATCTGTCCACCCGAATTTGCCATTTAAAGCTTCGTTAATTGCAAAATAGGTTTGAAAATCTGTTACCGCTTGTAAACCTGTATCAAACTTCTGATTTACGGTATTTCCTTCGGTAAAGAAAACTTGATTGGCAGTTCCATTTACCCAGGTCTCTCCGAAATAGGTAAAAGTTGGATATTCTTTAGTAATCGCTTTCGCCCATTCTGCCATAAATACTTTATCATTATAAGCATAAGTGTCTAACCTAAACCCATCCAACCCAGCATATTCTATCCACCAAATGTGGCTTTGGGTAATGTATTTTTTAACTAAGGGATTTTGCTGATCTACATCAGGCATGTGACGATCAAACCATCCATCTGTCATCAGTTTTTTATCAGCATTTGCTGCATAAGGGTCAAATAGCGTTTGGTCTTTATAGGTTGTACCTGTATATTTTGGCCATTGATGAAACCAATCTTTGGCAGGTTGATCTTGATATAAAAAATGTTGGTCGCCAATATGATTATGCACTAAATCTTTGATCATTTTCATTCCACGTTTGTGGCATTCGTCTACTAATTTTTTATACAGTTCATTGTTACCAAAACGACGATCTACCTTATAATTTTCGGTATTAGCATAACCATGGTAAGATGCTCTATATTCATCATTTTCTAAAACAGGATTTAGCCAAAGCGTAGTCACACCCAAATCTTGTAGATAAGACAAATTGTTAATGATACCTTGAATATCTCCACCATGGCGGTAAAATATAGAATCACGACTAAAGGTTTTATCTTTCATTCCTTCAATTTTATCGTTGTTTATATCGCCATTGGCAAAACGATCTGGCATAATTAAATAGATAAAATCTTTATCAGTTACTCCCCTTGTTTGAGGTTTTCTATTTTTTAACTCATAAGTGTAGCTAATTGTTTGATCTCCTTTTTTCGAGAACACTATCGGGAACGTTCCCGACTTTGTAGCTGAAGAAATTTGTAGGTTGACAAATAGATAATTAGGGTTTTCAACTTTTTGAACACTTACCAGCTTTACACCAGCATAATTTAGGCTTACAGTTTTATCAGCGATGCGATTTCCCCTCACCAATAATTGCAGCGATTGATCTTTAAAGCCAACCCACCAATTCATAGGTTCTATCCTTTCTATAGCAGGTAATTGCGCTTTAAGCTGAAACTGTGCAGATACAAGCAGTACAAAGAAAATTAATTTCTTGATCATTTTATATTTGGTTGTTATGACTAACGAAAGTGTAAAATTTTAAGTAAAAAGCCAAAGGTTTTGTGAAATAAAAAAGCTCCCCAATATTTGGGGAGCTTTTTTTATAAAATATAAAACTTTTATGGGTTAAAAGTATATGATAAATAATAAAGTGCACCAGCCTGAGGATTACCCAAAGATGTGATGTAATATTTATTCATGATGTTTGAACCACCCAATTTAATGACAGATTTAACTGAAGGTACTTTTAAGTTAACCTGAGCATCGAAAGTTGAATAAGATGGCACATTTCCCGAAACAAATGTAGAGCTCCAGTAAAAGGCATCTTGCCAGCGATATTGTACATTAAAGCCGAAGTTTTTCACAATTTCTCTGCTACCCACTCCTGCATTAAATCTCCATTCTGGCGTATTAAAATTATTATCGAAAGTTGCCGGTACATCACCTAGTTTATTATATGATGTATTTCCATTGAAGTTAAATTTACCAACTTGGTAATCTAATCCAAATGCACCGCCATAAGATTTAACTTTACCAGCAATGTTAACAGGCACATTAAATTTTACTGCAGCAGTAGTTGCATTTTGATAAAGCTCAACACCACCTATAAAGTCTTCGTAAATATTGTAATATGCATAAGCATCAACTAATAGACTTCTGGTTGCTAACCCTTTATAACCCAACTCAAAAGATTGTACACTCTCTGGACGAAGACCACCCTCATCAAAAGTATATTGTTGCAATAAAGCCGGATTTGGAGCACCAGATGCTACTGAAGCTAAAAATGCTCTGTAACTAACAGAGGTAACACCTTTATTAGTGTTTAAAGCATATTTATTAATAGATTCAGGTAAACCACCAATTAATCTTGTTGAACCACCACCAACAGCCAAATCAATATATTGATCTTGTGTAGTTGGATTACGGTAACCTGTTTGATAAGATGCTCTAATATTGTTATTAGGTGCTACAGTCCAAACACCTGTTACTCTTGGTGTTAATCTACCTTCAAAATTTTTGCTCTTATCATAACGACCAGCAACCGTCATTTTAAAGTTTTCTCCTAATTTTTTACCTAACTGTGCAAAAGCGCCATATTCACTTATGGTAATATCACGGGTTGCATCGTCAAATATAGTTCCATCTGAGTGTAAGAAATAATCGCGATAAGAAGCACCAACTTGGAATTCTACTACATTGTTAAATGCATTAGAGAAGTTGTACATACCTTCGTAGTGGTATAGATTGGTTTTATCATTAAATTTAGCTCCGTTTGCAGGGCCAATTGTTTTAGCAGTAATTGCTGATTTAGCAGTTTCGAAACCTGCAGATCCTGGTACTAAACGCCCTAAATCTGCTTGAGATCTTGCATAAGCTTGCGCAGCTGCATCAGCCTGTCCGCCCGCTCTAGCACCAACATAATTACCAATGTATTGTGCATACCAGCCAGATAAGCCACCAGATGGTTTCCAAGCTTCATTGATGAAAGTTCCTAAAATAGTAGCGTTATAGGCATCACCAGAACGTTCTTGGGTAGTGTAACCTCTTAAAAAGAAATCTTGTCCTTTTAGTTCTAATTTATACTGCCCAATTTTGAAATTCCTTAGTGAATAACGATCTGTACCTGTGTAAACGGAAGTACCAGTACCCCAATTTGCTTGAGCAATTGCCTCTACAGTATTGCTAAATTTGTAATGTAAAGAGGTTGATGTTTTTAAAGATTTTGTATCATAATCAACCAAATCTGTTTCTGCATAACCTGTTCTAGATACAAATTGATTTGGAATTAAACCTGGAACTCTTAAGCCAACATAAAAAGGCATGTAGCTTTGTATGGTTGGACGTAATGCTGCTGGAAATAAACCTAATGCAGCCGCTTGTTGAGCAGCTGTTGGTGCTGCGCCATTGGCTACACCTAATGCAGAAAACGCACCATTTAATGAGGTTTGGATATTTGGAATTTGACCACCACTTGCTTGGTTTACACCAGCAATAATACCAGCATTTAGAGACTGAGCAACATTAATCATATTTTGACTAATTTCATCACCATATACGTTTACTCCATCATAGTTCGGATCAGAATTTCTATCCCCGTTTTTTAATTGGCGAGATGTTCTATCAAAGTTTCTAGTATCTGTAGCAGCCCAATCTTTAGCTTGTAAAAATCCAAAAGCTGTTTTAATACCAAATTTATTGTTCCATGATTTAGCTAAACGTAAATCGAATTGTTTAAATTCTCTTACCCCTTGGTTGGTATTGTTATCATCAACATGGTTGATACCACCTTTATACATAAAACTTACCCCTTGGTATTGGAAAGGATTTTTAGAGGTCATCAATAATGTACCATTAATACCACCTGCGCCATACAATGCCGAAGCAGCACCTGGTAATAACTCCACATTGTCAACATCAAGCTCAGATAAACCAACAATATTACCAACGGAGAAATTTAAGCCCGGTGCTTGGTTATCCATTCCATCAATGTATTGATTAAAGCGAGTATTTCCATTGGCATTAAAACCACGAGTATTCACAGATTTAAAAGTCATACTTTGTGTGCTCATTTCCACACCTTTTAAATTATTCAATGCGTCATAAAATGATGGAGCAGGCAATTCCTTTAACGCTGCAGCACTAATACGCTCAACAGAAACAGGAGATTCTAAAATACGTTCCGGAGTTCTTGATGCTGAAACTACAACTTCTTGCCCAAGAATAACACCAGACTCTATTTCTATGGTTAAATTGGTAGCATTACCAGTTATCTCTCTTTCTATAGAGTTGTAACCTATATATGATATCAAGATTGTAAATGGGGCTTTTTCTGTAGTGGAAAAAGAAAATTGACCCTTTAAATCTGTTGATGAGCCAATAGTCTTTCCCTTTATGGTAACGCTCACACCTGGAATCGGCTCTTTAGTTAGTTTATCTGTAACAGTACCACTAACAATTGTACTTTGTGCATGTACCGCAACTCCAGTTGCAAATACCAGAAAAAGTACAAAAATGATTTTTGTAAAGATTTTGTTCATACTCGGATGGTTTATATTTGTTTATTTTACTATAAACTTAGTACAAATTTTGTTACTAACAAATTCTATTCTGCATAATTTTTTTCTGCAAAATTTAATTTGATTGCAATTGAATTTAATTTTATAGTAAATTGCAGCATATGTTTCTTTCCCACAGGAACCAAAAACCAAATAAACCTATAAAATATACTAAATGAATAGAGTAAAAGCCCTCATATGCATCATTGCACCTATATTATTAGCATATGTACTTAATACTAAATTTGGTGATGCTCCACCAATTCTTAAATTTTTAAACCCATTTACAGGATTTTGGCAAAATGCAGAAGGAAGCCAAGTTGCTAAAAGTAAAAAAATGGCACTAAAAGGAGCTAAAGATAAAATCGATATTTTATTTGATGATAAAATGATTCCGCATGTTTTTGCAAAAAATGACCATGATGTTTATTATGCACAAGGTTATGTTACTGCAATGCACCGCCTTTGGCAAATGGATTTTCAAACTAGGTTTGCTGCCGGAAGAATTTCTGAAGTTGTAGGAAAAAAAGCAATTGAAGTAGACCGATATCAGCGTAGAATGGGAATGGTTTATGGTGCTGAAAATTCATTAAAAGGAATGATGGCAGATCCGAAAGCTAAAGAAATGATCTTAGCTTACACTGCAGGCATTAATGACTACATACACTCCTTATCTAAAAGAGAATTACCAATAGAATATAAATTACTCGACTTTAAACCAGAAGATTGGACACCAATTAAATGTGCGCTGTTGCTGAAGCAAATGTCGGCAGTTTTAGCCATGGGTTCTGATGAATTTTACATGACCAATATCCTTAAAAAGTACGGTCCAGAAATTACCAAAGATCTATTCCCTGATTATCCTTTTAAAGAAAGTCCAATCATTCCGGTAGGTACAAAATGGGATTTTACACCATTGCCAATACCAGCAACACCAACCGGTTATACAGAAATGATGACTGGCAATGTAAAAACCGCACAAAAGATTGAAGGAATTGGAAGTAACAATTGGGCAGTTTCTGGCGCCAAAACAGCATCAGGCTCTCCAATTTTAGCTAACGATCCGCACTTAGATTTAACATTACCATCTATTTGGTACCAAATTCAATTACATGCACCTGGCTTAAATTCTTATGGTGTTTCTTTGCCTGGCGCTCCAGGAATTATCATTGGTTTTAATAAGGATATTGCTTGGGGTGTAACCAATGTAGCTGCCGATGTTTTAGACTTTTATCAGATTAAATTTAAAGATGATAGCCATAAGGAATATTGGTATAACAACAGCTGGAAAAATACCAGTAAGCGTTTGGAGACAATAAAGATCAAAGGCAATCCTGATGAAATTGATACTGTATATTATACCCATCAAGGACCAGTTGTTTACTTTCAGAAGCCTAAATATAGTAAGGCTAATAATGTACCAATTGGTAATGCTTTAAGATGGATTGCCCATGAGCAATCTAACGAATTGATGACTTTTTATTACCTTAATAGAGGTAAAAATTATACTGATTACCGAAAAGCTTTAACCTATTATACTGCTCCTGCCCAGAATTTTATATTTGCAAGTGCAGAAAACGATATCGCCATTACCCCAAATGGTAAATTCCCCTTGAAATGGAAAAATCAGGGTAAATTTATTTTAGATGGTTCAGACCCAGGGAACGATTGGCAGGGTTGGATCCCCGCTGCTCACAATCCAACAGTAAAAAATCCACCTCGCAATTTTGTAAGTTCTGCAAATCAATCATCTACTGATCCAAGTTATCCTTATTACATTAATTGGGAATTTTCCCCATATGAGCGTGGGCAACGTATAAACGATAGGTTAACCGCAATGAACAAAATAAATGTTGATAGTATGAGCAAACTGCAATCAGATTCTTATAGCCTAGCTGCAGATAATATTTTGCCTCATATTTTACCGTTGATAAATAGTGGGCAATTAAATGCCACCCAAAAAGAAGCTTTCAACATCACAACTAAATGGAACAAATATTTTGAAGCCAATGAAATTGCAGGGAGTATTTTTGATTTGTGGTCTAAAAAATTAATGGACAATATTTGGGAAGACGATTTTATAGTAGCAGATATCCCAATGCGTTATCCATCAAGAGATCGCACTTTTGAACTGATACAGAAAGATCCTTCTTCAAAATGGTTTGACAATGTAAAAACCAGCCAAAATGAAACCCTGGCAGATTTAGTTAACTCGTCTTTTAAATCGGCTTGCGACAGCTTGGAAAAAAAATATGGTCCGATTGGTAAAAATTGGTATTGGGGAAATGTGAAAGGCACAAATGTTCCGCACCTGGCTAAAATACCCGGTTTCGGTTCTAAAAAATTATTAATTGGTGGATCTAAAAGTACAGTAAATGCCATGAGCGAAGCAAATGGTCCATCATGGCGCATGGTGATTGAATTGGGCAAAAACGTAAAAGGACATGGTGTATATCCTGGTGGTCAATCCGGTAATCCAGGCAGCCCATTTTACGACAACATGGTTGATACTTGGGCACAAGGAAAGCTATATGATTTATTTTTCATGCAATCTGCAGATGATAAATCGAGCAAAATAATCTCTCATTATAAAATTTCAAAAAAATAATATGGTATTCATAGTTATCATTATAGCCTCTTTCTTATTACAAATGGTTTTGCCTTGGTGGGTAATAATTGTAATCAGCTTTGCAACCTGTGGTATTATTGGAAAGACTGGAAAAATCTCATTTTGGCAACCTTTCATAGCCATTTTGCTACTATGGATAGGTATGGCATTATTCAAAAGCATCCCAAATCAAAATGTTTTAGCTACAAGAGTAGCAGAAATGCTGGGTGTTAAGCTATGGCCGATTGTACTTGCTGTAACTGGATTATTGGGTGGCTTAACCGCTGGAATTTCTGGGTATTGCGGCTATCATTTCAGAAAAGCAATGATCAGCATCAAAACTCCTCCACAAAAAGCATAATTCTTTGTATTTTTGCACTGTGAACATTACAGCGGCGCAAATATTTTCAATTGATAACGAAGCCACTTTTAACGAGGTGGCTTTATCTATTTTTAAGCATCAGTCCAAAAACTGTTTTGTTTATAGAGATTACATCAAATATCTAAATATAGACACCTCAATAGTAAACGATTACAAGGAAATTCCTTTTTTGCCAATTAGTTTCTTTAAAAGCCATCAGATTTTAAGCACAGCTGATGAACCTGAAATTGTGTTTAGCAGTTCGGGTACAACAGGGCAAATTACCAGCAAACATTTGATAAGTGATGTGAAAATTTACGAAGAGAGTTACAATAAAGCCTTCGAACAGTTTTATGGCAACCCAAAAAACATTTGCATTTTAGCTTTGCTTCCATCCTATTTAGAAAGAGAAGGTTCATCGCTAATTTATATGGTTGATGATTTGCTGAAACAAAGTGAACACCCACAAAGTGGATATTTTTTAAATGATTTAAACGCCTTACAGCAAACACTTTTAGCTTTAAAAGCAGCCAAACAAAAAACCATTTTAATGGGGGTAACTTATGCTTTATTAGATTTTGTAGAGCAATTTCAAATCGATTTCCCAGAACTAATTGTTATGGAAACCGGAGGAATGAAGGGTAAAAGAAAAGAAATGGTTCGTGAAGAATTACATGAAACTTTATATGCTGGTTTTGGCGTTAAAAACATTCATAGCGAGTACGGAATGACCGAATTACTTTCACAAGGTTATTCATACGGACAAGGAATATTCAATTGCCCACCTTGGATGAAAATCCTATTAAGAGACACTTCGGATCCACTGAGTTTAATACATGGCAAACAAAGTGGAGGGATTAACGTAATCGATTTAGCCAACATCAATTCTTGCTCGTTTATTGCTACGCAAGATTTAGGTAAAGTTTACGAAGATGGAAGTTTTGAAGTGTTAGGCAGGTTTGATAATGCTGATATAAGAGGTTGTAATTTGTTGGTGCAGTAATTAATTCTTAAATCTAATATCGAATTTAAAAACCCGTTTTTCTACCAATCTAATTTTATGCGCCTGAGGATGATTTGGATTGAAAATCAAATTATAATCTTCTTCTATAATCACAGATGGCACTTTCATTAATAAGAATTTATTATCCTTTATAAATTTATTACCAATTTCTTTTAATACTTCAATTTCAGATTCTTCTTTCCAGTTTTCAGGTAAGTCACTGATATTGATAGTTAAAATACTTTCATCTGAAACCTCAAATTCGGCCAAAATAAAATCTTTATCAATATCTTCAGGACGTAAATGAACTAACACTTCCATTACAGCCATAGCCCTACTTTGGGCAAAATAAACCATAGCAATGCCTATATCATTCCATCTACCCCCATATTGTTTAGAACCAGAACCACTTAAATCCTCAATATATTTTGGCGATGCTATTCTATAAACTAACATTAGCTAAAAATTCCATGTTCTATACGACCAAGAATATTCAAAACCATTGTAAAACCAATTCTGGTATCTAATAAATTAAAAGGTATTTCGCCCCCTAGTGAATAGTTTGGAGATTTTATCCAACTACTAAATGCCCTTTCACTACCTAAAACTTCTATGCCACGTTCATATAAAAGAGCCAATTCTATAGCTCTATCAGCATATTCTGTTTTTACCAATGTTTGTGGTGTATAACGCTGTAAAGTACGTTCTGAAATATGTAGAACGGATGCGACCTCTTCTATGGTTAAAGAAATTTGTTTAGCTAAAGCCAATAAAGATTTTTTTGATATCCCTTTCCGAGCCAATTTAAGCAAATCAAAATCAGAAGGGTTTGCATATTGATTACCCATCATCGCAACCATTGGCGTGTAATTAGCTACTTGATACGCTACCATTGGTTCTTCCATTTTTGAGTTATCTTCTATCTTCTTTTTCATATCAGACAATTATACTCAAATTTATACATTTTGTCCGATATAAAAAATATATCCCAAAAAAATCCCAAACTTCTCAGCTGGGATTTATACAATTGCACTTAACTTATTCTGCAATCAATAAAAAATAATTTTTCTTTCCTTTTTGCACAATGATAAATTCATCATTTATTAAATCCTTTGTAGAATAGCTCGCCAACATTTCTGCAACTTTTGTTTTGTTTACGCTTAATCCACCACCTTGTATCGTTTTTTTAACTTCTCCTTTAGATGGAAACACAGTAGTTTTTTCGGCTAAAAGCGTAGCAATGTCAATCCCATCAGCCAATTCTGCTTTAGAGATTTTAAATTGAGGAACACCTTCAAACATTTCTAAAACGCTTTTCGAATCCAAGGTTTGTAAAAATTCCAAAGCGCCATTTCCAAACAAAAATTCAGATGTTTTAATGGCAGTTTCTAAAGCTTCTTCAGAGTGAGTTTTAACCGTTATATCTTCAGCTAATGCTTTTTGCAAAATCCTTAAGTGAGGTGCTGCATCATGTTCAACCTCTAATGCTTCAATTTCTGCTTGAGTTTTTAAGGTAAAAATTCTAATCCACTTTTTAACGTCATCATCAGATGCATTTAACCAAAACTGGTAGTATTTGTAGGGCGAAGTTTTTGCTGGATCTAACCAAACCGCTCCACTTTCTGTTTTTCCGAATTTTGTACCATCGGCTTTTTTAATCAACTGCGTAGTAATGGCATAAGCCGTTCCTTGGTCTTTTCTTCTAATTAATTCTGTTCCGGTAACAATATTCCCCCATTGGTCTGATCCTCCCATCTGCACCAAACAGTTGTTATTTTTCCATAAATAATAAAAATCGTAACCTTGTATCAACTGGTAACAAAACTCTGTAAAAGACAATCCAGAGTCACCTTCCAGACGTCTCTTTACACTGTCTTTTGCCATCATGTAGTTAACCGTAATATGTTTACCTACATCTCTAATAAATGTAAATAGGTTCATATCTTTAAACCAATCGGCATTATTTACCATTACCGCACCATTGCCCGCATCTTCAAACTTTAAGAATTTGGCAAGCTGCGTTTTCATACCTTTAAGGTTATGCTCTATCATTTCTGGTGTCTGTAAGTTACGCTCATCAGATTTACCAGAAGGGTCGCCCACCATACCTGTTGCCCCACCAACTAAAGCAAAAGGCTTGTGCCCTGCTCTTTGAAAATGGATCAAGGTCATGATTTGCGTTAAATGACCAACGTGTAGCGAATCTGCTGTTGGGTCAAAACCAATATAACCAGAAGTCATACCTTCATTTAGTTTCTCCTCAGTATTTGGCATAATATCATGCAACATACCTCTCCAACGCAATTCTTCTACAAAGTTTTTCATTAGTAATAATTTTAGTTCGCAAAGATAGGAGTTTGAGCCGAAAGACTAAAGCTTAAAGCGAAATGAAGAAAAAGTCATAATTCAAATTAGCTTTGGTCTTTTAGCTTTATTCTTTTAGCTTCACAACATGAATTTTCTTTCGCATTATTATTTTGAAAGCAAAAACCAGGACTCTAGTATGGTTCTTGGCACAGTATTGCCCGATCTAATTAAAAATGCACATAAAGATTGGAACTTTCATCCAGAAAAACATCAGGAGCTTTTTATAGAAGAACCTCATCATAATTTGCTATTAAATGGTTGGAAAAGACATTTAGAGGTCGATTTGATATTCCATTCCTCCGATTTTTTCATTGCAGAAATGGCTAAGCTAAAACAATTGCTTTTACCAATTTTAGATAACAGTCCAGTTAGACCGTCTTTTCTTGCGCATATCGGCGTAGAACTAGTGCTGGACCATTTATTAGTTATAAATGGAAAGATAAATATTAATGCTTTTTACGACCATTTACAAGCTGTAGATGATCCTTCTTTAAATACTTTTTTAATTAAATGTGGTGCGGAAAATACCGACCAATTTTTTAAGTTTTTCAACAGTTTTAAATCGAGCAGATACTTGTTAAGTTATCAGAAAATAGAAAATATCAGTTATGCTTTACAAAGAATTTGCATGCGTTTGTGGGTCCATCCTTTTGATGAAGAAACAGTATTTCTGTTGACTGAACAATTAAAAATCTATAAAATTTTACTTGAAAAGAATTATTTAGAGATTTTTGAGGAAATTGATGCAAGGTTAAAAGATTAGAAACGCAAAACCTTTCATCTATTAATGTTAGTCCCGCCTTTCGCTACAATTCCCGAATAATCGGGAGATTTTCGCTTCAGTCGGGGTTATAAGACTCAGGCATGTGCTATTAAACCCCTCATAATTGCATCAACCTCCGTAATCTAAACCTGATAATAGCGAGCACGGAATGAAATGGAGTAAAGCGGTTAGCAGGACTAACGTTCATCATTGCTTCAAACTTGCTTTTCAACAAATTATAAAACTAATCTCAATACTCATATCTCACATCTCAATACTGATAAAAATTTTATATTTGTGATATGTCTACTTTAGCCGTAAAAGAACAAATGGATGCACTGGTTGCAGAGTTAAATCAGCACACATATAATTATTACGTTTTGGCGATGCCCACCATCGCTGATTATGAATTTGATAAGAAATTAGAAGCGCTTGCCGAACTAGAAAAAGCACATCCAGAGTTTGCAGACTCCAACTCGCCTACCCAAAAAGTTGGCGGCGACATTACCAAAAACTTTGTAACGGTAAAGCATAAATGGCCTATGCTTTCGTTGGGTAATACCTACAATGAGCAGGATTTACGTGATTTTGATGAACGAGTAAGAAAAGCGATTGGCGATGATTTTGAATATGTTTGCGAACTTAAATTCGATGGACTATCCATTAGTTTAACCTACGAAAATGGCATTTTAGTAAGAGCAGTAACTCGTGGCGATGGTACGCAAGGCGATGATGTAACCAGCAATATTAAAACAATACATACCATTCCGCATCGTTTAAAAGGCGATACCATTCCAGAAGTTTTTGAGATTAGAGGGGAAGTTTTTATGCATCGAGCCGCTTTTGAACGTTTAAACAAAGAGCGTGAAGAATTGGGCGAAGTGCCTTATGCAAACCCTCGAAATTTTGCAAGTGGAACGGTTAAAATGCAAGATTCTAAGGAAGTGAAAAAACGCCCCTTAGATTGCTTTTTATATGCTCTAAATAGCGAAAAGCAATTATTTAGAACGCATTGGGAGAGTTTACAAACCGTTAAAAATTGGGGTTTTAATGTTTCTGAACATAGCAAATTAGTAAACACCATAGATGATGTTTTAGCTTTTATTGCCCATTGGGAAGAGCAACGTTTTAAACTGAGCTATGATATTGACGGTATTGTAATTAAGGTAAATAGTTACGCACAACAACAGGAACTTGGTTTTACCGCAAAATCTCCACGTTGGGCAATCTCTTACAAATATAAAGCTGCCGAGGTACAAACTGTTTTAGAAAAAGTTACTTATCAGGTGGGTAGAACCGGAGCAGTTACGCCTGTTGCCAACTTAAAACCTGTTTTATTGGCGGGTACAACAGTAAAACGAGCTACTTTGCACAATGCTGATGAAATTATCCGTTTAGATTTACATGAAAACGATACCGTTTTTGTAGAGAAAGGTGGAGAGATTATTCCAAAAATAATTAAGGTAAACCTCGAATTAAGAAAGCCAAATTCGCAACCCATTATTTACGTTAGCAATTGCCCAGAATGCAGTACTGAATTAATCAGAAAGGAAGGCGAAGTTGCCTTTTATTGTCCGAATGACGAAGGTTGCCCACCACAGATTGTGGGTAAAATACAACATTTTATTGGTCGCAAGGCGATGAACATTGATGGTTTAGGTGATGAAACTATCGAAACTTTTTATCAACGTGGACTGGTAGCGCACATTAGCGATTTATATACTTTACATGAAAAAGCCGATGAGTTGAAAAAAATTGAGCGTTTTGGCGAACGCTCGATAGAAAATATGTTGGCAGGTATTGAAAAATCTAAAGAAATGCCATTCGAGAAAGTGTTGTTTGGATTGGGTATAAGGTATGTTGGCGAAACGGTAGCCAAGAAATTAGCAAGAGGTGTTAAAAACATCGATAGCTTGGCAAAAGCCTCAATTGAAGAGTTAACAGCAGTTGATGAAATAGGAATTCGCATTGCAGAAAGCATACAAGAATACTTTAGCAAAGCAGAACATTTACAACAAATAATACTTTTAAAGCAAGCAGGATTACAATTTGAAGTTGTGGAAACAGAAATGTTGCTACAAAGCGATAAATTAAATGGAAAAACATTCGTAATTTCGGGAGTTTTTGAAAAACATAGTCGCGAAGAATTAAAAACCATGATTGAAGAAAATGGTGGAAAGATTTTGAGTGGTATCTCAGCCAAACTAGATTATCTAGTTGCTGGAGATAATATGGGTCCATCGAAATTAGAAAAGGCTACAAAGTTAAATGTGCCTTTGATAAGGGAAGATGAATTGCTTTTTTTGATTAACCACTAAGACACGAAGGTCACCAAGATTATTTTGTAATTCGCAATCTTACAGTATATTTATAAATGACTGAAGATGAAATAGCAAAGATAATTGTTCAAGCTGCGTATAATGTACATGTGCAACTTGGTCCAGGGTTATTAGAGTCTGCATATGAAGCTTGTTTAGTTTTTGAACTGAATGATTTAGGTCTTAATGTTGCATCTCAAGTAAATTTACCTATAAATTATAGAGGAGTTTATCTTGAATGTGGTGGTTATAGAATTGACATCTTAGTTGAAGGGAAAGTAATTGTGGAGATAAAATCTGTTAGTGAATTAAGTAATGTTCACTTAGCTCAGACTTTAACCTATTTAAAGCTTACGGATTGTAAACTTGGATTGTTAATTAACTTTAACGTTACAAGAATAAAAGATGGAATAAAAAGAGTTATAAATGGTTACTTATAATTTAAATACTATATAATAAATAAATAAAAACACCTTTGTGTCCTTAGTGACTTGGTGGTAATATTACAATTAAAATGAATAAATTTCACGGTACTGGTGTGGCTTTAGTTACACCTTTTAACACAGACGGATCGGTAGATTATCAGGGATTAAAAAAACTGATCAATCACTTGGTTGATGGAGGTATAGATTACCTTGTATCATTAGGTACAACAGGCGAAACAGCCACATTGAGTAAGGACGAGAAGAAGAAGATGTGGGATTTTACTGCTGAAATTAACGATGGTCGTTTACCATTGGTTGCTGGTATTGGAGGCAATGATACTTCCGTTATCGGCGATGACATTAAAACATTCGAGAACAACAATTATAGTGCGGTGCTTTCGGTTAGCCCATACTACAGTAAACCAACTCAAGAAGGAATTTACCAGCACTATAAATATTTAAGCGAACTGAGCGCAATGCCAATTATGCTGTACAATGTTCCTGGTAGAACAGGTAGCAACATGAGTGCAGAAACTACTTGTCGTTTAGCTCATGATTTCAAGAACATCATCGCTACCAAAGAAGCTTGTGGCAACTTTGAGCAGTTTAATGCCATTATGCGAGATAAACCATCAGACTTTTTATTGATTTCTGGTGACGACCCAATTGCATTACCAATGATTTCGATAGGTGCTGTTGGTGTAATCTCAGTTGTGGGTAACGCTTTGCCTAAGCAATTATCAGATATGATTAGGTTATGTTTAAATGGTAATTATGCTGAGGCTTTACCTGCACATTTAAGTTTATTAGAAATAACCAGGTTATTTTTTGCAGAAGGAAACCCTGCGGGCGTTAAGTCAGCTCTAAAGACTTTAAATATTTGCGATGATGTAGTTAGACTTCCATTGGTAAAAGCTTCACCTGCATTAACGACAAGTATCGCTAAACAATTAGAATCTTTATAATTTCAAAACACTTTTACTTGATTTATACTAACTAAAAACTAATCATCCCTGATTATTTATTAATTATTTAAAATCAAAAAAATGGGAAAATTTGTAATTTCAAAAAGAACAAACGGTGACTTCCAGTTCAATTTAAAAGCTAACAATGGACAGATTATTTTAACCAGCCAAGGTTATTCCTCTAAATCTAGCTGTGAGAATGGAGTTGAATCTGTTAGAGCTAATCCGCAAGTAGATAGTCGTTTCGAACGTAAAATATCTTCTAATGAAAAGCCATATTTTAACTTAAAATCTAGTAACGGACAGATAGTTGGCAGCAGCGAAATGTACGAGAGTACCACATCAATGGAAAATGGAATTGCATCTGTTAAAACTAATGCTCCAGAGGCTACTATTGACGATCAAACAGTTTAAAAATACTAACAAACAAAAAAAAGCGCCTTGGTTTAAGGGCGCTTTTTATTTTCAGACAAAAAGCTGATTAAGCTTTGTTTTTAGTTTCTTGAACTTCTAAGCGGATTGCTTGAGCTAAGTTTTTTAAGTCTTGCATACCTTTACGTACACGTGTTCCAGCTGCGCTGTTAGCTTTGTTGTAGAATTTGTCTGCATCAGCTTCCAAAGCTGCAACAAGTGCTTTTACTTCTTCAAATTTTTTCATTTTTAAAATACTTTTTAGTTTTTTTAAAGGTTTTGATTATACTCTTATACTAAAGTAAGAGGATTATTTAAATAAAAAAATATTTTAGACAATAAAAAAACACGCTACTAACTGTTTTTTTCCACATTATAGTTGGTTATAAACAAGGCAGTTACGTTAAAACAGCATTAATAACCTGATTTACAATAAGTTAATAATAATTAAAAACAAAAATGCCCTCTAATGTACATTGAGGGCATTTTTTATAATATCAAGCTGTTTTTCTATACAACCGGAATTTTTGCTTCCTTATAGTAACCTTCTTTAAGTTTTTCAGACACTTCACTAAACGCATCAAGTGTTCTCTGTACATCTTCCATGGTGTGTACTGCTGTAGGTATTAGCCTCAACTCGATCATTCCCTTTGGTATTACCGGGTACACAACAATAGAACAGAAAATGCCATAGTTCTCACGCAAATCCATAGTTAATGCCGTAGCCTCTAACAGCTCTCCCTTTAAAAAAACTGGGGTAACAACAGTATCTGTTACGCCAATATCAAAACCACGCTCTTTTAAACCTTGTTGTAAAGTTGTAGCAACTTTCCAAAGTTTTTCTCTTAATTCAGGATTGTTTTTTAACAATTCTAAACGTTTTAACAAACCAATAACCATTGGCATTGGTAAAGCCTTTGCGAAGGTCTGAGAACGCATGTTATATCTAAAATAATCTGTTAATTCTGCAGTAGAAGCAACAAAGCCACCAATACCTGCCATAGATTTGGCGAAAGTTGCAAAATAAACATCAACACCTTCAATACAGTTTTGAGCCTCGTGCGTACCAGCGCCAGTTGGACCCATTGTGCCAAAACCATGTGCATCATCAATTAATAAACGGAAATTAAATTCCTTTTTAAGATCGATAATTTCTTTCAATTTGCCTTGAGCACCAGACATACCAAAAACACCCTCAGTAATTACCAAAACACCACCACCTGTTTGTTCTGCCAATTTAGTAGCTCTTTCTAATTGCTTACGGCAATCTTCAATATTATTGTGTTTGTAAACAAAACGTTTACCCATGTGCAAACGTAAGCCGTCTACAATACAAGCATGAGATTCGCCATCATATACTACAACATCATTTCTATCTAATAAAGCGTCAATAATAGAAACCATACCCTGATAGCCAAAATTCAATAAAAAAGAATCTGGTTTGCCAACAAAAGCAGCTAATTCTTGCTCTAACTGCTCATGGTATTTAGAGTTACCAGACATCATACGGGCTCCCATCGGGTAAGCCATACCAAAATCTGCGGCCCCTTGCTCATCTGCCTTTCTTACTTCTGGATGATTGGCAAGCCCTAAGTAATTATTTAAACTCCAAACCAACACTTCTTTTCCTCTGAAATTCATATGTGGTGCAATCTCTCCCTCTAATTTAGGAAAAGAGAAATATCCATGAGCCCATTTTTGGTGTTGACCAATTGGCCCCATGCGTTTTGCTACTTTATCGAAAATATCCAATGTTATATATTTTTTAATGTACTCTATTTTTGTGCGCCAAATTTAAGCTTAAAATCCCTATTTAACAAGTCGTTAAAATGGTTTAAATCTCCTATTTTAGTTGTAAATCACTAACTATTAGCTCATAATTCTCAAATTTAGCTACAAACTCATAATTGCAAATTGAAAACTGAATTGGGCATGCCCTATGCAAGAACCAATTGAAATTTCATATTAGCTTACAAAAAAGCCTTAACAAATTGTTAAGGCTTCAGGTATTTATAAATTTGGTTTATCAATCAACGTTATCGTGTAAGAACGAATTATTTGGTCTAATCTCTGTCGATCCATCCTCATCATTGCTTAACGTAAAACGAGAAACTTGAGATTCTGATGAATGTTGAACCTGTTGCAATTGCATTTGTTTGCGTTTGTATGCTGGTTCGTTTTCTAATTCTTGCAAACCATTAGTTGTACGCAACTTCATACTCAAATCTTTTAATCTTAAGATACGCTCTCTAGATTTTTTAAGTTGCTCTTCTACAGATTCGTCGTTTTTATCTTCGTCTGCATTTACTTCTTGTACTTGAGCTATCGGTTCTGGTGCGATTTCTTCTTCTAATTCAAAATGTGCAATAGGTGTTTCAAATACAAAATCAGTTTCTGAAACTTTAACTTCAAATTCGAAACCAGGTTCTTTTGCTTCAGCTACAGGAGTTTCTTCCTCTACCAATTGATGAACAATGGTTTGATTGGTTATTTGATCGTCTACTTTAGTGGCTCTATTTGCATTAAATAGATCTCCAAACAAATCAGATTGTTTTTGTTCTTCTTGAACTTTTAAAACAGGCTCAGTACTTACTGGTTCTGGTTTTGCTTCTATAAAAGAGTTTACCGGTTCAATAGGTCTAACTAATGGCGCTTCTTCGGGTGTTAACAAAGATATTTTTTTAACATTTTGTCTGTCTTTTGCCCTCTGCTCTGTAGTTTGGAAACCAGTTGCAATAATAGTTACCGATAATTTATCTTCTAAACTTTCATCGATACAGTTACCCCAAATCAAATCTGCAGATAAACCTGCCTTATCCTGAATGTAATCTGTAATGATAGTTACCTCGTCCATAGTTACTTCACGTAAACCAGAACTAATATTTAACAAGATGTATCTTGCACCTTCAATTTCGTTATCTTTTAATAACGGAGAAGCTAAGGCACCTTCTACAGCAGCTAATGCACGATTTTCACCATCTGCAGAGAAACTACCCATTATAGATACACCGCTGTCTTTCATTACCGTACGCACATCTTTAAAATCCACGTTGATATATCCAGGAACAGTAATGATCTCTGCAATACCTTTTGCAGCTGTTGTTAAGATATCATCTGCTTGTGCAAAAGCTGAACCTAGCGTTAGGTTACCGAAAATTTCACGTAATCTATCGTTAGAGATCACTAAATATGAATCTACATACTTTTTAAGTTCATCTAAACCATCATCAGCTTGCATTTTACGTCTTTTACCTTCAAAAGCAAAAGGAGTAGTAATAATTGCAACTGTTAAAATATCAAGTTCTTTTGCTGCCTGGGCAATAATTGGACTAGCACCTGTACCAGTACCACCACCCATACCTGCAGTAATGAAAAGCATTTTGGTGGTGCTACCTAACATCGCTTTGATGTCATCAATATTTTCTATGGCAGAGTTTTTACCAACTTCTGGAATTGAGCCTGCGCCCATTCCTTCGGTTAAGCTAGAACCTAATTGCACCTTGTTAGGAATTGGGCTAAACTCCAATGCTTGCGCATCAGTATTACAAATAATAAAGTCTACACCAGTAATTCCTTGACGGTACATATGGTTTACCGCATTACCTCCACCGCCACCAACACCAATTACTTTGATGATTGAGGACTTATCTTTTAACATTTCGAACTTCATATTGTTATGAATCAGTTGTTTAAAAATTGAAATTTTCTGTTCATCTCTTTTGTAATATTAACACTTTTTTAACAGGGGTTTTCCACAACTGTTAATAATGTGGAAAAATCCCTTTTTGTGGAAAAATATTACGGTTTAATGTAATCTTCGTCGCTCACATTCATATCATCCTTGATGAAATCTGTTGTTTTTTTAAGTAGCTTATCAAACAAACCTGCACGTTTTACTTTTTCCTTGGCAATAGTTGGCTGTTCTACATAAACTCCTGGTTGTTTCATTTCTTCTAACAATTCTTCTGCTTTCTGAATTCCTTTAATCAACAAACCTACTGATGTAGCATACATTGGGCTTTTCAAATCATCATAAATTGTTTTTGGCATATCTTCGTATTTAGACAAATGCTCGTTAGGATACCCTACACGACAATCTAAACCAGTTACATATTCTACCAATTGGTTTAGATGCTTTAATAACGCTCCACCACCAGTAATTACTACACCACCAATCAATTTTTTCTCATAGCCAGAAGATTTAATCTCGTAATAAACATGCTCAACTATTTCTTCCATACGGGCCTGGATTACGTAAGCTAAGTTTTTTACCGAAATTTCTTTAGGCTCTCTTCCTCTCAATCCTGGCACACAGATAATTTCATTTTCTTTGTTTTCTTCAGCTAATGCCGATCCAAAACGAGTTTTTAACAACTCAGCCTGGTTGCGCATTACCGAGCATCCTTCTCTAATATCTTCTGTAACACTGTTACCTCCAAAAGGTATAACTGCAGTATGACGGATAATTCCTTCATGGAAAATAGCGATATCAGTAGTACCGCCACCAATATCAACTAAACAAACACCTGCTTCTTTTTCTTCGTCGCTCAACACCGATTCTGAAGAAGCTAAGGGTTCTAAAATTAACTCTTGTGTTTGCAAGCCGGCATTGGTTACGCAACGCATAATATTTTTAACAGCCGTTACCTGACCAGAAATGATATGAAAATTTGCTTCTAAACGAACTCCAGCCATACCAATTGGGTCTTTGATACCTGGCTCGTTATCAATGGTAAATTCTTGAGGCAATACATGAATAATTTCTTCGCCTGGAGGCATTACCAACTTAAACATATCATCCACTAATTTGTCGATATCTTTTTTGCTGATCTCGTTATTTAATTCTCTTCGCGTTAAAATACCTCGGTGCTGCAAACTTTTAATATGTTGACCAGCAATACCTACATTTACTACACGAATTTCTACATTAGATTGTGCGCTAGCCAACTCTACTGCTGAGGCAATACCTTGAACTGTTTTTTGGATATTTGATACTACACCACGAGTTACACCTGCTGATTCTGCTTTACCAATTCCTAAAACTTCAATTTTATCGTGCTGTGTTCTGCGTCCCACAATAACACAAATCTTTGTTGTACCAATATCTAATCCTACTACGATTGGAGATTGAATGGTAGATTTTTCTTTGCCCATAACTTCTTATTTTGTTGAGTTTGTTATTTGTTTTTCATTTATTGTTCCTCTTTGCAGAGGCTTAACCAGATCGTTTAAATTATCGTGGTTTTTTGGTATCTGTTTTATCTTTTATTACAGCAGGTTTGGTTTTATCTTTAGTTGCTGTTGTTTTATCTTTTGTAGCGGTAGAGGTAGCTGGCTTAGCTTTCTCTGTGGTTTTATTCTCTGCTTTCTTTTCTGTTGTTTTATCTTTTACAACAGGTTTTGTTTCTTTTACAGGCGTTGTAGGCTTCGTTACTTTTTTAGCCTCTTCTTCCGTTGCTTTTTTAATTTCGTTTTTGATTACATCTTTAATTGTCGAATCAATTTCCCTTTGCGCAACAACATTACTATCCAATTTTGCTACAGGTAAAGCAGCAGCTTTTTTCATTGCTAATGAGTCATTCTTTTCGCACACAATTTGATTGATATATTTTAGATTAATTGTCTTGTAAGCATTCCAGCCTACCAACGGCATCGCCTGTTTATAAAACGCCAACAAATTTGTCATTTTTGTTTCCAAACCATCTGCATTACCTAAAATAATACGCTGATTACCCACTCGTGGAACTAATTCTATATCGTTTTTATCATTTACATACAATTGCTCTATCTGAGCATCCCATAAAGTATCCTTTTTAAGATAAAGCACTGCCTTATACAAATCTGTAGCCAATGGCGTCATTAAAGTATCTATCCTTCCTCCAAATCCTTCTAAAATATTACCTGTTGCTACCAAAACATTGGCAGTAAAGTTTGCTGACATTGGCATTTTCAACCCGTCGCTATCTATATAAAAATCTTGTCCGCCAGCATTTAAAATTCTTAATACTGGTTGGCGTTGTTTAATCTCTACATGCATTACTCCATCCATATCTGCATATACCTTTGCAAATGCAATATATGGATTGGCCTTTAAAGACTTTTCTATCTCATGAATATTAATTCCTTGCAGATTACGGCCAATCAATTGTCCTTGTTCTTCTTTCAGAATAGCATCAATCTCTTCTCTTTCGATAAAATTATCTGCTCCTGGAATAAGAATTTCAACCTTCGTACATTTTACTTCCTGCTTTTTCTGGTTGATGAAACTCATTAATACCACCATTCCTGCTAAGCAAACAAGCCAAGCAAAACCTTTAAAAATTGCTTTCCAGTTAATTCTTTTAAGCATGAGATAAAGTGTTTTTTAAGGGTTCAACTAAGGTATCAATATCTCCCGCACCAACTGTCAAAAGTAGTTCAGGATTTTTATTCTTTATGTGTTCTATTACCAAATCTTTTCCACATAATTCTTTAGTTTCTAATGTCATTTTACTCAATAACATCTGCGAATCAATGCCCTCAATAGGTAATTCCCTTGCTGGGTATATTGGCAAAAGTATTACATCATCCGCTGTGCTTAAAACTTTTGCAAACTGATCTGCAAAATCTCTTGTTCTGGTAAATAAGTGCGGCTGGAAAATAACGGTCAACTTCTTATCAGGATGCAATTGTCTAACGGCATCAAAACAAGCTTTTAATTCTTCAGGATGATGCGCATAATCATCGATGTAAATATGTTCGTTGGTATTTACCTGTTTTTCAAATCTTCGTTTTACTCCTTTAAAAGAAGCTACGGCCTTTTTAATACTTTTCGGATGAATACCCAAACTTAATGCAACACCAACGGCAGCTACAGCATTTTCTACATTATGTTTACCTGGCATCGCTAAGCTTAATTCTTTTATTGAAGTATAGCCATCATTAAAATCGAACATAAAATTTCCATTTGCCACATGAATATTTGTTGCACTTAAAGCTGAATGAGGATTTGAGCTGTAAGTAATTCCATTTAAAGGCAAACCTTCTTTTACAAAAAGCTTTCCATTTTCTTTCAACTGATCAACAAATAAATTGAAAGATTCATGTAGATGGCTTTCATCTCCGTAAATATCTAAATGGTCGGCATCCATTGAAGTTACTACAGCAATATCTGGACGCAAGGTTAAGAAAGAGCGATCATATTCATCAGCTTCTACCACTACTACATTGTTTTTGCTAAAAAGCACATTACTATTGTAGTTACTGGTTATGCCACCTAAAAATGCAGTACAACCAAAACCTGTATCAATTAATATGTGAGCAATCATAGATGAAGTTGTTGTTTTACCATGTGTGCCGGCAACAGCTACACAAAACATGCCCTCACTAATAATTCCTAACACCTCTGATCTCTTTTTTAGATTGAAACCTTTATCTTTAAAGTAGTTTAGAATTAATGATGTTTTTGGAATTGCAGGTGTGTAAACAATTAACGTATCATCATGATTTTCGTGAAAACAAACTGGAAGAGCAGATTCATCATCCAAATAAGAAATCAGCACACCCTCGTGTTCCAGATCGATAGTTAAGTTAGTGCGTGTTTTATCATAACCACAAACAACCACCCCACGTTTAGCAAAATAACGAGCAATAGCGCTCATACCGATACCACCGATACCCACAAAATATACCCTATTTATTTTACTTAATTCCATTTCTTTTTAGATTGGAGATGTGAGATGTGAGATGTGAGACGTAACTCCCAAACTCATATCTCACATCTAATGTCTCATATCTTATTTATTCACCAGCTTCAATACTTCTTCGGCAATCACAACATCAGCGTCGCGATAGCCCATTTTACCTATATTTTCACTAAGCGATTTACAACGCTCTTTATTCTCTAATAATTTTAAAGCTTCTGCAACCAGTGTATCTTCGGCAGATCTGTCATTAATCAAGATTGCTGCATCATTTTTAACTAGGGCCATTGCATTTTTTGTTTGATGATCTTCTGCAACATTTGGTGAAGGCACTAATATGACGGGTTTTTCGATTAAGCATAACTCTGCAATTGTACCCGCACCTGCCCTAGAAATAATAACATCCGCAGCGGCATAAGCTAAATCCATTTTATTTAAAAACTCGAGAATAATAACATTAGGATGAGGATTTGAACCCACTCTCTCTATCACGCCTTTATAATAAAACTTACCTGTTTGCCAAACCACTTGCACATCTGCAGCAATTAATGCAGACAAATGTTTTTCGATGCTTTTATTTAATGTACCTGCACCTAAACTACCGCCAGTAACTAATATTGTTTTTTTTAGTGGATCCAATTTTAAGAGTTCTGCACCTGCATAATGCTTTCCTTCTATATCAACAATATTTGCCCTCACAGGGTTTCCAGTTTTTAAGATTTTTTCTTCAGGAAAAAATGCTTCCATACCATCAAAAGCAACACAAATTTTAGCGGCATTTTTACCTAAAAATTTATTGGTAATACCCGCATAAGAATTTTGCTCCTGAATTAAATAAGGTATGTTTTTTAGTGATGCCGCATATAACAAGGGTCCTGAAGCATATCCACCAACACCCACAACGGCATCTGGTTTAAAATCTTCAATCAATTTCATGGCCTTCCGTACGCTGGCAATCACTTTAAAAGGTAAACCCAGATTTTTCAAGATAGAACCCCTTTGCATACCACTTATATTTAAACCCACAATTTTATATCCAGCGGCTGGAACTTTTTCCATTTCCATCCTTCCCTCTGCCCCAACAAAAAGCAATTCGCAATTTGGCGAAATACTCTTTAAAGCATTGGCAATGGCAACGGCGGGAAATATATGCCCGCCTGTGCCACCTCCAGATATGATAATTTTTGGGAAATTATTCATGTTTTTTAAGCTTAAAGTAGAAAGACTATAGCCTAAAGCTTAGCTTTCTACAATTAATTTTTATTCTTCTTTTTTACTCCTTTAGGCTTTGGGTGTTAGTTTCTAAACTCTCCACCTTCCAGCCCTCTTCCAGTTTACTCTTTTAGCTTTAGTCTTTCTTAACCCATCGCTGGTAAAGTACCTACAACAACTTTTTCTTCTTTTTTAACGCTATGCTCTTCTACATCTCTACTTACACTTAAAATAATGCCAAAAGCAATACTGGTAAAAATCATAGATGTACCACCCATACTTACTAAGGGCAATGGAACACCTGTTACCGGGCCTAAACCAACGGCCACTGCCATGTTTGCAAAAGCTTGTATAGTTAAACTAAAGCTTAGTCCTGCCGCGAGCAATGCACCAAAGGCCTTCGGACTTCGTGTAACAATCCGTACGCATCGGTAAAGCAAAACCAGGTATAACACTACAATGGCTAAACCTCCAACTGTTCCATATTCTTCGATAATAATGGCAAAAATAAAATCAGAATATGGGTGAGGCAAGAAGTTACGCTCCGTGCTATTGCCCGGTCCTTTACCAAATAATCCGCCAGTAGCCAATGCAATTTTAGAATGGTCTGACTGGTATGTTTTATCAGAATGTTGTAATTCTGGATGCATAAATGAATTGATACGGGATTTATAAGTCTCTCTCCTCGGACCTAAAAAAACAACAAATGCGAGTAGCACTATTCCACCTGCACAAACAATTGCTATTTGTTTAATACTTATACGACCAATAATCAACAATAAAATACTTACGCCAAACAACATTAAAGCAGTAGATAAGTTAGCTAGTGCAATTAAAATAAAAACTACACATACTGATCCCATTATAGGAATAAATGAATTTTTTACGTCCTTAATATTTTCTTGTTTTTTAGTCAACATTCGTGCTAAAAAGGTAATTAACGCCAGTTTTGCTAAATCGGATGTTTGAAAAGTTAGGCCAATAACCGGAACTTGTACCCAACGAGAAGCACCATTGATCTGACCACCAAAAACCAATGTATAAAGTAGCAATGGCAGAGTGATGATCATCAATATCTTTGAAATTCCTGCATAATATTTATAATCCAGTAAATGCGAAATGTAAATCATCGCTATACCTAAAAACACAAAAATCACGTGTTTGAAAAGCCAATACTTTTCAACCGACATTCCCTTTTTGTTTGCAATAGAACCTGTAGCACTATAAACTGCTATAATAGAAATCATAGATAGCATGATAATGATCAGCCAAATCCAACGATCCCCTTTGGTTCTTTCTAAAAGTGCATTGATGTTAAACATAACTATAATTCTTTTACAGCCGCCTTAAATTGATTACCTCTATCTTCGTAATTTTTAAATAAATCGAAACTTGCACAAGCAGGCGATAACAATACTGTATTCCCTTTTTTAGCCAGGTGATAGGACACCTGTACTGCTTCTGCAGCAGAAAAAGTATTCACAATAATTTCTACATCGTCTTCAAAGGCCTCGTGGATACGTTTGTTATCCCTACCTAAACACACGATAGCCCTTACTTTGCTTTTAACCAAATCTTTAAGCATGGCATAGTCATTCCCTTTATCTACACCACCCATTATTAAAACCACATCTGTACCAACACTTTCTAAAGCATACCAGGTAGAATTTACGTTTGTTGCTTTCGAATCATTGATATAGGTTACATCAGATATCTTGGCCACAAACTCCAAACGATGTTCAATATTCTTGAAATTACCCATGCTTTCGCGAATGGAATCATTTCGTAACTCTAATACTTTGGCTACTATGCCCGAAGCCATAGAGTTGTAAATGTTGTGCTTACCTTGTAAAGCTAACTCTGAAATTGACATGGTTAATGGTTCTTTTAGGGGTGTGTTGATATGGATAATTTGATCTGCTAAATATGCGCCAATCTCTACCTTTTGATGGATAGAAAATGGGTATTGCTTTGCGGCTATTTTGTTGGTAGTTAGTAATTTTAAAATCTCTTCATCATCTGCACAATAGATGAAAGTATCTGTATTAGTCTGGTTCTGAACGATGCGCATTTTTGATGCAGCATAATTGGCCATTTTATAATCGTAACGATCTAAATGATCTGGTGTGATGTTCAGTAAAACAGCGATGTCGGCTTTAAATTCGAACATATCATCCAGCATAAAGCTTGATATTTCTAGCACATACCAGTCAACTTCTGTTTGGCAAACTTGGGCAGCAAAACTCTGACCTATGTTTCCACCTAAACCTACATTCAACCCTGCATTTTTAAGGATATGATAAGTTAACAGCGTAGTTGTAGATTTACCATTAGACCCTGTAATACAGATTGTTTTTGCCTTGGTATATCTTTTGGCGAATTCGATCTCGGAAATTACTGGGACATTATTTTCTACCAATGCTTTTACAATAGGGGCATTAGCAGGAATACCAGGACTTTTAATTACTTCAGTAGCATTTAATATAAGCTCAGCGGTATGTTGTTTCTCTTCAAAAACTACGTTCAGTTCTTGCAAAGCTGATTTATATCGATCTGCAATAGCGCCAAAATCAGATACGAAAACCTCAAATCCTTGTTTTTGGGCCAACATTGCTGCTCCAACTCCGCTTTCTCCTGCACCTAAAATAACAACACGACCTTTCCCTGCCATTTCTGGCTGAGTATTGCTTTGTGATATGTTATGATTTGTGCTCATTTATTAAAACTTTATATTTCTACGTCCTACTTTTAAACCTGCTTAATCTTTACCTTAACTTAAGGGTTACAAAGGTTATAATTGCCAGCATAATGCCGATAATCCAGAAGCGGGTTACAATTTTAGCTTCGTGGTAACCCTTTTTTTGGTAATGGTGATGTAGTGGCGACATTAAGAAAATTCTTCTTCCTTCGCCAAAACGCTTTTTGGTGTATTTAAAATAACTTACTTGAAGTGTTACTGATAAAACTTCTATCAAAAACACACCACATAAAATTGGGATCAATAACTCTTTACGGATCATAATTGCAAAAACCGCAATGATACCGCCAATGGTTAAACTACCTGTATCACCCATAAAAATTTGCGCCGGATACGAGTTATACCACAAGAAACCAACACACGCACCAACAAATGCGCCTGCAAAAATGATCAACTCTCCAGAGTTGGGGATGTACATGATATTTAGGTAATCAGCAATTACCGTATTTCCAGAAACATATGCCAATATTCCTAGCGTAAAACCGATAATTGCCGATGTACCTGTTGCTAAGCCATCTATTCCGTCGGTTAAGTTAGCTCCGTTGGATACCGCCGTAACGATTGTGATGACAAATAACAAGAAAACGATGAATGCATACTTCTCATAATCATCGCCTAAAAATTTTAAAACCTTTGCATAATCAAACTCATTATTTTTATAAAATGGCACATTGGTTTTAGTTGATTTAACATCTTGCGTATAGTAATAACTATCCGTTTTCTGCCTCAAAACCATTGGTGCAGCACTTTTATGAATACTTGTTTCTTCTACTGTTTGCCTAACTACAATATTTGGATGATAGTACATGGTTAAACCCACAATAATCGCTAATCCAACTTGCCCTACTACCTTAAATTTTCCAGCTAAGCCTTCTTTATTTTTTCTAAATACTTTGATATAATCATCCAAAAAGCCAACAGCACCCATCCAAACGGTAGTAACGATCATTAAAATCACATAAATATTGGTGATGTTTGCAAACAATAGCGTAGGGATCAAAATACCCAACAAGATCATAATACCGCCCATCGTAGGCGTGCCTTGTTTTTGCATCTGCCCTTCTAAACCTAAATTCCTCACCGTTTCTCCAACTTGTTTACGATGTAGATAATCAATAATCCTACGTCCATAAACTGTAGTAATAATCAACGATAAAACGATCGACAAAGAAGCTCTGAACGTTAGGTATTGGAATAACCTTAGTCCAGGGAAATCATAATGCTTATGCAGATATTCGAATAATAAGTATAACATTAGCTGATTAAGTTTAGTTGTTCGATTAAAATCTCCTTATCGTCAAAATGCTGTCTCACACCATTAATTTCTTGATATTTTTCGTGCCCTTTTCCAGCAACCAAAATAATATCGCCGGGTTTAGCCAAATGGCAAGCAGTTTTAATTGCTGTTCTTCTATCTAAAATGCTCAGTGTTTTACGTTGGTTAGTTGGCGAAACCCCTTTTTCCATTTCTGTAATAATACTCTGTGGATCTTCTGTTCTAGGGTTATCGGATGTTAAAATTACTTTATCGCTCCAATCGCTAGCTACTTTTGCCATAATCGGGCGTTTGGTTTTATCTCTATCTCCACCGCAACCAATTACCGTAATTACCTGTTCCGTTCCTTTTCTAATATTGGCAATGGTGCTCAATACGTTCTGCACAGCATCTGGCGTGTGGGCGTAATCTACAATGCCAATTATACCTTGTTTAGAAACGGTATAATCAAATCTGCCTTCAGCTCCTGCCAATGTGCTTAAAACGGTAAGTACATTTAACTTTTCTTCTCCCAATAACATTGCAGTACCATATGCTGCTAACAAATTATAGGCATTGAAAGAGCCAACCATTTTAAAGAAGACATCAGTATCATCAATATCTAGGTTTAGCCCACTGAATTTATTCTCGATAATTTTTGCTTTAAAATCTGCCATTTGCTTTAAAGCATAGGTTTTTTTATTGGCTGATGTATTTTGCAGCATGACCATCCCATTTTTATCATCTGCATTAGTTAGTGCAAATGAACTTTTTGGCAGGTGATCAAAAAATTCTTTTTTAGCTTTTAAATAGCTATCAAAAGTTTTGTGGAAGTCTAAATGATCGTGTGTAATATTCGAGAAAATACCTCCAGCAAATGTTAATCCCGCAATGCGATGCTGAACAACTGCATGTGAGCTTACCTCCATAAAACAGAACTCACATTTAGCATTCACCATATCCTGTAATAGCGAATTCAATGCAATAGGATTTGGTGTGGTGTGTGTTGCAGGAATTATAGCGTCGTTAATATGATTTTGTACGGTTGAAATTAAGCCTACATTATAGCCAAGTTCTCTAAACAACTGAAATAATAGTGTGGCGATCGTAGTTTTGCCATTAGTACCTGTAACACCAATTAATTTTAGTTTACCTGATGGATTTCCATAAAAATTACTGGCAACAATACCCAATGCAATAGCAGAATTTGCTACTTCAACATAAGTAATGCTTTCGTTCAATTCTGTAGGTATGCTTTCGCAGATAATTACGGTTGCACCACTAGCAATAGTCTGCTCAATATATTCATGTCCATCTACTACCGTTCCTTTAACTGCAAAGAATAATGTATCGGCTTTTACCTGGCGTGAATCGAAAGCCAAAGCAGTAACCTCTTGATTAGGTTTGCCAACTAAGCTCTGAATAGAAACGCCATATAGTAAATCTTGCAACTGCATCTTATTTTAATTCTAATTCTACCATTAACCCTTTACCTACCCTACTTCCTGCTATAATAGATTGACTGGTTACTTTACCACTTCCTTTTACCCTAGCTTTTAAGCCAGCATTGCCTACCAAATACATTGCATCTTTTAAGCCCATGCCACTTACGTTTGGCATAATTCCTTTTACCGGCATATTCTCTTGGTAAGCTATACCATTACTGGAATCGATTGAGGTAAAATAATCTGATTTAGCAGCGTATAGTGCCTTAATACCAAAAGCATTATACACTTTCTTTGTAGCCTGACTATGACCTGCTTTTGCCTCAGGCGCATTGGTATTGCCAACCAAATTCTGTTTTACATTGGTATACATATTTACATCGCCTGCATAAATACGATCTGCAACTTCTCTAAAAACCGGCCCAGAAACTAAAGCTCCATAATAGTTACCCTTTGGATCATTGATTACCACGATCATAGAATATTTAGGCTTCTCTGCCGGGAAATAACCTACAAAAGATGCTTGATATTGCTTTTTAGCTTTGTAGCCCAGATTTCCATCCGCAACTTGTGCTGTACCAGTTTTACCGGCAATATTATATAGCGGATTATAAACAATTTGCCTACCACTACCATTGGTCACTACACCTTCTAACATTTTCTTGATCTTACTCAATGTAACATCAGAACAAATTTTATCGTTAACCACACGAGCTTTAAACTGCTCAATCGGGTTACCCAGCCTTCTAATTTCTTTAACAAAGATTGGCGATATGTATTTACCGTCATTCGCTACAGCATTATAGAAAGAAAGCAACTTAAGTGGCGTTAACTGCATTTCGTAACCATATGCCATTTGTGGCAAGGTTAATACCTTATTCCAACTCTTATTGGTTACAGGGTTTTTAACAACTGGCTGAGCTTCACCACTAATTTGCAAATCCATTTTCTCGTTTAAATGCCAATCATATAAATGGTCAGTAAACTTTTTGGGATTATCTCCATAATGCCTATTTATCATTTGAGCAATAGCGGAATTTGATGACTGCTCAAAAGCTTTTTTAACAGTAATTACACCTACACTTCCATGCGAATCCTTAATAGAGTGGCTTTTAGTAATTCTATAATTGTCAGTTCCGATAAGCGTGTTAGTATCCACCATTTTATCTTCCAACAATGCCATGTAAGAAGCTAACTTGAAAGTTGAACCTGGATCTTGATTACCTGCAATGGCATAATTAAACTGTTCTTTATAAACACCTTCCTCTACTTTAGTAAAATTGGCAATTGCTCTAATTTCGCCAGTGGCCACTTCCATTACAATCACCGCTCCATGGTGAGCCTTACTCTCAATTAACTGTTTTTTCAGTGCATTTTGAGCCAAATCTTGAATATTGATATCAATAGTTGAAATCACATCAGCTCCATCTTTAGGGGCAATTTCTGCATCATTATTAATAGGTACCCAAAGTCCGCCACTAGTGCGTTGCATTACTTGCCTGCCACTTTCGCCATTGATATATTTACCATAAGCACCTTCTAAACCAACTGGATTTTTAACATTTTCATTTAAATAACCAATGGTCCTAGCAGCCAAATCTTTAAACGGTAAAATTCTTTTATTTTTTTGCGAAACGATTAATCCTCCAGTGTGTTTACCAATATTAAAAAGCGGAAAAGTTCTAACAATTTTTAAATCTTGGAAATTGACTTTGCGTTTAATCAACAAATAGCGAACACTATCTTGCCTTGCTTTTCTCAGCATTCGAGAATAATCCTTCGCACTTTTATCCTTAAAAAATTGAGCTAAGCTCATTGCTAAAGAATCTACTTTGGAATTGAAAATTTCATCCTTCTGAATACCTCCAGCAAATAAATCCATACGCAACTCATATTCTGGCACCGATGTAGCCAATAAACTGCCATCTATAGAATAGATATTGCCTCTGGCCGCTTCAATTTCGAATTCTTTTGTGGATAAGCTATCAGCCATAGCTTTCCATTTTTTTCCTTGAATAAACTGCACGTCTCCCAACCTCAACAATACAGCAAGGGCGAAGAGTACAATAAGCCCGAAGGCCAAGTACACACGCAGTAATATATTTGCTCTAATGTTCATTGCTAACTATAATTTTTTTAGGTGGCTCTATTAATTCCTTTATTCCTAACGTATCTACTTTTTTTGCTACTTCTGTTAATTTGCTCTTGAACATCAAATCAGCTTTTAACGATTTGTATTCCCAACTCAACTCTTTCACTTCTTTGCTCAGCTTATCTATGTCTCTTAAATTTTTCATCGCCATATGGCTGTTAGCGATGTAAATCATAATCAAGGCACATAAAAAGATGATAAATGGCAGCATATCTGTTGCCGACTCTTTACTTACCACTCCCTCTGTAAATAGTTTTCTGAAGAAAACCATTGTACTACTTTCTTCTTTTGGTTCTTTTTCGGGAGTATCTAATTGCTCTTGTTCTTGCAATTCTTCTTCCTGCTCCTCTACTCGCTTTCTGAACTGATTATTCATATCCTTTCAGCTATTCTAAGTTTCGCACTTCTGGCTCTACTATTTATTTCCAATTCCTCATCACTTGCCACAACAGCTTTACGCGTAATTGCCTTAAATGGCTTTTGCTCATTTCCAAAGAAATCTTTCTCTACCTCTCCTCTAAATTTCCCTTTAGCGATAAAACTTTTAACTGGCCTATCTTCTAAGGAGTGGTAAGACATTACTACCAAACGACCACCAGGTTTTAGCACCGCAGCAGCTTGCTCTAAAAAACTTTCTAATACTTCTATTTCAGCATTAACTTCAATGCGTAATGCCTGAAACACCTGCGCCATATATTTATTCTCTTTTCCTTTTGGGATATGAGTTGCAATTATGGTTTTAAAATCTGCCAAAGTTGCAATAGACTGATTGATACGAGACGCTACAATAGTGCTTGCCAACGATTTCGCATTTTTCACCTCTCCGTAAATCCCGAAGATTTTATGTAATTTATCTTCTGGATAAGTATTTAAAACTACTGCAGCGGTTAGCGGACGTTGTTTGTCCATACGCATATCTAAGTCAGCCTCGAAACGTGTAGAAAATCCACGACTAGGCTCATTAAACTGATGGGATGAAACGCCTAAATCAGCCAATATACCATCAACTTGTTTGTAACCTAAAAGACGAAGGTTATTTTTGATAAAACCAAAATTCTGATCTACAAAAATGAAACGAGGATCATCAATTTTATTTCTTTGCGCATCCGGATCTTGATCAAAGGCAATTAATATTCCATCCTTACCCAGATTTTTTAAGATTTCTCTAGAATGTCCACCACCACCAAAAGTTACATCTACATATACCCCAGAAGGATTAATAGCCAAACCCTCTATACACTCCTTTAACATTACAGGCACATGGTAATTATTTTCCATCTTCATCCCTCCTATTTTTACCACCCATAACCTCTTCTGCTAAAGCTGCAAAATTCGCTGGCACATCATCAAAAAGCGCATCGTATGCCTTTTTATCCCAAACCTCAATTTTATCTAATTGACAAGCTAAAACCAATTCTCCTGAAATCCCTGCATACTCAGCTAATGACTTCGGTAAAAGCACACGACCAGCAGCATCTAACGTTAGTGGCATAGCCCCACGCTGAAAAGAACGTACGAACTCTCTGTTTTTTGCCTCGAACATATTCAACTTTGCTAATTCAGCAACCGTTTCGTCCCAAACTTTCTTAGGGTAAATCACTAGATTTCGCTCAAAACCACGATTAATAACCAAACCCTCACGCTCAACGTCAACCAATTGTTTCTTAAGCAGAACGGGCACCATTAGGCGTCCTTTCGCATCAAGTTTACAATCAAATTCTCCTATTAGTTGAGTCATTATGGTTTTCGCACTTTTTATGTAGTGTAAAAATAAATACTTCTACCACTTTTTACCACATTTTACCACAAAAAAGTTATCCACATGATTTAGTCTTTCAAAAACCTTTAAAACGTTATTATTTAGGCTGTTTTTGAAAATTTAGCTTTTATAAAAATTTTGATTTTAGAGCTTCAAACAAACTTTTGAGAGATGAACTAGGCAAGCATTGGCGAAAAATAAGTTGCAAAGGACAAAAAGTGTGACAAAGTGGGAAGAGAAATCCATTCTTTGCAAAGGAATATATAAAGAGGCCCAAACTTTATTAAAACAGAAAAGGAGAGCACAATAATGCACTCTCCTTTTACAAATTCAAAAACCTCATAATTTGAGGTTTTTCTAATTAATTTATCCTTGAATAGCTTTTACGCCCGGCAATTCTTTACCTTCCATATACTCCAATAAAGCGCCACCACCTGTAGAAACGTAGCTTACTTCATCTTCTAAACCGAATTTTGCAATAGCGGCTGCAGAATCTCCCCCACCTATTAAAGTGAAAGCACCATTTTTAGTAGCATCTACTACCGCATTGGCAACCGCTCTAGTTCCTTTTTCGAAATTTTCCATTTCAAACACACCCATCGGACCATTCCACAATACAGTTTTTGAATTTTTGATGATATCGCTAAACAACTCTACTGTTTTTGTACCGATGTCTAAACCCATCCAATCTGCAGGAATATGCCCACTGTCTACCTGATCTTTTGCAGCATCATTATCAAATTTATCAGCAATCACTGTATCAACTGGCAATACCAAGTTTACTCCTTTAGCTTTTGCTTTATCTAATAATTCTAAGCATAAAGCCATTCTATCTTCTTCTAAAAGTGAGGTGCCAATTTCGCCACCTTGCGCTTTAGCGAAAGTATAGGCCATACCACCACCAATAATTAAATTGTCAACTTTATCTAATAAACTCTCAATCAACAAAATTTTATCTGAAACTTTAGCACCACCCATAATGGCAGTAAATGGTTTTGCTGCACCGTGGTTAACTTTTTCGGCATTTTTTAATTCTTCGGCCATTAAATAGCCGAAGTATTTATCCTCAGGGAAAAACTGAGCAACAATAGTAGTTGAAGCATGCGCACGGTGAGCCGTTCCAAAAGCATCATTTACATATACGTTTCCTAATTTCGATAGTTCTTCTGCAAATTTCACGTCGCCTTTCTCTTCTTCAGGATGAAAACGAAGGTTTTCTAACAATAGAACTTCGCCAGCTAAAAGATGATTAGCTTTATCTTCAGCATCAGCACCTATACAATCTTCGGCAAACTTTACGGTTAAGTTAAGCATCGCTGATAAATCATCTAAAATATGTTTTAAAGAATATTTATCTTCTGGACCACCTTTAGGCCTACCTAAATGAGACATTAAAACTACAGCGCCACCATCACTTAATATTTTATTAATTGTTGGTAATGCAGCACGCATTCTTTTATCATCAGTAATATTAAATTCTTTATCTAAGGGCACATTAAAATCTACCCTTATCAAGGCCTTTTTATCCTTAAAGCTAATCTGGTCTATTGTATTCATATCTTTTTTAAATTTAAAATCATCTCGTAATGAGGGCCAACACCTGCTATTTCAAATTCCTCAGAAATAATTTCGAAGCCCAACTTTTCATAAAATTTAACCGCAGCAGTTCTTGCGTTGCACCATATATAGGTAGCTTTTGTTTTAGTAATATACTCAACAGCAAACTCTACCAACTGTTTACCGAAACCTTTGCCTAAATATGGAGTATCTGTTGCCATTCCCCTCAATTGATAACCCAGTTCTTTCTTATCTTTATAATTTTTTGGAAAGAAAGAAGCTATAGTTGCAATTTCGTTATTATCTACATAAAAAGCTAAATGAAAAGCTCCTTCCACTTGATCTGTAGGAAAAATACAATCAACTAATGGCGCTCCATTTCTTAAAATTTTGCTTCTCAGCCCTAGCGTCAATTCGTAAGGAATAAATTTAACCATGCCCTATCCCTGCCCTCCAAAGAAGGAAGGCATTATATTATTTTTTAAGTTTTTCTATTTTTTCTACTAAATCTACCAATCTGTTTGAATAGCCCGCTTCATTGTCATACCAGCCAACTACCTTAACCATATCGCCTATAATAGAAGTTAGTTGGGCATCAAATATACAAGAATGTGGATTATCAATTACATCAACAGACACAATCGGATCTTCTGTATATTCTAGTATTGATTTAAGCTTACCCTCTGCCGCTTGTTTAAAAGCCAGATTGATCTGCGCAATTGTAGTTTTATTTTTTAAGATGCAGGTAAAATCTGTTAATGATCCATTTAAAACAGGAACACGTATACCTGCACCACCTAATTTGTTATCTAAATGCGGAAATATATGGGTAATTGCCTTTGCAGCACCTGTACTTGTTGGTATTATGGAAGATGAAGCTGCCCTGGCTCTACGCAAATCGTGGTGCGGAGAATCATGAAGATTCTGATCTCCTGTCATAGAATGTACCGTAGTAATGTAACCCTCTTCCACCCCCCAGTTATCCTCTAATATTTTTATCATTGGTGCTACATTATTAGTGGTACACGAAGCATTAGATAAAATTGGAGATTTCAAATCAATTTGATCATCATTTACCCCAATAACCACCATCGGAATTTCTTTATCACTTGCTGGAGCAGAAATAATTACCTGCTTGGCACCAGCATCCAAATGTAACTTAGCACTAACCGTGTCGGTAAATTTACCTGTGGCTTCTATTACCAAATCTATAGCTAAATCTTTCCAAGGCAATTGACTAGGATTTACATACTTGCAAACCTGTATTTTTTTACCGTCAATTACAAGATAGTCTTCTTCATAATTTACATTACCTGAAAAAACACCATGAACAGAATCGTATTTAAACAAATGCGCTAATGTAGATGGAGCCGTAAGATCATTAATTGCAATCACATTTAGCTGACGTTTAAGCGCAGTACGCAAAAAAGTACGCCCAATTCTACCAAAGCCATTTATCGCTATATTCATGTAGCAAAACTACTATATTCTTTTTAAGCGGATGCTTATTTTTTGTCGTTTTTTAATTTATACGCTCTCTCTCTTTACCACTAAGCGTATCTTTAAATACCACATCTAAAAACCCGTAATTTGGATCAGCTTTTTTACCCAGTAAATACGTAATTAAACCATTGATTATAATGCAAATAGTAATTAATACACTAATTAAAAGGAAATTGCCTAAATGCTGTAAAAACACAGCTAAAAATATAATCATTACGTTAAAGGCACCAAGGGTAAATACAATTTGATAAGAACTAAATCCTAAGCGTTGCAAACGATGATGTATGTGGTTACGATCTCCCATGAAAGGCGATTGGCGATGTAGAATTCTTATAAAAAATATCCTTAACGAATCAAATACTGGCACCATGATTACAGCTACGGCAATAGATGGAGCAGAATTAAAATGAGGGGTTGGTATAGAACCTACCTTATTTAATTCGATAAATTTAATGGCCAAAATTACGGATACCAAACCTATCAGTAGCGCCCCTGTATCTCCCATAAATATTTTTGCAGGAGCATAATTAAACACTAAAAACCCACAAATTGCGCCAAACATGGCAAAGCCTATAAATGCATAAGGTAAAGCTTCTGCAATGGCAAAAAATATCCCAAAACTCAATGTTGCAATTGCACCTAATGTACCTGCAAGTCCATCAACCCCATCAATTAAATTAAATGAATTGTTTACAAAAATAATGACCACAATGGAAAACAAACTTCCCCAAAACACATTTACTTCCCATAGTAAAAACACTCCATAGAAGCTAGATAATCTGAAATTACCTAACACCACCAAAATAATAGCTACAACTAACTGTAACAAAAACTTGGTTTTAGGTGTAACTCCGCCCATATCATCTTTTAAGCCTAAGCCAAATAGTATGATACAAGATGTGATTAGAAAATTGGCTTGTTGATAATTAACTGTTGTTGCAAATAATAAAATAGTGATGGTGAAACTGCAAAATATAGCAACGCCTCCTAGTCTCGAAATAGATACCTTGTGAGATTTACGATGACTATCTGCTTGATCGAACAACCTAAATTTTATAGCAGCTTGGATAACGGAAGGAATGCCAGCAACAGAAAGAAAAAAAGCTAGGCCTACGATTGCAATGTAGTAAATAAGATGCCAAGAAAGGATATCCACAAGATTTGTTTAGTTTATATTCAAAAATAAGATTTTAATTTACAGATTGTTAAAAAAATTAATTTTTATGTAAAAATTGACCAATCTTACTTACTTTTTTTAATAACAAAGTAATTATAGGATAAGGTATTGCATTAGATCGCATTGCTTTAAAGTCATTAAGCAAGGCATGGTATCTTTGTTTTGACGAGGCATTACTCATGCCGCCAATTCTCATATTTACAATTAACTGATTTAAGAACACCGCTTTAACTTGGTGTTGAAACAAAAACCTGATCATTAATTCGTAATCTGCTGCAGTACCATAATCTAGGGAGTAATTCCCATACTTTTCAAATAAATCTTTCTTGAGGTATAATGTGGGATGGGCAGGCATCCAGCCTAGTTTAATATCTTTTAGTGTAAAAGGTTTTGAAACCCATTTTCTGATGATGGAATTGGATTGACCTGGATTGATATAGTTTAAATTACCATATACACCCTCCGCTTTTTTCTCTTTAAATTGCTTAACAATATTGCTGATCACATCGTTGCTGGCCAACATGTCATCCGCATTCAATATTCCAATAATCTCACCATTTGCTGTTGCGATACCTTTATTCAAGGCATCATACATTCCTCTATCTTTTTCAGACACAAACTGATCTATTGCTTTTTTATGCTGCTCTACAATGTTTAAGGTAGAATCCGTTGAGCCACCATCTATTACAATATATTCTAAGTCAGCATAATCCTGAGCCTTTACAGATTCAATACATTCGTTCAAATACTTTTCTCCGTTATAAACTACCGTAATTAAACTTACTTTCATTGCTGATTAAAACATCTAATAAGAAAATTTAAAATTAATATAAATGTGCAAACATCTATCTTATATAATGGATTTTTTTCTGCTTAGCAATAAAAATAGCTCCACAAAAGCCAACAATAAATGTGAGCCACATTGCATAATTATCTAAAGGCACATTTACTGGGTTTGGAGAACAGTTAGGGTAGGCTAGCGTATAGGTTACTGTATTTCCTAAATTAAAAACACCAGCACTATTTACATAGGTTATCCCCTGTACGGCACATTGCGGACTACCAATATTAAAGCTTGCAAAATGTGGACAATTATTAGCATTATACCAAGATTGTAAATATGGAGCAGTTGAAGATTGGCTATAGGTTTCGAACTTAGGCTTGTACCACTGGCTTACCGCATACTCTTGGTTGCCAACATACTGATTATATATAAATGCCTGATTATTGATCATGCAGCCTTTAACTGTACTTGCAGAAGTAGATTTAGTGTTAAACAGCAAAAAAAATGAGAGAAGGAGCGTATAATTTATTTTTTTTATCAAAACACCTAATTGAGTTTAAACATGAAAGTATAATGAATTGTAGCTAAATATAATGCTAAAGTAGGAAATTTTAACTTAAAAGATAAATAATTTAGTACACTGTAATAAGCTAGCAAATAGTTAAATCAATTGTAGCTATTGAATGCTTAAACTCCAAAAAAACTTTCGACAATAATTAGGCTTGTGCTAAGCGAAAATTTGCTTTTTGAAAGAATATACTCCAATCATCCCAGTAAGCATTACCAAAACCCAAAGGTGATCGTCTATGGGCACATTTGTTGGAGGAGTTCCTCCACATTTATTAGTTTTATTATAACTATAATACACATAAGAATCTGTTGCTACCGGTTGCGAATTAAGGGAAGGCGCAATAGCACAAGGTTTATTTTGAAAAGTAAATTCATTCTCTGCAGGAACATTAACCATACCGCCATAAGGGGGGATAGATGGATCATAATAAGATGTTGCTCCATACACATTGATATAACCGCAGCGATAACCTCTACAATCATTACAACCCCAACCCCAATAAATAGGAACCTTTGGCCCATTACTATCATAATAAATTACAGCTGGCTGCCCTTGATATGGAGTTGCCATGCCTAAATACTTGGTATAAACGAAATCATTATTGATCTTGCAACCATACCCAGAAGTATCTGCCACTACATTTAAACTGAAAATTAATTGGGAAAGAGCTAAAACGGTAAAGAATCTTAAAAATTTCATTGGATAATAGGGATATTATGAATAACAGTTCAATATTAATGCCAATCCGTTACACTGATACAAATATATATCAAAATGAATGTTACAACAACTATTAACTTAAGACTTAGAATCTATAGATTAAAATTCGAAATTTAATAAGAAAAATAACTGTGTATTTTTGAGCAAAAAAATACACACTTTCCCCAAAAATACACACCTACTTAAATTATTTCCTCCTTCTAATGAAAAAGATACCAATTGTTAGAGACGACATTAGTAAAACCCCAGTTTCGCTATCTATCGGACAAGGCAAGTAACGATACTCTTTACCGCTTTGATAATACCAAATATCTTGCTTGTACCAAGAACCTTCATTAAAGGGCCCTGTACATTGCCTGCAATCTACCCTTGATCTTATTCTACAGGTACCCACATAGGTTGGTTGACAGTAATCGCCTGAACCTAAATACTTAACCGGCGTACTTTCAAAAGTTCCATTATAAGCCTCGTTTGGATAAATATATTTTGTGTCGTCAGACACACAACCGTAATTATACGTGGCGTTTGCATTAAACCCAAACACAAGCAAACCCAACACCAGCAATAAAACCCTCACCCCTTTCACCACTATATTATACATCATAAAAATTAAATATTTTTTTTGATGCTCTAACTCAAATTGCACTCCAAAAAACCATAGCCACTCCCATTGGTTTTAGATATCCGTTTAAACATTAATAAGTTAAATATTTAACTGCAACGAAAATAATTACACCAATTACAATACTACCTATCAAGAAAATCAATTGCACAAGACGAGTAATTTATTCCCCAAAAGGAGAAACAAATACCCCTTTCTATGTGATGCTATATGTTTAATATTCGGCAATTTTATAACTAATACGATTACTTAAAAATGAATTTCGACAAAATAGTACTATCAATTCTTTACAAATCTTCTATTTTTTATACTAAAGAATCCAATACCTGCAAACAATACCAAGGCGATCACAACATAATCATCTACAGGGCAATAAGTTACACTAAACGAACTCTTAATGCCTTGAAATTTTGTGGGAAATATGAAAAAATACTGCGTAACAGTACAAGGAGTGGGATTAGGTGCGCTACATCTTGTGCCCAAAGGATAGTTCGTACCATCGTAATAATAATCGCTATTGCCAGATGTAAAAGGATTATCTTGTGTATATATCGTATTCCCAACCAAACACCCTGTATAGGTTTGAGCTTTTAAACTACTCTCATAAAACATTAGGAAAATAGCAATCAATAAGTATTTAGATCTCCCCATAACAAAAGGCTATGATACTGTACTATATATTTGGTTATAGTAAATATAATTAAATACAACGATATTTATTTACCTTCTAAAAAATAATTTTTCTAAAAAATCATCTCTCATTCTACAAAGTTTTGATTATTTATTTTTTTTAGGCACTTTTAACCAATAATTTTGAGTTATTTGCATAACTGTTTAAACAGCTAACGTACACTCTATCCCTTTATATGAAAGAAGTTAAATTTTTAAAAGGATTTCTATTTTATAGCTTCGTGCTCATCTTGTTTACTGCTTGTTCTGCCCGAAAAGCAAGACAACAAAAAACCCTTTTTAATCACCCTTCAGATATTGTAACAGATACTATTAAACAGGTATACGTGGTTAACGACAAAGGCGTTGGTGCTGCCTACAGAATAAGGGTAAACGACTGGTTGGCCATCCGTAATGTACAAGATATCAATTTTGGTGGTAAATCTGCTACAACAACTGCAACTACTACTACGGTATCTGGTGGCACGCAAAATGTACTCTCTTACGAAGTAGAACAGGATGGAAAGGTTAATTTACCAGCCATTGGCAAAGTTGATGTAATTGGATTGACCCGAAGAGAAGCTGCCAATAAAATTGAACAGATCTATAGGGATAAACAATTGCCCAATCCAATAATAGAACTGAGCATCGTAAATTTGAAAGTTACACTCTTAGGCGAATTTAGCAAACAAGGAAATTTTCTATTGCAACGTGACAATACCACGCTAATAGATATATTAGGCGAAGCAGGTGGAATTACTAAAACTGCAGACCCAAAAACCTTAAAAATCTTTAGAGGAGATAGAACAAATCCAGAAATTATACATGTTAACCTAAATGATTATAAAAGTTTGGCAAGCCAGAAACTAATTTTACAAAACAACGATATTATCGTTTTACAGCCCGATAAAAATGTTGCTGTTGCTGAAAAATTGCAAGGCTTTAATAACATTATCCAACCTCTTTTAGTGGTAGTTAACCTAGCTGTTTTAATTTTTACGCTCACTCGTTAATGGAAAGTTCAGAAAAGTTTAATGCTAAAAAAACAGTAAGTCAGACTATAGACTTCTATAAAATATTTAAGGTTTTTTTAAGCAGATGGTATTGGGTAGTTGGCTGTGTTATTGTAGCCCTAATTATTGCCAGAATAAATCTATTATATACCCCACCAATCTATGTAACTTCAGGACAACTTAAACTGCAGCAAGACAATCCATCTGCAATGGGTGCAATGAACAACAACATGGGGCCACAATCCTACAGTTTTACAGATAAAATACAGGCAGAAGGTTTTGTGATTAAGAGTAGTGAAGTTATTAGTAATGCCATACAAACCCTAAACTACAAAATTACCTATTACCTAAAAAGTAGATTTATTACTGCAGAAACCTACCCTAATATCCCTTTTACGATTGAGATTATTAAACAAGACAGCTTAAACTTTGGGAGGGATATTTATGAGGTATTGCCAGTAGACCAACAACGGTTTAAAATTTCATTACCCAATCAAAAAAGCAAACCTGTTAACTATAAGTATGGGCAAAATATTGCTATGGGTAACATGATATTTAAAATTACCAGCCCCATTCCTAGCACAGGCACTTACCAATTTAAATTTAATAGCAAGGAAGATTTTATTGGACGCGTAAGTAGCGGCTTAAGAACTGAAGAAGCGGGCCGTTTTACCAATGTAATGAGCGTGATTCAAACAGATGTTAATCCTTATTTTGCAGCAGATATACTTAATGCCATGATGAAGGAATATGTTTCTTACGATATTCTTCAGCGTAAACGTTCAGCCAAACAAACTGTAGATTTTATTAGGAAACAATTAGGGTTTATAGATACTGCCGCCAGTAGATCTGGAAGTAATTTAGCCGATTTTAAAACGAAAAATAAAATAGTTGATATGTCTTCTGCTGGCTCAATGACGGTAAGCAAGCTAGCCGAATTCGAAAAGCAGAAAATGGATTTGAGAATCCAACAGCTGGGAATTGTCCATTTAGAACGTCAAGTAAACAATAAAAATGCTAAAGTCGAAATCGGATTAGATGTTGATGGGGTTTTAAGTTCTTCTATTGGTGCATTGGTAACACAATTAAATACCGCGATTGCCAATCGCCAAGCAGACCTCACTCAATTTACACCCAATTCTAGACCAATTTTAGAACACGATAGACAGATTGAAAGTTTACAAGCAGCTATAAAAGCTAATATTAGATCGATAAGTGAGCGAAATCAAAAAACAGTCCAATTTATCAACAATCAAATTGGAAGTTTAAATCAAGACATTAGTAAGATTCCTGCTAAAGATCAAAGCTTGGTTAAACTGTCTACTGATTTTGAAGTGAACAATAAAGTAAGATCCTATCTTTCTGAAAAGCAGTTGGAAGCAGAATTGAATGAAGCTTCTGTAGTACCCGCAGCTTCGATCGTAAATCCTGCTTTCCCTGCCGACCCTAACTACCCGATGAGCCCTGATAAAAAAAGCGCTTACGTTACGGCCATTTTATTTGGTTTGGCAGCAGGTTTTGGATTGATATTATTAGTTCGTTTCTTAAACCCTTATATCTATGATAAGGAAACTGTAGAATCCCTAACCAGTACACCTATTATTGGGGTAATTAGACAATTCCCTGGTCATATAGATGCAGATAGCAGACAAGCATTATCGCTATCTAAACCCAAATCTGTTTTTGCGGAATCGGTACGTTCAGTTAGAACCAATTTAAGCTTTTTAGCAAGCCATAAAAAAAGTAAAACCATCTGTATCACTTCAGAAGTTTCTGGAGAAGGCAAATCATTTGTAACGGTGAATTTAGCAGGTACTTTAGCATTAATCGACAAAAAGGTAATTCTTATTGCAGCCGATTTAAGAAAGTCTAAATTACACAAGGCTTTTGGAAGTGATAATAAACAAGGTTTGAGTTCTTACCTTTCGGGGCAAAAAACTTTAGAGGAGGTTATTATTCATGATGACATGCATAATATCGATTTTATCCCTTCTGGTCCTGTTCCACCAAATCCATCAGAATTATTGCATACCGATTCGATGAAGAGGTTATTAGAAATTGTAACCCCACATTATGATTATGTACTGATTGATACCGCTCCAGTAGGATTAGTATCTGATGCGATTCCACTAATCCGCCAATCTGATGTAAATATTTTCGTTATCCGTTCGGGCAAATCACAATATAGAGCTGCAGCCATACCAGAACGTTTATCTCGTGAATATGGCTTAAGCAATTTGGCTATTGTATTGAATGCCTTTGGCGATGATGCCCTACATTCGAACTATTACACAACCGATTACTCACAAGGTGGTGGCACAGGAACTTATTACTACTCAGATTATTCTGGTTATGCAGGCTCAGGCTATTATGAAGATCCTAAAAAGTGGTGGCAGTTTTGGAAAAAGAAAGATTAGGTAGTTGATAAAAGTATCATTTTACAGCAGTTAAGAAAATTTACGAACGCAAAGATGATAGACGAAAAGTATAAATGGTATCCGATCTATACACGTTCTAGAGCCGAGAAAAAAGCCGAAATAGAGCTTCATAAAAAGAATATCATTACCTACCTACCATTAAAGAAGGTGATGAAACAATGGAGCGATCGGAAAAAATTGGTAGAAGAACCTTTGTTAAATTCATATTTATTCGTTTACATCTCTGCCAAAGAGTATGCTGAGGTATTGATGACACCAGGAATTAGTCGTTTTATATACTTTTCTGGAAGCATAGCGCATATACCAGATAAACAGCTAGATGACCTTAAACTTTTATTGGCCACTGATGCAGATTTAGAGGTCTTCAATCATGATATTTCTTTAGGAGAAAAAGTTTTAATTAAAGCGGGTCCTTTTAAGGGAATTGTTGCGGAATTAGTATCTTTAAAACATAATAAAAAAATTATCTTAAGGCTTCAAAACTTAGGATATGCTATAAATATCAACACTTCGATGGCTTTTGTTGAGCCATTAAGCTAAACACAAAGCAATCAGCCATTTAATTAAAAGTTAATGTGACTGAGAGAGCGAAGCTGTGCAATGTCCATTCATTTTTACTTAATAATTTTGGAGCTTTAACATAAGATGTGTCGCATTGCGGGAATTATCAATAGCCAACTATCGATCGAAAATTTAGCTGTTAAGGTTAAAGAGATGTGTGAGGTGATGGCACATGGTGGACCAGATGATGAAGGTATTTATCAGGATCCTTCTCAAGGATTAACTTTTGGACATCGAAGACTGTCTTTAATAGACCTCTCACCTGCCGGGCACCAACCAATGTATTACCAAAATGAAGATTTGGTAATCAGTTTCAATGGGGAAATTTACAACTTCAAAGAATTAAAAGCTGAGTTATTAAACAATGGGCTTGAATTTAACACCCATAGCGATACAGAAGTTATTTTGGCAGGCTACGCTTATTGGGGAACTGAAGTTTTCAGTAAACTGCGTGGCATGTTCGCCTTTGCCTTGTATGATAAAAATCAACACCTAACCTATTTAGTAAGGGATACCATGGGCATAAAACCATTGTATTACAGCACCAATAATCAGCAATTGACATTTGCTTCAGAGGTTAAGGCATTTAAAACCTTAAAACCAAGTTTTACAGAAAATCCAAATTGGAAGGTTTACTTTTTAGCTTTCGGGCATATCCCAGAACCGTATACTACATTAACTGATGTTTCGATGTTACCCAAAGCACATTACCTTACTTGGGATCATCAAACGCAAAAAGCAAAGCTTAGTTCTTTTGAAATAAAGCAGCAAAAAACCATTACCACTACAGCCGCAGCAGAAATTGCTGTAAAAGACACATTAACCTTAGCTGTAAAACGACATTTAATTGCAGATGCACCAATAGGTGTATTTCTAAGTGGAGGTATTGATAGCAGTCTGTTAACCTTGTTGGCAGATCAACTAATTGACGGCAATAAAGAAACTGATACACCATTGTTAAATACAGTATCTATCAATTTCGAAAACCCCCAATTTTCAGAAAAAGTTTATCAAGATGAAGTACTGGAACGAGTAAATGCAAAACATGCTTTATATACGGTAGATCAAACCGTATTCGATAAGTACTTTCCGAATGCACTTGCTGCAATGGACCAACCCACAGCAGATGGCATCAACTCTTGGTTTGTTAATTATTATGCAAAGGAAAATGGTTTAAAGGCGGTATTGTCTGGTATAGGTGCTGATGAAATATTTGGTGGTTACCCTTCTTTTAAAAGAATGGGCTTCATCAATAAGTTGAGTTTGCTACCTAAATTTATCATCAAAAAAGCCTTAAAACTTAAAGACCAAAGATTTAAAAGAGCTTATTATTTAAGCTATCAAAATACGGTTGGCAAGTACCTCTTTTTAAGAGGTTTTTTTACGCCAGATGATATTTCAGAATTATTAGGCATTTCGATAGCTGAGGTTGATGAGACCTTAAAAAGCATGGATATACCATTTCTACCAGAACATCTGGAACCTGAAGAACAGGCAAGTTGGCTAGAAACCAATTTGTTTATGCAAAATCAGTTGTTAAAAGATACAGATAGCATGAGTATGCAGCATGGCATAGAAGTTAGAGTACCATTTCTAGATCAAGATCTGATCGAACTACTTAAAAACATTCCTAACGATATTAAATTTAAAGCCGACAAACCTAAAGGTCTTTTAGTAGATAGCTTTATCAACCTTATTCCACGTAAAATTTGGGACAGGCCAAAAATGGGCTTTACCTTTCCCTTTCAATATTGGTTAAAAGACAATGCCTACTTTTTAGCAAATATGGAGTTGAAGCAAAACGAAAAAGCAAACAATTTGATGGCAGATTTTAAAGCTGGAAACTTACATTGGTCTAAAGCTTTGGCAATTTATCAGGTTTTTAAAGTTTAGGGTTTAGGGTTTAGGGTTTAGGGTTTAGGGTTTAGGGTTTAGGGTTTAGGGTTTAGGGTAAAAACGAAGCAATTACAACAAGGTTTTGATTAAACATCAACAATAAAAATACTTGAAAGCACAACAAAAAGTCCTTTTTTTGACTTTACATACTTTTAGCTTAACTGGAGGCATCGAAAAGGTAAACCGTGCTTTGACAAAAGTGTTGGATAACATAACAAAAGATTTCAAAATTGGCTCCTATCAATCATTGTCTATGTATGATAATAAAGTTGATGAAGCTTATGGAAAGGCTACAAATTTTCGAGGATTTAGAGGGAAAAGAGTGTCATTTGCGCTATCAGCTTTAAAAAAAGGAATTAGTGCAGACTTGGTGATCTTAAGCCATATTAATCTATTGATTTTCGCTAAACTCATCAAGAAAATCAACCCAAAAGCTAGGATAGCACTGATGGCACATGGCATAGAGGTATGGAGAGATTTACCCAATTGGAAAATTAAATTTCTTTCACAATGTGAAATTTGGGCTGTAAGTAGGTTTACTGCAAAAAAGATGAGTGACAGATATCATATTCCTTCACAAAATATCCATATCCTAAATAATTGTTTGGATCCTTATTTTACAATCCCAACGAGCTTTGAGCCTTCTGAAACACTACTAGCTAAATATCAACTTCAACCAACACAAGCCATTATTTATACCTTGGCAAGGCTTTCTTCTACCGAACAGTACAAGGGTTATGATGAGGTCATTAAAAGCATGGTTGAAGTAATTAAGGTTTTACCAAATGCACATTACCTATTGGCAGGCAAAGCCGATGTGATGGAGCACCAACGTTTATCAACATTGATTAAATCACTGGATCTTGAAAAACATGTTACTTTGGCTGGTTTTATTGCAGATGAGGAAGTGCAAACCCATTATACTTCGGCAACTGTTTTTGCGATGCCAAGTACAGGCGAAGGTTTCGGCATTAGCTTTATAGAAGCCGCAGCTTGTGGCTCCCCAGTTATTGGAGGCAATTTAGATGGAAGTACCGATGCGCTTTTAGATGGTAAATTGGGCAAACTGATCAACCCAACTGCCGATGGCGAGCTAAGCAAAGCAATTATTGATCAAATCCTAACTGTCAAAACTGTAGAAAGTGCTCAAAAACTACAACAAACCTGCTTAGCTCATTTCAGTTTTGATCGCTACCAGCAAAACGTGGTCAAACTTTTAAACTTACCTGCATAAATAAAAAAATATAAAATGTCAGCACACGAACAAGAATGGAGTATTGAAGCAAAATCCTCGCTTTTCGACCTCAAAATCAAAGAACTTTGGGCTTATAGAGATTTGCTGATGTTATTGGTTCGTAGAGATTTTGTTTCCTTTTACAAACAAACCATACTAGGACCATTGTGGTTCTTCATACAACCCCTCTTTACCACCATTATTTTCACTTTTATCTTTGGTAATCTGGCGGGCATTTCAACTGATGGTTTACCTGGACCTTTATTTTACATGGCTGGAATTACCGCATGGAATTACTTTGCAGATTGCCTCACTAAAACATCTACCGTTTTCAGGGATAATGCCAGCATTTTCGGCAAGGTTTATTTTCCAAGGCTAATCATGCCATTGAGTATAGTGGTAAGTAATTTGGTGCGTTTTGGTGTGCAAATGATCTTATTCTTAATATTAGTAGGTTATTATTATTCCATTGGAGCCAACTTTCATGTCAGTTGGGCCATCGCCTTATTTCCTATCATTGTAGTTTTAATGGCCTTATTAGGTTTAGGCGCAGGCATGTTAATTTCTGCCATGACCACCAAATACCGTGATTTGGCCTTTTTAGTTTCTTTCGGCGTACAATTATTAATGTATGCCACTACCGTAATTTACCCCTTATCTACAGCTATAGAAAAATATCCTGCCTACAGTTGGGTAATAGAATATAATCCAATGACACCTATTATCGAAACCTTCAGGTATGGTTTTTTAGGCGAAGGTAGTTTTACTTGGGCTAGCTTAGGTTATGCCACAGCGGTCACTTTAGGTTTGCTGATTGTAGGAACTGTTGTATTTAATAAAGTAGAAAAGAATTTTGTAGATACTGTTTAGGGTTAGTTGCGTATTTGGTAAGTTGAGAAGTTGAAAAAACTAAAGATTCGATGATACTTTCAAAAATGTTATCTTTAAATAATCATCCTTTATTTATTTGATTTATAACTAAATAAAGATTATGTATACCTATCCATTCGAAAAATTAGAAGTCTGGCAGTTGTCAAGACAATTTAGAAAAGAAATTTATGGCCTAGTAAATCAATTCCCTAAAGAAGAATTGTTTGGATTAACTAGTCAAATCAAACGCTCTGCAAGCAGTATTGGCGACAATATTTCAGAAGGATCGGCTAGAATTACTGCTAAAGACCGAGCCCATTTTTTTGTTATTGCTTACTCAAGTGCCATCGAGACCGTAAATCATTTAATTGGTGCATTAGATTTATTATATATTGCTGAGAAAGAATATTTACTGTTAAGACTTAAATTAGAAGAAATAAGCAATAAGTTAAATGCCTTGCATAAAGCTCAATTTAGAGCAAAGTCTTAACATCTTGCCCATTCAACAACTTATCAACTCACCAACTCACCAAAAACCACCTTCACATTAGATGTCAAATATTGCTATTAAAGCAGAAAACCTAGGCAAAGCCTATCAATTAGGGCAAATTGGAACAGGTACCATTAGCCGAGATTTAGAACGCTGGTATGCTCGTATGCGTGGCAAAGAAGATCCGTTTTTGCGTATTGGCGAAACCAATGACCGCAGTACCAAAGGCACAAGCGATATCGTTTGGAGTTTAAAAGACATTAATTTTGAAATTGAACAGGGAGATGCAGTAGGTATTATCGGTCGTAATGGTGCGGGTAAAAGTACGCTTCTTAAAATATTAAGTAAAGTAACCGCTCCTACCACGGGAAAAATCTCAGGTAAAGGTCGTATCGCCAGTTTATTGGAAGTAGGTACAGGCTTCCATCCCGAATTAAGTGGAAGAGAAAATATCTTTTTAAATGGTGCCATTTTAGGGATGCGCAAAAAAGAAATTCAACGCAAGTTTGATGAAATCGTAGATTTTGCAGGCATTGAGCGTTATATAGACACCCCAGTTAAACGTTATTCTTCTGGAATGTACGTTCGGTTAGCATTTGCTGTGGCTGCACATCTAGAATCTGAAATTTTAATTGTAGATGAAGTACTAGCTGTTGGTGATGCAGAATTTCAAAAGAAATGCCTAGGCAAAATGGGCGATGTAAGTAAAGGTGAAGGAAGGACGGTACTGTTTGTGAGCCATAATATGGGAAGTATTCAGAAATTGTGTAATACCAGTATCATTCTACACAACGGAACCTTAATAGCTCAAAAACCAACCAATGAAGCGATATTAATGTATAAAGACTTACAAGATTTGAAAATTAAGAAAAATCAAACCTTTGAAGGCAATTATCAAATAATAAACATAGAAACCACTCCTAAACATATTAACAGTCTTTCGAACTGTATAATAAAATATGAAGTATATACCAAAACAGAAAGAAAAATTTTGAGCATGGTTTGTATCATTACAGACCTAAATAACCAGAGAGTGTGCACAATTGATCTTCGTAATTACCTTGGACCTCATAGATATATAATGCCAGATGGAGTATTAAGAATTCAAATAAATATAGAAGCCTTACCTCTTATTGAAGGAGAATATAATTTCTCACTATATATAGACGATGGAATAATTGCTCAAGACTACCTTGATCTATATAAGTTTAATATCTGGCCTAAAAAACATTCAGAGGAACAATTAATTGACGAATATGATCCAGAATATAGAGGTATCATGAATTTATCTTATTCTATTTCTGAATTTTAATTAAGAAACAATTATTAAACTTCACACTACTCCGATGAATATAGTTTGTTCAAGTGATGAAAACTATTTAGATTATTGTTTACTCATGCTTAAATCATTGATTAAGCATCATCCCAAGGATCTAATCAATATATATATATTACATTCAAATATTAGTTCAAAACGAATAATTGAATTCAGGAGGAAAATAACAAGTGGGAATATTACTATAGAATTTTGCGAAATAAAAAATGATATTTTTAAGAATGCACCCGTAAGTTATCATCTAACAATCGCAACGTACTACAGAATTTTAATGACTGAAATATTACCAAAAGAGATTAATAAAGTTTTGTATTTTGATTGTGATATTTTGATTAGAAAACCTCTCGATGAACTTTGGAATATAGATTTAAAATCTTATCCTCTAACTGCAGCGATTGCAGCTGGGATGCATGATTATTCAAAAGAAATTGGACTGAATAAGGATAGTTTATATTTTAATGCGGGAATTATGCTTGTTAATTTACAATATTGGAGAGTTAATGATATCTACTATAAATGTTTAAAAATTCTAGAAACTCATCATAAAATAATTCAGTGGTGGGATCAAGATATATTAAATATAGTTTTCGAAGGCAAATGGTTGCCAATTGACTTCACTTGGAATTCACAACCCTATTTATATGAAGATATAAAGTCAGAAGGACCAGAGATTTTAAATCTATACAATATATATAATTATCAGTGTGCTATTAAAGATCCTCATATAGTCCACTATGCTGGAGGGTCAAAGCCTTGGCACTTCAATGAAACTTTACCATTTTTTTATGATTATTTGCCTTATTTAAAAAATGGTAGATTAACTTTTATTTTATTTAAACTAAAAAGACTTGCAAGTAGATTAGTGAATTACAAATTATAAAATAACATTATTAACATCGTTAAACTTGCTAGAAAAATCTATAGGTAAAATCAATCACTCTCAATCAGATAAAAATTGGAAATTAACAAGAACAAAAAAGGAATTTTATTCATTGCAACTGGTGTAAAATACATAGAAGAAGTTATACCAGCGGCGGAATCTTGCAAAGCTACAAATAATTACCCTATAGCTTTAATAACTGATTCATTGGATCATCAATTGCCAGATGGACTTTTTGACCATGTAATTATACAAAATGCACACTTTAATTATAAAGATAAGCTATTAATTAAGTACACTCCATTTGAATATACTATATTTTTAGATACTGATACTTATATATGTGATAAATTGGATGATCTATTTAGGATATTAGACTTTAGAGAATTTGCAATTCATCAAGCTGATGAAGGTTATGAGTTTGAAATGAATGAGGTAAGTAATGCAATGCCCGAATTTAATACTGGTGTTATTGCCTACCGATTAACGGTTAACGTTAAAAAATTAATAAAAGATTGGAAAAATTCTTTTGATTTAAATTCAAAAATAACAACTGATCAATATCATTTAAGAAAAACTCTGTATGAATCTGACGTTAAATTTGCTATTTTTTCGTCCGCTTATAATTTCATTATCTATTATCCGAATTTTATAATTCAAAAAGTAAAAATATTACACGGACGTCCTTTTGATTCTTTAAAAAAAATTGCAGCAGACCTAAATAACATTAGACATGATAATGCTTGGAGAAGAATGTATTATCCTTATAATAATGACTTTGTAATAATATATCAAAATCAAAAAAATAAAGACATAGCAAAACAGCTTAAATTCTTCACGAGAGCATTCGCTGCAAATATATTAAGAAAATTTAAATGAGTTTAAGAAACAAAATAAGAGTTTTGTCTTTATTATTTAAAGGATTAAAATTAGATTATTCATCCAGTATAAAGCAAAATGTTTGCCTAGAAAGAGATGGAAATGGTCAGATCATAATTGGAAAGAATTGTGAGGTAAGCAATGGAGTTGTTTTTAAAACATATGGAGGCAACATCAATATTAAAAATAACGTTTTCTTTGGAGAGTATGTAATCCTTTATGGTCATGGAGGAATAACCATTGGTTCTAATACTTTAATAGCCATGCACACCTGCATTGTATCCTCTAACCATACTATACCTCCCCAAATTGAACTCATAAGAAATCATCCTGATCTATTATTACCAGTGTCTATCGGTAATGATGTTTGGATTGGGGCTAATTGTACCATATTGGGTGGAGTGTCTATTGGCAGTGGCGCTGTAATTGGTGCAGGTTCTATAGTTACGAAAGACATTCCAGATTATGCTATAGCAATAGGAAACCCTGCAAGAGTTATTAAGTACCGAAAATGATGAAAATTTCCGTTTTTATTCCAACTTATAATCCAGACCGTCATCGGTTAAATCAGACTTTAGAAGGATTAAAAAATCAAGATTTTCCTTTATCTAATTGGGAATTAATCATTGTAGATAATAATTCCAATATTCCTTCTATAAATAATTTGGACATAAGTTGGCACCCCTACGCTAAAATAGTCGCAGAACCTAAATCAGGACTAACTTATGCTCGTTTAAAAGGATTTAAAGAAAGTAGAGCCAACATTATAATTATGGTGGATGATGACAATATTCTCGACCAAAATTATCTTTTTAACACTTATAGTACGTTTGAACAAAACCCCAATCTTGGAGCAATTGGTGGTAAGTCTATTCCATTATTCGAATCAGAACCGCCTATCTGGATTGAACAATGCTATGGAAGCTTAGCAATACGAGATTTAGGCGAAAATGTTATCTACGAAAGATGGGAACAAAAATATCCTGAATCTGCACCAATCGGCGCAGGTATGGCAATCAGAAAAGAAGCATTGAGCAGCTACATTAGTAAAATACAAGCCGGAGAAAATAAAATAACTGACAGAAAGGGGAACAGCTTAAGTTCAGGTGGTGATAATGATATTGTTCTTGAAATCTTGAAGTCTGGTTGGGAGATTGCATACATTCCTTCACTATCTTTACAACACATAATCCCCAAAGGTAGAATGGATGCCAAATATTTAGGAAGATTGAACAAAGATTCGACCAAATCATGGATACATCTTTTGGCTTTACATGGAATTAATCCATGGGATAAAATACCTGTGTGGACGATTCCTCTTAGAAAATTAAAGGCCTGGTTTACATATCAACCTTGGAAAAACAATCCAAATTTCATCAAATACAAAGGTGTTTGTGGGATGTATGAGGCTTTAGCAGAGTTGTGATTTTAATAGATATTTAAACTATGTTTCAAGAGCTTATCAATCAACTTTATCGCTATCCAAAATCAAATTGGAAAACCATCCAACGTTTTGGAGGTTATATCAGCTATCAAAAAATGTTGTCGGCTCAAAAACAGATGCAAAAGTATAGTGCAAAATTGCCACCTATTCTCTCTCATCATGATGGTTTGCCTATTTATTTTTTAACGGGCAAATCTCATCTTTACCAAACACTTTTTTGTGCCTACTCACTATCTAAAGTAACCACAGAAAAAATTCAATTCACCTTAGTTGATGATGGGAGTTTTGATGATGGATTGATACATCAAGCCAAGCAGCAAATGCCAAATGTAAGATTGGTTTTAAAAGACGAAATTGAAAAAAATCTAGAATATTTATTGCCTATAAATGAATACCCCTATTTACATCATAAGAGAAAGGTATATCCACACATTAAAAAACTAACGGATATTCATACTATAGATCCCAACACTTTTAAGTTAGTATTGGATTCCGACATGCTTTTTTGGGATGAACCTATTACGATTTTGAATTGGTTGAAAAAACCTGATGGATGTGTATATATGTTGGATTGTGAAGAATCATATGGTTATGATAAGGATCTGATGAAATCCTTATGTGGATTTGAAATCCCCAAAATGATGAACGTAGGAGCTTTTGGTTTCAATTCTGCTATTCTTAATTGGAAAAATATAGAAAACTGGAGCCATAGTCTAGAAAATCAGCAAGGCGCTTCTTACTTTTTAGAACAAGCCCTTTCTGCCATGTTGATTGCTAATGAAGAAAAAACAATTTTAGATAAAGCAGAATATATTGTAAACCCAAATGATGATAATTTCGGAACTCTAACTCACTATGTCGATTTATCAAAAAAAAGATATTATACATCCGACTGGAAATATTTTGCAAAGGCTAAAAAACCATTCAATAAAAAATGACAATAGGAAAAATTATATATAAGATAATTTACAAACCAACACTTTCATTTCGATATAATTTAAAGCATTTTGGTATTATAGGGTGGATTACTTACAAGATTGGTGAGAGTCAGATGAAAAAAAGTGCGCAATTGCTTAAACCAATAACGTTATCAGAAAATTTTCTATTAGAAGTAAGTTATTTAACTGGGAGTAAATACTGGCATCAAACTATATTCTGCGCTTATTCTCTATCAAGAGTAATGGATAATAGAATAAAGATAAAAATATACTCTGATGGTACCTTAGAAGAAAAACATTGCATTTTAATAAAGAATATTTTTACCAATTGCGAATTTATTTTAGAAGAAGATGTTATTAGTTTACTTGACAAGTATTTGCCAAAAAATACTTATCCAACTTTACGAAAATTAAGGGAATGGCATCCCTTTTTTAAAAGATTAATTGATATACATGCAACATCTAACTGGGCATTACACTTGGACAGTGACATGATTTTTTTTAGCCGACCAACAGAGATTTTAGAGGCATATCATAAAAAATCTGCAATTTACATGCAAGAACGACTTCATCATTCATTCTATGTAACAGATGAAAAAGAACTAAAAAAAAGATTCAATATCAGCTGTTCACCTAAAGTTAATGGCGGCATAGTTGGTTATAATAACAACCTTATAAATTATGTCGATTTAGAAGAAAAAGCAAAATTAATCTTAGAAAGTTATTCATCAGCTGGACCTGCGCAAGTAGAACAAACGCTTATGAGTTATATACTATTTAGCCAACAGGCCAATAGCTTAAACCCAGATGATTATAAAATTTTTTATGACCAAATTTTGAAAACAAATAACAGCCCAATTTTAATACATTATATATATAAGGCAAAGCTTCCGTATTTTAAAGACGAATGGAAAAAGATACTCCTTTAATTTCCATCTGCATACCCATTTATAATGCAGAAAAATATATTATTGAAACTATAAATTCAGTTATAAATCAAACTTTTCAAAATTTAGAAATAATTGTCGTTAATGATGGTTCTACCGATAATACTTTGTCATTATTAGAGGGCTTTAACGACTCACGTCTAAAAGTAATTAGTCAATCAAATAAGGGACAGTGTAACGCCGCAAATGAGGCTTTTAAAGCCTCAAATGGAGAATACATTAAATTTTTTGATGCAGATGATATACTTTCTGAAAATTTTATTGAAAATCAATTAAAAACATTAAAAGGCCGCTCCGATGCTGTTGCATCAGCAGCTTGGGGGAGATTCTTTAATAATGACATCACAACATTTCGCTTAAACCCAGAGGTTGTTTGGAAAGATATGAAGCCTATAGAATGGCTACTCGGGTCGTTAAATGGATCAAATATGATGCAATGTGCATTGTGGTTAATACCAAGGAAAATCTTAGAAAAATCTGGATTATGGAATGAAAAACTTTCACTTATCAACGATTTCGATTTTTTTATTAGGGTCTTACTTGCAAGTAAAGAAATATTATTTACATCAAACGCAATTTTATATTATCGATCTGGAATTGAAGGCTCTTTATCAAATTCTAAATCTCATGAGGCATACCAATCCGCTTTTCTTTCAACTGAATTAGGCGTAAAAAATATATTATCTTATGAAAACTCTAATAGAACAAGGCGAGCATGTGCAAATGCTTTTCAATCATGGTGTTATGAATTTTATCCTCAGGAAAAAAAATTATACTATAAAGGCAAGAGCTGGGTTAAAAAACTTGGTGGTTCAAAATTGAAATATCCTGCTGGCGGAAAAACTCAATTTCTTGTCTCAATTTTAGGCTGGAAACTCACAAAACGATTAATAACTTTTATCAAGAAGTGAATAAAATTCCAATATTAATTCCCACCTATCATCGAATGGAAGAATTGCTTGCTTCTTCTATAGAACTTTTGGAGTATACATGGCCAGATCATGGAGAAATCTATATCATTAGTGATGATAAAAGAAAAAATGCAAGCCTAGACGTTCTAACAAATAATATTTTCAGATTTCCTTATTACTATTCTTGGGTGAAACTATTACATGAAGGAGTACTATTATTTCAAAAAAATAACCCAAGCACCGAGTATGTTTACCTGATATTAGATGATCTATTACCACTTACTAAAATAGACCAGCAGAAAATCAATAATATTGAGCTTGCCTTTCAGCTACAAAAATGGAAATATTTATATTTTCCACATTATGACAACGAATATAATTATAGTTTAAATATTAACTCCGAGCTCTTTAGTAAAACAGAAAAAGACTATAAATATTTTAGCCAAATAGGTGCAGGGCTAATTAATGTTGCTCATTTAATAGAACTCTGCCAACTTGCTACTAAGTTAGGTATCAGTTCTCCTTGGCAATTTGAATTTCTAAAACCTAATTCTGAGCATATTATCACTCGATATAGATGGCCGAGTGTAAGAGATGGATACTCTAAAAGCAAGTTTGTGAATCCTAATGCTATCAAAGTGCTAAATTATCCACAAGCCAAGTCTTTTAGGAAAAAACTACAATTTATATCAATTATTCAAACACCAAAAAAAATACTTGCTTTTGCAAAGCAAAAGATTGAGAATTTTAAACATAAACGTCTAATGAATAATAGCAAATAGTTGGTAACGAATATCAAAAAAAAGGAGTTAAATGAAGTTCATTTATTAAGAGCAGTTGCGGCGATTTCTGTAACTATTTTTCATTTATTTCTTGGTAATCCAGAGCTATTCCCTGAAAAATCAATACTCAGTAAAACAACTAGTTATGGATACTTAGGGGTAGAAATATTTTTTATATTATCAGGCTATATTATATGTTATTCTTTACCAATCAATTATAGATACTCTAATCTAAAATCTTTCCTGATTAAAAGAATTGTAAGAATTTACCCAGCTTATTTTGTCTCAATTCTACTTGTGATTATTCTTAACTATTTTTCCCATTATATTACTCATACTGCCAATACTCTAAGCTGGTTAGATATATTCTCTAATCTTTTCTTTTTCACCAACTTTGGTCTAGGGGATTATATAAATGTAGTTTATTGGACATTAGGTATAGAAATACAATTTTATGTCTTAATTGGTTTAAGTTTCATGTTAATTAAAAATAGTAATGGAGTTATTTTATATATTTTGATTTTATTGGCCATTAGTTCATTGCCTAAAACGCCTAATATGGATCTTATTTTTCCAAACTTATCTATATTTGCATTAGGTATATTGACCTTTTTTTATAAGAAGAAGGAAATGCTAAAACTAAGATCCTTCCTTATTCTTAGTTTTAGCATCTTAGTTCATATTTATTTTTTCTTAGGGACAGCTGTATTAATTGCTAGTTGCATCTGCTTATTTATTTTGCTCTTTTGGACCAAAACAAACAAAGTCATTATTTTCTTCTCCAATATATCATTTTCACTATACCTTATTCATGTAACTGTAGGTGGAAAAGTTATAAATTTAGTACTTAGGTATATTAATACTTTACCAGAGAGATATCTATTGTTTGTGAGTTCATTTGCTATAACGATTTTTTTCTCCTATCTATTTTATTATATAATTGAAAAACCAACCCTTGCATGGTCAAAAAATATAAGGTATACTAATGTCGAAGCTTAAAATCGCCATAATTGCCGACCCCTTTATTCCTGTGCCTCCTACAAATTACGGAGGAATAGAACGCATCATAGATTTTCTAGTATCAGGACTGACAGCATTAGGACATGAAGTGATACTATTAGCGCATAAGGATTCAAAAGTCGCCGTTAAATTGATCCCTTATGGCAATCAAGATACTAAACTTAAACATCTCCATAATGTATTAAAGGTTAATGAAATCAAAAAATTCAAACCAGATGTGATCCATAGTTTTGGTCGTTTAGCCTATCTTTTGCCATTTTTGCATAGCTCCATTCCAAAGATGATGTCTTACCAGCGTGAGCCCACACTGAGTCAAATTAAAAAGGCAATGCGCTTGGCAAAAAAAGATACCTTAGCTTTTACAGGCTGTAGCGCTTATATCAGCAAACAAATTAGCCCATTTGCACCTTCCTACCCTATTTTTAATGGTGTAGATTTAACTATTTATGATTTTAAGGAAGATATTGCAGCTGATGCACCCTTGGTTTTTTTAGGTAGAATCGAGCCTATCAAAGGCACACACATTGCCATAAAAGTAGCTAGAAAAACCAATAAAAAGTTGATCATAGCAGGGAATATACCTCAAGAATATCAAACTTATTTTGACACTCAAATTCAACCAGAATTAGATGATCAGATTAGTTACGTAGGCGCCGTAAATGATACCGAAAAAAACAGTTTATTGGGTAAAGCGCTTGCTTTTTTAATGCCCATAGAATGGGATGAACCCTTTGGCATTGTAATGGCCGAAGCAATGGCTTGTGGTACGCCCGTAATTGGCTTCAATAGAGGTTCGGTACCAGAAGTAGTCATAGATGGGCTAAATGGTTATCGATGTGATACTATAGAGGAGATGGTTAGTTTCGTCTTAAAAATAAAAGATATCAACCGAAAGAAAGTGAGGAAAGATGCAGAAGAAAGATTTTCATCATCAGTTATTGTAGATCAGTACCTCGCACTTTATAAACAAATGATTAACCATAATGACTAAAAAGCATAAGGTAACTGTAAGTTGCGGAACAAAATTCCATTCAGACTATACGGCATTCCAATTACAGAAACATGGTTTATTAGCACAAGTATTAACCGCCCATCCTAAAAGTCGCTACCTTAACCGTGTGCAATTGGCTAAAAAATCGGTTACTTTCATTCCTCCCATATTTGCCATCTCTCACTTTTTAAAAAAAACATGGGGTAATTCTAATCGAATTAGCAGTTGGCTAGATTATAACATGCCCATTTATTTCGACAAATTAGCTGCAAAAAGGCTTAAGAAATCTGATGTATTATTAACTTGGGCATGGTCTGGCCTAGATTCAATTAGAACTATTAAAAAACAAGGTGGACTTGCTATAGTTGAAGAATGTGGATCTTGTAACAAATTTCAAAATAAAATCTTATCGGAAGAATATGAAAATTTAGGCTTAAAATTTCAAAATCCAACCCCTAAATTCATTGTGGATCGACAATTGGAAGAGGCCAAGATTGCGGATTATTTATTATGTCCATCAAAGCATGTGATGAATTCGTTTGTTGAAAATGGAATTGATAAAGATAAATTCAAATTAATCCCTTATGGTGTTAATCAGGGAATTTTCAAACCAAAATGGTTGCAAAATGAGGATTTTACCATCGTATTTGTTGGAACTATTGGGGTAAGAAAGGGATTAATCTATCTTTTTAGAGCATTAGAGATGCTTAAAATACCTTATAAATGCATTTTAATTGGAAGTATTGAAGATCAGTTCAAAACTTATTTCGACCAATATTCACATCTATTTACACATTTTAGTCATGTGGCACATCACGAATTAGTAGATTATTACAATCAAGCCTCAGTTTTTGTATTTCCAAGTTTGGATGAGGGAATGGCTTTAGTGCAACTTGAAGCTATGGCCTGTGGTTTACCAATTATTTGTACCACAAATTCAGGTGGCGATTCTGTAATTGATGAAGGCGAACAAGGCTATATTGTTCCAATCCGTAATCCAGAAGCTATTGCAGCTAAAATTACCTTTTTATATGAGAATCCTATTTTGCGACATCAAATGGCTAAAAAATCAAGCGAAAAAGCAACGCAGTATAATTGGGAAACTTATGGCGAGAAATTGTCAGAATTTATAAATTCGATCTAATGAGCAAAACAATTTGTCTGATTACTCCAGGACATATTGCTACAAACCCTAGGTTATTGAAAGAGGCATCCGCTTTTATTAAAGCTGGTTATTCAGTTCATATTATCTTTTCTCAATACATGGATTATTTGATAGCTGAAGATTTTGCAATTTTAAACAAAGAAAAAAAATGTAGCTTTAGCAATTTAGTATGGACCAATAAAAGCTTTGGCAGACGGCTTTATTCAGGTATAATCCAAAAGATAGCCTTGTTAATTGGTGGGCGACGTAAATCAGCTAACATCTTTACTAAAGTTATCCTGAATAGAAATTACCAATGGCAATTTCAAGAAGCACTGAAAGCAAAAGCAGATTTATATATTGCACATAATGCTGGTGCAATAGCAGTAGCCGGAGATGCTGCAAAAAAAAATAACGCAAAATTCGCATTTGATGCAGAAGATTTTCATAGAGGCGAAAACTTATCAGATTTGGTAAAAAGGGGTTTAATTCTAATTGAAGATCACTATTTGCCAATTGCTGACTATATTACTGCAGCCAGTCCTTTAATTGCAAAAGAGTATGAGCAACTATATAAAAAATCCATCAGCACCATCTTAAATGTTTTTCCTAAACCAAATCTACCTCAAATGGAAAAACAAAATTTTAATGGCTTAAAATTGTTCTGGTTTTCTCAAACTATAGGTTTTGATCGTGGGATCGAGGTGGTGATCGAAGCCATGGGAAAAATAAATAACCCTTTGCTTAGTCTGCATTTGTTAGGCAATCACAATGAACAGATCAAAATTCAGTTTAACGAATTGGCTATCAGTTTTGGCCTCCAAACTTCACAATTACATTTTTATTCACCTATTTCACCCGATGAAATCTTTGCTTTTGCCAATCAATTTGATGTTGGCTTAGCTACAGAAACTGGCATACCCTATAATAGAGATATTTGTTTAACCAATAAAATCTTTACTTACGTGCAATCTGGATTGGCCGTGATTGCTAGTGATACAGCCGCTCAATACAAACTTATTCAAGATTACCCCCAATTAGGTTTAATTTACAATAAGGAAGAGAGTAATCAATTAATTTCGATCCTATCAAGGTATTTAATAGCACCTCATGAACTTCAATTAGCAAAACAAAATTCATTAGCATTGGCTCAAGAAGTTTTTAATTGGGAAATTGAGCAACAAAAATTCCTACAAATTTATGGCTTAAATTAATCTTTATGAACGAGGACACTATTGTAATTATGGTTTCGATTGGTGAAAGATCACATTTAACTGATTTTTCTTTTCCACGGTTATCAAAATGGGCTAGTAAGCACGGATATAGTAGTATACTACTAAAAAAAGCATACAATCCTTTGAACAGAGCACCTCATTTTAACAAGTTACAAGTCCATAAATTACTGCCAAATTTTAAAAGATTTATTATCGTGGATGATGATTTATTATTAAGCATAGATGCTCCTGCAATGGAATCCGTGCCAACGGGCCATATTGGTTTGTGTAGAGACTCCGAACAAAGGCATACAGAAGCTAAACATGTAACTTGGACAGCCAATACTGGTTTTATTGTCTTCGAAAGAGAAGCTGCTTACTTATTAGATGAGGCATATGAAAAAGGTGAACATCAATTTGAGTATTTAGACGGTAGTAAGAAAAGCATATGGGGACCACATGACCAAGGTATTGTAAATGATGTGCTTTTTAGAAATAAAAAAGTATTTGAATTAAATTACAAATGGAACTATCAGCCAGTTTTAGAATTTTTTATCAATGGTAAAGATTGGACTGAATGGCAAAATAATAAACTTTATAGATTAGCCTATTATTCAAGTTTAATTTCTCCATTTCCAAATAAAAATAAAAGAGCTATAAAAAATGCGTACGGATTACATCTTATACGTGCTCCATATCCAGCTTTTTTTTCCAAAATATTTAAATAATTGAAAAAACTGCTCATTATTTCTCCCTACTTCCCCCCTACTAATGCTGCAGATATGCAACGTGTTAGAATGAGTTTACCTTATTTTCAAAAATTTGGTTGGATGGCGGAAGTAGTCACTGTTGATCCAATATACGGGGATATGGTTAATGATGATTTATTAGCCGAAACAATTCCTAAAAAAGTTAAAATTCATCAAGTTAAGGCGTTCTCTAAAAAATGGACCAGCAAGTTAGGTTTAGGTAGTATTGCTTTAAGATCTCTATGGTACTATAAAAAATACATAGATCAGTTACTACAAAAAGAACACTTCGATCTGATCTATTTTTCTACTACACAATTTCCTGTATTAATTTTAGGCAGACATTGGAAGAAGAAATTTAATATTCCATATGTGATAGATATGCAAGATCCATGGCATTCTACCTATTATGATGATAAACCTAAACACGAAAGGCCTACAAAGTATTGGTTTTCTTCTCGTTTAAATAAATATCTGGAACCTATTGCTATGAAAAAAGTAGGCGGTTTGATTAGTGTGTCACAAGCTTATATTGATACTTTAAAAGAACGCTATCCAAATTTAAAACAAATTCCAACTCAGGTAATTACTTTTGGAGCATTTCAACCAGATTGTGATTTGGTTAAATCTAATCCAAGTTACTTTAAATTAGCTTATACTAAGGAAGTCGATACCATCAACTTGGTCTATATAGGAAGAGGTGGCCATGATATGAAAGCAGCAGTTAGCTTACTCTTTACTGCATTTAAAAAAGGTCTGGTAGATAACAAAATAGTTTTTGAAAAGATCAGGTTTCATTTTATTGGTACCAGTTACGCCCCTGCAGGGCAAGGGCTGCCTACGATTAAACCGATTGCTGATGAAATGGACATTGCCAAATATGTTAATGAACAAACCGATCGAATTTCATTTTACAACAGCATTTATAACTTAATGAGTGCCGATGTATTAATGATTATTGGCTCTGATGACCCGCAATATACTGCCTCCAAAATTTATCCTTATATCTTATCAGAAAGACCTTTATTGGCCTTTTTTCATCCAGAAAGTAGTGCAGCACAAATTATTAAAAACACAAATGCTGGGATAGTGATTTCCCTAATAGATAACAAGGAGAATGCGATTTTAAGTTGTTATGATTATCTACTGAATTTAGTAAACCATAAGGCTGAAAAACCCCAAATCAATTGGCGAGCATTTGAACCGTATACCGCAGAAAACATGACTAAAAATCAGGTTGCATTGTTTGATAAAGTGCTGGCGCAAAAACTATGAAAAAGTTAGCGATTGTAGTAACCCACCCTATTCAATATTATATTCCTCTGTTTCAGTTATTGGCTAAACATTGTGATTTAAAAGTATTCTATACTTGGGGAGAAAAAGGGGCTGAAGCTAAATACGACCCAGATTTTAAACAAGTCATAACTTGGGATTTGCCCTTGTTAGCTGGCTATACTTATCAATTTCAGGAAAATACGGCTAAAGATGCTGGTTCACATCATTTTAATGGGATAGTTAATCCCAACATAATTGAACAAATTAAAGATTTCAATCCTAATGCCATTCTAGTTTATGGCTGGGCTTACCAAAGTCACCTAAAAATATTAAGAAAATTTAAAAGGAAAATCCCAATTTGGTTTAGAGGTGACTCAAATTTAATAGATATGCAAACCGGGATAAAGTCTATTTTGAGAGGCCTATCTTTGAGATGGGTCTATAAACATGTAGATAAGGCTTTTTATGTAGGTACTGCGAACAAGAACTATTATTTAAAATTTGGACTGCAAGAAAATCAATTGTTCTTCGCCCCTCATGCTATAGATAATGATCGTTTTGCAATAGATCGAAAAGCAGAAGCAGCAGCATTAAGATTAAAATTGAACATTGCAATTGATGAGATACTGATCTTATTTGCAGGAAAATTAGAGCCAAAAAAAGATCCAGAATTATTGTTGAATGCTTTTTTAAAACTGGAAAACGAAAAAGTACATTTATTATTCGTGGGAAATGGAGTTCTGGAAGAAAATCTCAAATCTCAAATCTCAAATCTCAAATCTCACAATGTACATTTCCTAGATTTCCAGAACCAAAGTCAAATGCCTGTAGTTTACCAAGCCTGTGATTTGTTTTGTTTACCTTCTCGAGGACCAGGTGAAACTTGGGGATTAGCAGTTAATGAAGCCATGGCTGCAGGTAAAGCGATATTGGTTTCAAATAAAGTAGGTTGTGCGATAGATTTAGTTGAACCAACAAAAAATGGCGAAACATTCGAAAGTGGAAATGAGCTAGACCTGCTTGCTAAATTAAATTCATTAACATACAAACCAGAATTATTGCGTAATATGGGTGATTATTCTAAAAAAATAATCCAAAATTGGACCATCGAAAAACAAGCAACAAGTATTTTAACTACATTGAACAAATTACATGAAGGCTAGTCACCCTATTCGCTATCTTCTATTATATATTCCTTTTGCATTAGCTTGGGTTTTTAGCCATCAAGCACATGCCTCTTATTTAATTGCTTGGTTAGGTTCTTTTTTCATATTCTATTTAAGCTACAGCAACATCATTAAAGAATTACCCAAAGACATGAGCCGCATAGAGCAATTGATGCGCCCTATTTTTTTAACACATATTATTTTTGCAGGCTATTTATGCTGTACCTCTATCTTTTATTACCTTAACACCTTAGGTTACGAATATTCTTCTTTTATTGGAAGACCGATGATGATCCCAGAGGAGACTTATCAAAATATCGCACAATGCCAACGTTATTATGTATTGGGCCATGCGGCATTGGTCCATGGACTATTAGCAGGTATGCGTTATCCAATTGAAAAAAAATATGACATACAAGTTGGTTCCATGAGTAATCTACTTTTGGCACTTTCTGTTATTTGCCTACCCTTAGGATATATGTTTGGAAAAATTGGTGCCTTAAGTCAATTCAGCAATCAATTGAGTGGCTTGAGCTTTGTAGCAGGAACCATTGCATTGGCATTTGCAATCAGGGAGCAAAAAAGAACCAACTTTTGGTTTGCTGGTGTATTGTTTGTCCTAAATTTATACAATAGTTTCATTTCTGGTTTTAAAGAACCCATTATTATCTGTGTATTGTTATTAGGCGTATTTTTATTACCTCTTTATGGTAAAAAGATCGTACCCATATTTGGGATCTTATTGGTTGGCCTATTTTTTATTTTACCTTCTTTTATCAACAATTTCAGAAAATTGGCAAATGAAGGTGTAGATGTTACAGAGGCTAGAGATAAAAGTTTTGATGCCATTCTAAATAGTGATCAGCAAGGTCTGCAAGAAGACAATTGGGAATTTCTAGTATATCGGATCTCTGAGATTGATATGTTTATGACCTATACCCAATCTACACCCAGATACATTCCATTTTACAAACTTGAGTTGGTAAAAAATGGATTGAGCATTATTCCTCCTCGTATTTTATGGCCAGGTAAACCGAATGTAGAATCACTCATTATGCAAAGGGTTTATCAAGCTGGGGTAGTTGATCGAAATTCAATGGTATCAGCAAAACCCGCCTATATAGTAGATACCTATTTATCTTATGGTGCGATTGGGATCTGGATTGGGCTATTTTTATATGGTTATGCTGCCCAATGGATCTCTACCAAAGCGGAAGAACTATTTGGAGGTTATTTTCTGGGTAGTGCCGTAATGTTTGCTGGTCTCTTCCAGGTCTTTTGGCGAGGCAATAGCATTGAATTTCTTTTTGGTGCTGTATTTTGGAGCTTTGTAACCATGCTCATAATTTTTAACATCCTTAAAGCAAGGGGCATTTTAGTAGCAGTAAATTGAAAATCATCCAAATTGTTGCAGCCTACAAACCAGCCTATATTTATGGCGGGCCCACCATGTCGGTAAGTAAACTTTGCGAAGCGTTAGTTGAGCAAGAAGCAAGGAATAAAGACCATAGACCAGAGACTAAAGACCAAAGACCAAAGACTAAAGAGCAAGAAGAAAAGATTAAGGAGCAGGAAACTAGATACAATGAACAAGAAGATACTAACGAAGCCAAACTAGAAATTGAAGTTTTTACAACAACAGCAAATGGTAAACAGGAATTAAACGTAAAAGCGAATGAAAGCACAAGAGTAGACGGTGTTAAAGTAACCTACTTTAAACGGCTCACCAAAGATCATACCCACTTCTCTCCTGCCTTACTAAAAACATTGCAAAAGATTTTAATAGGGGCAAAAAAGACGAACAAACAACCATCAAACATCAACCATCAACCATCTACCAATTCTCCTCTGCTAATCCACATTCATGCTTGGTGGAATTTGGTATCGATATTTAGTTGTAGCCTAGCTAAATGGTACAATATACCTGTAATTTTATCTCCAAGGGGGATGTTAACTGCTTATACAAGTGGCAATCGCAATTCAGGGATGAAAGGCATTATCCACAAAGTGATAGGCAAGCGTTTGTTAGAATATTGCCACATCCATGCTACGAGCGAAAAGGAAAAAGAAGATGTATTGGCATTTATTCAACCGAAAAGCATAACCATCATCCCTAATTTGGTCGAATTACCATTTATAGAAAAACGTAAAGCTTTTAATCAAAATCGGAAAAACATTATGGTAGAAAATACGCCAATTTTCCGAATGATCTTTCTTTCACGTATTGAGGAAAAAAAAGGCTTGGAATTGCTGTTTGATGCACTTTCAAGCATTAGTTTTAATTGGCAATTGACCATTGCTGGAACGGGAGAAGAAAATTATGTGAAAAGCTTAAAGCTAAAAGCCGAGGGACTAAAGATTAGCTCCCAAATTATTTGGCTTGGTCACGTAAATAATGAGCAGAAGTTCCAGGTAATGGCTGATCACGATTTATTGGTTTTAACCTCTTACAACGAGAATTTCGCAAATGTGGTAATTGAGAGTTTGAGTGTGGGTACCCCTGTTCTGCTATCAGATCAGGTTGGTTTAGCAGCTTATGTATTATCAAGTCAACTTGGCTGGGTTACTAAGCTTACGATTGATGACATTTCTAAAAAGATAATCAGTGCCCATACAGATGAACAAAAACGCTCCAAGATCAGGAATACAGCAATTGATTTTATTGAAAATGATTTTAGTTCAGACAATTTGATTTCCCGTTACCGTACCTTATACCAATCTATTCAAAACATTTAAAATTCATTTCAATTTCGGAAAACCATCTCTATGAATGTACCTGTTTCAGTTGTAATCTTAACCTATAATGAAGAAAAGAATATAAAAGACTGCATAGAAAGTGTTCTTGATTTTACCCAACATATTTATGTGATAGATTCTGGCTCAACTGATAAAACCTTGGATATTCTATCCAATTATCCTGTGCAAATTTTATCAAATCCGTTTACAAATTATAGTCAACAAAGAAATTGGGCCTTAAATAGTATCGATTTTAAAACAGAATGGATTTTAAATATGGATGCAGATCATAGGGCATCAAAAGAATTCAAATCAGAAGTAAAACAGCTCTTAAAAGGCATTCCTACGGATATTAATGGCATACTGGCTAGCAGAAGAACAATGTTTATGGATAAATGGATTAAATATGGCGGTCATTATCCCACTTATCATGCAGTGATGTTCCGCTTAGGAAAAGGCAAATGTGAAGATAAATTGTATGACCAACACTTCTTAGTAGAAGGCAATACAATGAAGGTAAAAGGAGATATTATTGATATGATTACCGAATCATTAAGTACTTTTACTTTAAGACATGATAAATGGTCAAATCTGGAGGCTATTCAACAATTTGAAAACAAGCTGAATGAAGAAGGTATCATTAAGGCAGATGTCAATGGAAATCCAATCCAAAAAAGAAGATATTATAAAAATTTATATGAAAAATTTCCATTATTTGTTAGACCTTTTATCTATTTCTTTATTCGTTATTTTTTAAAATTCGGTTTCCTTGATGGAAAAAGGGGCTTAATATTTCATTTTTTACAATGTTTTTGGTTTAGGTTTTTAATTGATGCCAAAATCTATGAACTAAGAAAAAACGCTGAAGAATCAGCAAAAATTAATTTATAGCCATGGATCAATCCCTAAACGACCCAAGAAAAGCCAATAGAAAAGCAATTATTTTTATAATCAAGCTCCTATTTTTTTATTTCCTTTTTAGTCAGGGAAACTTATTTATGAATAGTGTATTGAATGAAACTGGTAGGTTTCATAATGCTTATTTGACAGAACATTTCAATTATATTCAATGGGTAAGGTCAGCGCTTTTAGCCCCTGCAACTTGGATTATAAAGCTTTTTGGTTTTTATGCCATTCATAACGAAATCGATGTAATGGTTGTAGACGGACCTTATTTGAGGGTAAATTATGGCTGTTTAGGCCTAGGTGTGATGAGTTTTTTTACCGCATTCATCATTGCTTTTCCAGCAGAGCTTAAACCCAAGCTGAAATTGTTGCTAATCGGTACAATTATGATTTATGTGTTAAATGTATTCAGAATTGCTGGTTTAGGAGTTTTATTAGCCTCTTTCGAAAGCCAGAGAGACAATTTCACTTACCACCACGAAATTTTTAACATCATTGTGTACATCTGCATATTTGTGTTACTCTATTTTTGGATCAAGAAAAACACGAACAGCAAGTTACAAAATGACAGTGTTGAATAAGGAAACGCAACTCAGAAAAAATTTCGATCAAAAAGGTTTTCAAACTGGGGCTTCCCCTTTGAAAATGTTCTGCTGGTACTTCGTCAGTTTGTTTTTTGTTCGTTCAGGGATTATCCCTGCCAGCTCAATTATAGTTGCGATCTTAAAAATGTTTGGGGCTAAAATTGGTAAGGATGTGCGCATTAAACCGGGTATCTATGTACATTATCCTTGGCGTTTAACCATTGGAGATCATTCTTGGATAGCTGCTTGCCGTATAGAAAATTTAGCCCAAGTTACTATTGGAGAAAATGTTTGTATATCGCAAGAAGCCATGTTATTAACTGGTAACCACGATTATAAAACTACAGGTTTTGATTTAATTACGAAGCCAATTGTATTAAAAAATGGCTCTTGGATAGGCGCCAAAGCTGTTGTTTGTCCGGGTATTACGGTAGCCTCCCATGCCGTACTTACGGTAGGTGCTATAGCTACTAAAGATCTATTGCCTTATAGTATATACCAAGGTAATCCAGCTATCAAAGTAAAAGACAGAACTATCAAGTAAACGAGATGGCTTTGCCAATTAGTATGAGCTAAATTGTTTAGTCATTTAACTGCTTATTCTTCCTTTACTGTCCCTGGGTACCAAGTTCGTACCATCACTACCCTTTCTTGAGGTTTTTATTACCTTTTCTTTACCCTTTTATTACCCATAAGGTAAAGAAATGGTAAGCTATTAGCATAAAAATAGTAAGGAAAGGGTTAATCAGTACCCTAGTTGGTACGGAGCAAGGGTACTGCAAGGGCGTAAGACGAGTGTAGTAGAGATGCACTTTAGGTAGACTTTTGGTAGACTTTATGTGGAGTTATGGTGGACTTTAGAAGTTATCCAGCCATGAATTGGCTTGAGATGTTATAGATGAATAAGAAGTTTAAAGATAGCTAAAATTATTTTCTCTACCTTGCTTATCTTTCTATTGGTTTAATCAATTGGCAAAAAATCTTGAATTATACAATTGCCTATTTGCAGTATGCAGAAAAACTAGAAATTTCCAAAATTAACTAAATTGAGCTAAAAGCTTATTTAATTAGCTACACTTCTTCATTAATCGCTTTCCAAAGCATGTCTTTTAGCTCTGTAATCCCTTGTTGGGCAACTGAAGAAATAAATATCGAAGGAATATTTGGTAAATCATGGCTCATTTCTGCTTTCAGTTCCTCATCTAACATGTCAGATTTAGTGATGGCCAATAAATGTGGTTTTTGCATTAACTCCGGATTGTACTCTTGCAATTCATTTAACAAGATCTCATATTCTTCTTTTATCGTCCTACTCGTATCTGCAGGAACCATAAACAACAAAACAGAATTACGCTCTATGTGTCGTAAAAATCTAAATCCTAAGCCTTTTCCCTTTGATGCGCCTTCTATAATTCCAGGGATATCTGCCATTACAAAAGATTTACCATTACGGTAGGATACAATGCCCAAGTTAGGTACTAAAGTAGTAAAAGGATAATCGGCAATTTCTGGTTTAGCAGCAGATAAAACTGATAATAGTGTCGATTTTCCTGCATTCGGAAAACCTACCAAACCTACATCAGCAAGTACTTTCAATTCTAATACCATCCACTCTTCTTTGCCAGGCTCTCCAGGTTGGGCAAAACGTGGGGTTTGTTGCGTGGGTGTTTTAAAGTGCCAGTTACCTAAGCCTCCACGGCCGCCTGGGGTTAATATTTTGGTTTCGCCATCTTCGGTAACCTCAAACAAGATGTGCCCAGTTTCGGCATCACGAGCAATGGTACCTAGCGGAACCTCCAAAATTTCGTCAGCTCCGGTTTTACCCGTTTTCTGGCTACTTCCTCCACTCTCTCCATCCTTTGCAATAATATGCTTACGATATTTTAAATGTAGCAAAGTCCAGAATTGAGCATTTCCCCTTAAAATGATGTGGCCACCCCTTCCGCCATCACCACCATCTGGTCCGCCAGTTGATGTTAATTTGTCACGGTGTAAATGTGCAGAACCTGCCCCACCTTTACCAGAGCGGCAACATATTTTTACGTAATCTACAAAATTTGATCCCTGTGACATTTTATTTTAGATTTAAATTTACGTCCCGATAGCTATCGGGATTAGATTTACGATTTTAGTTAACAAAAATCGCTATAAAACAAACATCCGCAAAAAACAACTAAGCTTTTTTGCGGATGTTAGCTTTAAAAAATTATATTTTAGAATTGGTCAATTACTGTACAAAGGTCAGTATAAACTTTTTCTATCTCGCCTATTCCATTTACTTTCTTCAACTTTCCTTGCTCCTCATAATAAGGTAAAACATGGATGGTTTTGTCAAAGTATTCTGAAATACGTTTTTTCAACTTCTCGGCGTCATCATCCGGACGGCCACTTACTTTATGGCGTTCGGCGATGCGTTTGGTTAATTCTACCTGATCTACATCTAAGGCAATAACGCCGGCAATTTTACTGCCTTTACGCTCTAGAAACAAATCAAGCTCTACGGCTTGAGGAACTGTACGCGGAAAACCATCAAATACAAATCCTTTCGCTTCAGGATTTTTATCTACCTCTTCTTCAAGCATGGCAATTGTAATTGCATCTGGAACCAATTCTCCATCAGCAAGCAACTGACTAACTTTTTTTCCTAATTCTGTTTCTCCCTTAACGTGTGCTCTAAATAGATCACCTGTTGAAACATGTACCAACTGATATTTTGCAATCAGCTTTTCAGATTGGGTGCCTTTACCCGCCCCCGGAGGGCCAAAGAGAACTAAATTAAGCATTAAAGTTGTTTAGGTTGTCTTTAAAAATAAGAGCCATTTTGCTAGGGCTCAGTTACAAATGAAAATTAACAAAAACTGTTGCCTTTCAAAGCTGCAAATATATAATTATTAATTTAGATGAGTTTTATAATTGAGAATTTATTTGAAAATCAGCACATTTTTTATGACAATGCCAAAATTTCACGAAGAATCTTATGCTTTTATTATAATTAGCAAAATATTGTACTCATAATTAGTGAATTCGATAAAATAAATGAGGTTGGTGAGAGGAATAAAGGCTAAAAACTTAAAACAATTCGAAACATTGATGTTTATCATTGGAACTTGTAAAAACAAAAAAGAGGATCTCGTTAGCAGATCCTCTTTTTAAGGTGCACTTGTAGGGATTCGAACCCCAAACCTTCTCATCCGTAGTGAGATGCTCTATCCAATTGAGCTACAAATGCAATTCCGTATCGTTAACGGACTGCAAAAGTAATGTTTCAAAATTAAATTCGCAATTTTTATTGTAAATAATTCTAAAAGCGCTAATAAATATTAATAATTTGAAAATCAATCGCTGTACTTCTATGCTAAGACAGTCCCGCCATACGCTACAAGTTTTTAATTTGTCTTCGACAAGCTCAGACTGACATTAAAAAGCTTTCCGCTGCTGTCGGGTTTAAAATGCAAGTTTTGTGTAAAGACTTAAGTTTGATAAACCTTATTGCAGCGGCACCCTTTGAAGCGAAGCGCAAAAGGTATAGCGTAAAGAAGGGCTAACTTTAATTGCTGCTGTGGACCTGCTTTTCAAATTACTAAGGAACAACTCGTTTTTAGTTCAACATTAAGAAAGTTAAGCTTAGGTTTTATTTTTCTAATTGGTATGAAGATTAAAAAATTAAACACATAGAGACATAGTTCACATAGAAGTATTAGCCATAAATGGTTTGCTATATCTCTATGTTTCTATATTTCTATGTGGTGAAAAATTATTTTGCTAACACTTTATCAATTGCTGCAAAGTCTGGCAAATTACCTGCATCTTCTAATACTTCAGCATAAATAATTTTGCCTTCTTCGTCAATTACAAATGCGGAACGCTTAGCAATACCTTTTAAACCTAAAAAATCTTGGTACAGTGCGTCGTAAGCCAAAGCGGTTTCTTTATTAAAATCAGACAACAATGGAAACTGGTAAGCTTGGTCTTCTTTAAATTTGGCTAAAGTAAAAGGCGAATCTACTGACACGCCAAGAACCTGTGCATTTAGCGTAAAGAAGGGCTAACTTTAATTGCTGCTGTGGACCTGCTTTTCAAATTACTAAGGAATAACTCGTTTTTTAGTTCAACATTAAGAAAGTTAAGCTTAGGTTTTATTTTTCTAATTGGTATGAAGATTAAAAAATTAAACACATAGAGACATAGTTCACATAGAAGTATTAGCCATAAATGGTTTGCTATATCTCTATGTTTCTATATTTCTATGTGGTGAAAAATTATTTTGCTAACACTTTATCAATTGCTGCAAAGTCTGGCAAATTACCTGCATCTTCTAATACTTCAGCATAAATAATTTTGCCTTCTTCGTCAATTACAAATGCGGAACGCTTAGCAATACCTTTTAAACCTAAAAAATCTTGGTACAGTGCGTCGTAAGCCAAAGCGGTTTCTTTATTAAAATCAGACAACAATGGAAACTGGTAAGCTTGGTCTTCTTTAAATTTGGCTAAAGTAAAAGGCGAATCTACTGACACGCCAAGAACCTGTGCATTTAGCGTAAAGAAGGGCTAACTTTAATTGCTGCTGTGGACCTGCTTTTCAAATTACTAAGGAATAACTCGTTTTTTAGTTCAACATTAAGAAAGTTAAGCTTAGGTTTTATTTTTCTAATTGGTATGAAGATTAAAAAATTAAACACATAGAGACATAGTTCACATAGAAGTATTAGCCATAAATGGTTTGCTATATCTCTATGTTTCTATATTTCTATGTGGTGAAAAATTATTTTGCTAACACTTTATCAATTGCTGCAAAGTCTGGCAAATTACCTGCATCTTCTAATACTTCAGCATAAATAATTTTGCCTTCTTCGTCAATTACAAATGCAGAACGCTTAGCAATACCTTTTAAACCTAAAAAATCTTGGTACAGTGCGTCGTAAGCCAAAGCGGTTTCTTTATTAAAATCAGACAACAATGGAAATTGATAAGCTTGGTCTTCTTTAAATTTGGCTAAAGTAAAAGGCGAATCTACTGACACGCCAAGAACCTGTGCATTTAAACCATCATAATAACCAAAGTTGTCTCTCATGGCACAAAGTTGTGCGGTACACACTCCTGTAAATGCCAAAGGAAAAAAGTGTAATACAACTTTTTTACCTGCAAAATCGCTTAACGAAACTTCTTTAAGCTCTGTACTCTTTAATTTAAAATCTGGGGCTTTATCGCCTATTTGTAAACTCATATTATAGAATTATAATGTTGAAAGGTTGTAATGTTTAAAAGTTGAAATGTTTTGGGCGCAGATATACAAATTTGAACAAATGAACCAGTAAACTATCTGTTCTTCATCTGCTGGCCTAAAATCGCCAATCCCTCTTCAAAGCTATGTGGATTGTATTTCAAATCAGTCATTGATTTGTCTAAAATAAAACCAGTTTTTTTGGGGCGTTTAGCGGTTTGGTTTAAGGTCGCGGCACTTACTTCGTTAATTAAGCCCTTATCCAAATTCCAAAAATCTGCCACCCGACCAACTAGTTCAGCAATACTCATCATATCCTTACCCGAAGCATTGTAAACTCCCTGTGCATTATGCTCAATGGCGAGCAAGCAAATGTCGGCCAGATCTTCTGCCAAGGTGGGCATGCGCCATTGGTCGTTTACAATATTTAATGGATTCCCTTTTTCTAAAGCACCTTTTGCCCAAAGCACAATATTGCTTCTACTCATATCGCTTACAATACCATATACGATAATGGTGCGCAATATGGCCCATTTGGCTCTAGAATTTTTAATTAATTCTTCTGCTTTGAGTTTAGTTTCGCCATAATAACTTAATGGGTTTGGTGCTGCTAGTTCATCATAAGGACCATCCTCTCCATCAAAAATAAAATCGGTAGAAAGGTGTACCAACTGAATATGGTGCTCTTCGCATAGCTGAATCAAAGTTGATACAGCATCTACATTTAATTGATGGGCCAATTCTTTTTGATCTTCACAGGTATCCACGTTAGTCATTGCCGCAGTATGGATAATGGTATCTGGCTTATATTTTTCAACTACCATTTTTACATCAGTAGGATTAAGAATATCCATTTCTGCATATATATAACCCTCTTTGATAGGAAAGCGATTTGCACCTTTAGAAGTAGCCACCAAATTTACTCCGCCTTCTTTCAAAACTTTTTCGGTAATTTTTTGCCCTAAAAGCCCATTGCTACCTGTTACTAATACTGTTTTCATGCCGTAATTTATAATATCTTCAAATATGCTATTAAATTTATAATGCTTTATTTAAAAAACAAAAAAGCCCAAACCTAATTAAAGATTTGGGCTTTCTTATTGCTTAATAATATTAGTTAAGCGGCAATATTTGATAAATACTCTTATCTCCTTTTAATATTTCTTTTGCAGCATCTTCATAACCCTTATCGCCACTCGGATCGCCACCCCAAGCTTTTCTTCCAGCATTAAAATCAACAAAGTAATCTTCCCAAGTTTTAAAATCTTTTTTAGCTAGGGGCAAAATTTCAGTAACATATTGTTCTGCTTCAGCTGCTGTTAAATAGCCAGCTGCATATCCCATACAAGCATTGTTTACCAAACGGGCATAATCCCAAGCTCTGTGCGTACTTTTTTCTACATTACCTGTTTTTAATTCCCCTAATGTTTTTATTAACTCTTCTTTGTTATTAATGCCCCACATACTTTTCAATGTGCTTTGAGCGCCTGTAGATTCAGCACCAGGCTTAAATGGTAATTCTAACATTTCTTTATAAGAGCTTACAATTTCCTTTTTGTCTGTACTGGCAATCATACCATTTACAGCACTTTGTCCACCATAACCTTCAATAAAATAAATTCCGCCCAACATAAAACTGCTTAACTTGTCATCTTTTAATTTATCGGATTCGCTACTTTCTGCCTGTTCAGTACCGGTTTTGTTGCCATCTGTTGGTTTATCGCTACTACAAGATGCAATGCCGATGCAAGCTGCAACAGCCAAAGAGAATAAAAATGTTTTTTTCATAAAATGGATTTTGAGGTTAAATAATTTAGAACAAATAGGTTCAATTATTAAGCCAATTTAGCTGTTGAAACGTTAAAATAGCCTGTAAAACCTATCTTTAAAATAGCTTTATCAACCTCAAATAATAACACTTTAAAAAACTGTGGAAAAACTTTTAATTTATATATAAAATTTTATCAGAAAAACCTTAGCTTTGCAGACCGAAATACAGGGGTGTAAAAACACTTTTAACTCCCGATAGCTATCGGGATTAACTTTACAACATTTCAACAAAATAAATATGCCTAACATTGGAAAAATAGCGCAGATCATAGGACCGGTAGTTGACGTAAGTTTTGCTAACGATGCCCATTTACCTAAAATTTTCTCTGCATTAGAGATTACTAAAGAAAACGGACAAAAGATCGTTCTTGAAGTTCAACAACACCTTGGTGAAGACCGTGTACGTGCCATTTCGATGGATTCTACAGATGGTTTGGTACGTGGTATGTCTGCATTGGATACTGGTGCACCTATCAAAATGCCTGTTGGTGATCAAATTAAAGGTCGTTTATTTAACGTAGTTGGAGATGCTATTGATGGTATCACAGCGGTTGATAAAACTGGTGGTCGCCCAATTCACAATGCTCCGCCTAAATTCGAAGATTTATCTACTGAAACTGAAGTACTTTTTACAGGTATTAAAGTTATCGATTTATTAGAGCCATATGCAAAAGGTGGTAAAATTGGTTTGTTCGGTGGTGCGGGTGTAGGTAAAACGGTATTGATCATGGAGTTGGTAAACAACATCGCTAAAGCTTATGCTGGTTTATCAGTATTCGCAGGTGTGGGTGAGCGTACTCGTGAGGGTAACGATTTACTACGTGAGTTTATCGAATCAGGCGTAATCAACTATGGCGACGAATTCTTACACTCAATGGAAAAAGGTGGATGGGATTTGAAATCAGTTGATACTGAAAAATTAAAAGAATCTAAAGCAACATTGGTATTCGGTCAAATGAACGAGCCTCCTGGTGCACGTGCTCGTGTAGCTCTATCAGGATTAACAGTTGCAGAATATTTCCGTGATGGTGATGGCGAAGGCGCTGGAAAAGATATCCTTTTCTTCGTTGATAACATCTTCCGTTTCACTCAGGCAGGTTCTGAGGTATCGGCACTATTAGGTCGTATGCCATCTGCGGTAGGTTACCAACCAACATTGGCAACTGAGATGGGTTTAATGCAAGAGCGTATTACTTCAACCAAACGTGGTTCAATTACCTCTGTACAAGCGGTATATGTACCTGCAGATGATTTAACTGACCCTGCACCGGCTACAACTTTTGCCCACTTAGATGCAACTACAGTACTTTCTCGTAAAATTGCTGAGCTTGGTATTTATCCAGCGGTAGATCCACTAGATTCTACTTCTCGTATCCTCTCTCCTGCAGTTTTAGGCGATGAGCATTACAACACTGCGCAACGTGTGAAAGAAACTTTACAACGTTATAAAGAATTACAAGATATCATCGCGATTTTAGGTATGGACGAATTATCTGAAGAAGATAAATTAACAGTATCTAGAGCTCGTCGTGTGCAACGTTTCTTATCTCAACCATTCCACGTAGCTGAGCAATTTACAGGCTTAAAAGGTGTGTTGGTTGATATTAAAGATACCATCAAAGGATTTAACATGATCATGGATGGCGAAGTTGACGAATATCCAGAAGCTGCATTTAACTTAGTTGGTAGCATTGAAGAGGCTATCGAAAAAGGTAAAAAATTATTGGCAGAATCTAATTAAGATGTGAGATATTAGATGTGAGATTTGAGAAGAAATTCAAATCTCATATCTCACTAATGATAAATTAAGATAAAAGATTTGAGACGAGATGCATATCTCATATCTCAAATCTCAATTCTCAAATCTAAAAAAGAATGACTTTAGAAATATTAACTCCAGATAAAAAAGTTTTCGAAGGCGATGTAACTGCGGTTACCGTTCCAGGAACTTTAGGTTCTTTTCAGATTTTGAAAGACCACGCTCCTATTATCTCTACTTTAGAAGATGGTCCGGTAATTATCAAAGCAAGCACAGGCGAAGAAATCTTTAACATTAAAGGTGGCGTGGTTGAAGTTCTGGACAATAAAGTAATTGTATTGGCAGAGGCTGTTGTAGCTTAAGTTAATCGCAAAAAAATATTCGAAGCCTTTCTGTTAATTCAGGAAGGCTTTTTTTTGCCCTTACCCTTTTCAAAGTTTTTGCTTTAGCTTCTGCAGCTACAGTCCCACTCCTCAAGGAAAGTTATTCAGAATAACTGCGTTTAGCCATTTGCTTTAAAAGGGTGAGGTTATAATTTTAAACCATTTAAGGGATTTAAGCACGTTGAAGCTCGTGCCTTAGATTTCTTGTATGTTTATGATTTTCTGAAAAGAAAAACCTGCATTTCATTTTAAAGTAACACCTGCCCTCGCTACAATCTTTTTACCAATAAATCCCCTAAAGTGGACTTGGTAAAAAGTATTTTCGCTAAGTCAGGTTTATATAACATGCTGCTGTGCTACTATTTCTGGTTTCATTGCACCGTCTTAAGTTATTTAGCCCTCTCAGCAATGAGCATCCCGAATCTTCATCGTGATAAAGTGGGTGGCAAGACAGCCAATAATTATTACACAAAATTTGCGCTTCAAATTAAACCTATTTTTCATTTTAGGGAGTTTTTACAAGCTACCGAAGAGTAATTGTACATTAACGTTTAGGGTGCTTAATAGCTTAATAGGAGACCTAAACTGTTGATACTAAATCCTAAAAACGTTTGATTTTCACCCCAAAATTGCTTATATTGGGCATTCAGGGCATATGATGCCTAAAAATTATTATTCAATTACCCTAATTTATTTAATGGAGTTATACTATTCATTTTCTGTACTTATCGTTCTTGCGTCTTTTTTTTCTTACTTAAACCTTCGTTACCTCAAATTACCTTCTACAATTGGCATTATGATTATTGCCATGATTTCTTCTGTGGTTTTGGTAATTACTGGTCGCATTTTTCCAGATACCTTTACCCACTTTTCTAAACTTTTGCTAGAGGTAGATTTTACTGAAGTATTGATGGGAGCCATGCTAAATTTCCTACTCTTTGCTGGCGCAATCCACATTAATATGGTTGATTTGAAAGAACAGCGGGCACCAGTTATCATATTCTCTACCGTAAGTGTAATCATATCTACCTTTGCTGTAGGTGGATTGCTATTTTATATTGCCCCATTATTAGGCATAACAATCCCATTTATTTTCTGTTTACTTTTCGGCGCTTTAATTTCACCTACAGATCCCATAGCAGTACTAGGGGTATTAAAGGAAGCCAAAGTGCGGAAATCTTTAGAAACCAAAGTTGCTGGAGAATCTTTATTTAATGATGGTGTTGCCGTAGTAGTATTTGCGGTTATTTTGCAACTCACTCAAGGTGCCGATATGGAAATCTCATTTGGCCATATTTCGTGGTTATTAATCAAAGAAGCTGTTGGCGGATTTGTTTTAGGAGCAATCTTAGGTTTAGGCGCTTCAAATGCCATGCGTAAAATAGACGACTATAAAGTATCGGTACTAATAACGCTATCAGTAGTAATGGGCGGCTATTTAATTGCACACGCGGTACATATTTCTGGGCCATTAACCATGGTTGCTGCAGGTATAGTAATTGGTAACTATGGTAAAAGAACGGCGATGTCCGAAACTACCAAAGATTACCTCAACAAGTTTTGGGAATTGATAGATGAGATCTTAAATGCGGTGCTTTTTTTATTTATTGGCTTCGAACTACTCATTATTAAAGATATTACTGCTTACTGGTTAATTGGCGCCGTATGTATATTAATTGTACTTTTCTCTCGCTTTTTGTCTATTTATATCCCAGTAAAAACAATTCCTTTCAAAAACAAATTCAGTAAAGGAACAATAAAGGTTTTGGTTTGGGGAGGTTTAAGAGGTGGTGTTTCAATTGCCTTGGTATTATCAATGGACGAAGGTCCCTATAAACCTGTTTTATTAGCTGTTACGTACTTTGTAGTGGTATTTTCTATCATAGTGCAGGGATTAACAGTTGGCAAAGTTGCAGCAAGAGCACTTTCTAAAGAAGAAGAATAAAATTGTTATAATCGCATTTAAAACAAAGATTTTTTGAAAAGCTCAAAGGAGTGCCTTTGGCATAAAATCAGCATTCTATTTTTGAGTTAGTCCTGCCCCATAGCTTCAATCTTTTTACCTGTAAACCCCATAAAGCAAACTTGATAAAAAAGCATTTCCGCTAAGCATGGCTTAAACTACATTTTGCTGTGCTACTATGCTGGGTTTCCTTGCTCTAAGGGAATTCCTTAGAACACAAGCTTAATTTATCTAGCCCCGTACCGATAGCTATCGCTAGCAGTGGAAAGCTTTTTCAATGTCAGTCTGAGCTTGTTGAAGTCCAATTGAAAAACTTGGAACGGAAAGCGGGAATAACCTAAATTGATGCAAAAATTTGCGCTTTAAATTGATAAGATATTTATCATTTTTTATATGTTTTTTCAATTTCACGCAGAAAATTGCCAATTTACAATGCAAGCATAATAAATAGACCGAATACCGTTTCTGCATTTAGTCTATAAGTTAACATGGGATAGATTGTATTAACATGTTTAATCAATACTATATTTTGAATTACACGTAAAATCAGAATATAATTTTTATTTAGTTATTTTCAAATAATCCTTGATAGTTTCTGAACTAAAAACTAAATTGGTTTTTATAAAACAATGACAATGTACAACCCAATTAATTTTAGTTTAAGTAGCACGAATAGAGTGGTTTTAGCGCCAACTTTATTAGTCATTCTTATTGCTAACATTATTCTGCTACTAAGTAAGCAGCAAGGGTCGCTATAAAATGAATTAATACTCAACCTACCTAAAGCGTCCCGATAAACCCGGGACGCTTTTTTTAAATAATAAAAAATGGAATATTATAACTCCAGCACGGTAATTTATCTAAATGGTAAATTCGTAAAAGCAAAAGATGCAAAAACTGATTTGTATGGTCAATCGCTACATTATGGCCTAGCAGCGTTTGAGGGTATTAGAGCTTACAAAACTCATAATGATACTCGTATTTTTAAAATCGCTGCACACTATGAAAGGTTAAAACGCTCTTGCGAACTGGTAGGAATTCCTTATGACTGGGACAATAATGAGCTGATTAAACAAACTTATAAGTTATTGGAGTTGAACAAATTAAAAGATGCATACATCCGGCCTATTGTATATAGCGATCCAAACATGACTTTAATTGCACCAGATAAGGTTAACATTATGATCTGTGCTTGGGAATGGGGTGCTTACCTAGGCGATAAACAATTAAAAGTTGGCATCTCTCCTTTTCAAAGACCTAATCCTAAATCAACTTTTGTAGAAGCAAAAATTAGCGGGCATTATGTAAACTCTATTTTGGCAACTACGGATGCTAAAAAAAGAGGCTTTGACGAAGCTTTACTTTTAGATATGAACGAAAATGTAGCTGAAGGTTCTGGAGCAAATATTTTTATAGAGAAAAAGGGGAAATTATATACGCCTGCGTTAGGCAATATTTTAGCTGGAATTACAAGGGCTACAGTTATCGAATTATGTAAAGTATTGGATATAGAAGTTATAGAAAAAGAAATTAGTGTAAAAGAACTTAAAAATGCTGATAGTGCTTTCTTCTGCGGTACTGCTGCCGAGATAATTGGTATCCACACCATAGATGATACTGTTTATAGACAAAGATGGAGCGACAGCATTGGTTATACCATGCAACGTGCTTATAAAAACCTTGTGCTAGAGAAAGTAAATTATGAAGTGATTATATAGGAGATGTGCGTATTGAGAAGTGAGATTTGAGATAAGAGTATCAAGTAGCGAGTATCAAGTATCAAGACCAATGAACAATTGAACTAATAAACCAACAAATGAACGAAATCAATAAATACAGTAAAACATTTACACAAGATCCTACTCAACCTGCCGCACAAGCCATGCTTTATGGAATTGGATTAACAGATGCTGATATGGCGAAAGCTCAAGTGGGCATTGCAAGTATGGGTTATGATGGAAATACCTGTAACATGCACTTGAATGATTTAGCTAAAGATGTAAAAGCTGGGGTATGGAAAAATGATTTAGTGGGTTTAGTTTTTAATACCATTGGTGTAAGCGATGGCATGAGTAATGGTACAGATGGTATGCGCTACTCGTTAGTTAGTCGTGATGTAATTGCCGATAGTATCGAAACCATTTGTGGTGGACAATATTACGATGGAATTATTGCCATCCCGGGTTGCGATAAAAATATGCCGGGAGCGATAATGGCCATGGCTCGTTTAGATCGTCCTTCTATTATGGTTTATGGTGGCACAATTGCCCCAGGTCATTACAAAGGTGAAGAATTAAATATAGTTTCTGCTTTTGAAGCATTGGGACAAAAAATATGTGGCAATCTTTCTGAAGAAGATTATCAAGGCATTATTAAACACACTTGTCCGGGTGCAGGTGCTTGTGGTGGCATGTATACTGCTAATACCATGGCATCGGCAATTGAAGCTTTGGGTATGAGCTTGCCTTATTCCTCATCCAATCCGGCAGTTAGTGAAGAAAAAAAACAGGAATGTTTAGATGCTGGCAAATACATCAGAATCCTATTAGAAAAAGATATCAAACCATCTGATATCATGACAAGAAAAGCGTTTGAAAATGCAATTCGTTCTATCATTATATTAGGAGGAAGTACCAACGCCGTGTTACACTTTATTGCGATTGGAAAAGCAGTTGGCGTAGAAATTACACAAGATGATTTCCAAAAAATGAGTGACATCACTCCTGTTCTCGCCGATTTTAAGCCAAGTGGAAAATATTTAATGCAAGATTTACATCAATATGGTGGTGTGCCTGCAGTGATGAAATATTTATTGAATGAAGGTTTATTACATGGCGATTGTTTAACGGTAACTGGAAAAACTGTAGCTGAGAACTTGGCCGATGTGATGTCGATCATGGATTATGATCAGAAGATCATTCACAAATTAAATGACCCTATAAAAGCTACTGGACACTTACAAATTCTTTACGGAAACTTAGCTGAGAAAGGTTCAGTTGCAAAAATATCTGGTAAAGAAGGTGAAAAATTTGAAGGCCCCGCTCGTGTATTCGATGGCGAACATGATTTAATCGCAGGTATTTCTAGCGGTCGCGTTAAACCAGGCGATGTGATTGTAATTAAGAACTCTGGTCCGGTTGGTGCACCGGGTATGCCCGAAATGTTAAAACCTACGTCGGCAATTATCGGAGCAGGATTAGGCAAATCTGTTGCATTAATCACAGATGGTCGTTTCTCTGGCGGAACACATGGTTTTGTGGTTGGCCACATTACTCCAGAGTCTTACAAAGGAGGCTTAATAGGTTTGGTAGAAGATGAAGATCGAGTTTTAATTGATGCGGTTAACAATATTATTAGCTTGCAAGTAAACGAGGAAATTATCGCAGAGCGAAGAAAAAAATACATTCAACCTGCTTTGAAAGTTAATAAAGGCGTGCTTTACAAATATGCTAAAACAGTATCAGACGCGGCTAGTGGCTGTGTAACTGATGAATACTAAGGTAAAATAATGGTTCGTGGAGACACAAACCATGGCAAAAAATAGTCATCCCGACTAAAACCTAAATATTAAAATGAATTACTATGGAAATCATCAAAAGTATTCAAAGTAGAATTTATGAAATTCGGGGTGAGAGAGTAATGTTGGATTTTGATTTGGCATTTCTTTATGAAGTTGAGACAAAGGTTTTAAATCAAGCAGTAAAACGTAATATAGAACGTTTTCCTGATGATTTTATGTTTAGGCTTTCCGAAAGTGAATGGGAAAGTATGCGGTCACAAATTGTGACCGCATATGAAGAAACCTCTAAACCATCATCGCGAATTGTAATGATTGGCCAAAATAAGAGAAATACAAGTATTACTCCTTACGCTTTTACAGAACAAGGCGTAGCGATGCTAAGTGGAGTTTTAAGAAGTGAAAGGGCAATTAACATGAATATTGCCATTATGAGGGCATTTGTAGATGTTCGCAAAATTTTGCTCAAACAAAGTAATATAAACGAACAACTATTAGAAATTAAAGAGCGACTTGGAGAACATGATGTTCAATTAAATGAACTCTACGATGCAATGGACAATATGCTTGATGAAAAAATTGCCCAATTGAAATGGAAAGACAGAGAGCGTATTGGCTTTAAAATAAAAGATAACTAGAACCACAAAAATATAAATATGGAAACTGCACAAGACACAATACAAACAGCCGAGGCTAAAGCAGAAACCTCAACAAAAACTTTCAAAGGAACTGGTTCGCAGGTTTTATTGAACGGATTAATTACTGAAGGCGTGCACACAATCTTTGGTTATCCTGGGGGTGCGATTATGCCCATTTATGATGCCCTTTATGATTATGCAGATAAACTAACGCATATTTTGGTCCGTCATGAGCAAGGTGGCATTCATGCTGCTCAGGGTTTTGCTAGAACAAGTGGCGAAGTTGGTGTAGTTTTCGCTACTAGCGGACCAGGTGCTACCAATTTGGTCACCGGTTTAGCTGATGCTCAAATTGACAGTACTCCTTTAGTTTGTATTACAGGTCAGGTTTTTGCGCATTTGTTAGGAACAGATGCTTTCCAAGAAACAGATGTAATTAACATTACAACGCCGGTTACCAAATGGAATTATCAAGTTACCGATGCAAAGGAAATTCCAGAGGTTTTGGCTAAAGCATTTTACATTGCTAAAAGCGGCAGACCGGGACCAGTTTTAATTGATATTACTAAAAACGCACAATTGCAAGTTGAGGAATTTCCTGAATATGTAAAGTGCAACCATATCCGCTCATATCGCCCAAAACCTAAGGTTAGGGTCGAGTATATTGAACAAGCTGCAGCATTAATTAATGAAGCTAAAAAACCATTTGTGTTATTTGGACAAGGTGTAATTTTAGGCAAAGCCGAAGCAGAATTTAAAGCTTTTATAGAAAAGGCTGGAATTCCATCTGCATGGACAATTATGGGCGAAGGAGCTATTCCTACAACTCATTCTTTAAATGTGGGCATGTTGGGCATGCATGGCAATTACGGTCCGAATGTATTAACTAACGAATGTGATGTGTTGATAGCGATTGGTATGCGTTTCGATGACCGTGTAACTGGCCGTTTGGATAAATATGCCAAGCAGGCAAAAGTTATTCATTTAGATATTGACCCTGCAGAAATTGATAAAAACGTAAAGGCCGATGTTGGCGTTTGGGGTGATTGTAAAGAAACTTTGCCTTTGCTAACCAACTTGGTTAATGAAAATAAACATGAAGATTGGTTAGCCTTATTTAAAGATTATAATCAGCAAGAAATTGACCAGGTCATTACGCCAGAGCTTTACCCAGAGGGTGATGAAATGACAATGGGCGAAGTATTGCGCAACATCAACGAAATATGCGGTGGCGATGCAATTATAGTAACCGATGTTGGTCAGCACCAAATGGTGGCTTGCCGATATGCTAAATTTAACAATACGCGTAGCAATGTAACTTCTGGTGGTTTAGGAACAATGGGTTTCGGTTTGCCGGCGGCGATTGGCGCTAAATACGGTGCTCCAGACAAAACAGTTATCGCAATTATTGGCGATGGAGGTTTCCAAATGACGCCACAAGAATTGGGTACCATTATGCAGTTTGGCGCCGAAGTAAAAATCTTGATTTTAAATAACCGCTTCTTGGGGATGGTTCGCCAATGGCAACAATTATTCCACGATAAACGCTATTCTTTTGTGAATATTACTAGTCCGGATTTTGTGGCTTTAGCAAAGGCATACTATATAGAAGCCGACAAAGTTGACGAGCGTGCAAACTTGAGAACGGCTTTAGAAACCATGATTAACCATAAAGGTTCTTACTTATTGGAAGTTATGGTTGGCAGGGAAAACAATGTGTTTCCGATGGTGCCACAGGGATGTAGCGTAAGTGAGATTAGACTAAAATAAGGTAGAAGGTTAAAGGGTGGAAGGCAGAAGGTAGCAGAATGACTAAAGCCGAAAGACCAAAGAAACAAAATGTAAAATAAGGTTTCAAAAAGAAATTATCATGAGTACTGAAGATACTATAAAATACCAACCAGCGAAAGCTGATTACGAAGGCAAACAGGAATATAACATTATCGTTTATGCTGAAAACCGCATTGGTTTGCTTAACCGTATTGCTATTATTTTCTCTAAAAGGAAGATTAATATCGAGAGTTTAAATACTTCTCCTTCTGAGATTGAAGGGATACACAGGTTCAATATTGTAATTACAGAGAGTTATGAAGTAGTACGCAAATTGGCTCGTCAGATTGAAAAACAGGTAGAGGTTTTAAAGGTCTACTTTAACACTAACGACGAAATCATATGGCAAGAATTGGCGCTTTACAAAGTATCAACCGATGAGATCGCTGAAAAAGTAACCGTAGAAAGATTGCTGAGACAATACGGCGCAAGTGCAGTGGTAATCCGTAAGGATTATACGGTTTTTGCCGTAACTGGGCACAGAGAAGAAACTGACGCTTTGGTAAAAGCGCTAGAACCTTATGAATTAATTGAATTTGTACGTTCGGCAAGGGTTGCAATTATTAAAGACAGTGCAAGTTTCCACGATAAACTGAAAGAGTTTGAAGCTTTTGAACCGGGAGAAGAACTGGTAGAAAATGAGTTTTTAGATAAAGGCGAGAAGATATTTACGATGTAGGGTTAAGGTAGAGGTCTGGAAGGTAGAAGGCGGAAGGTTTTGGAATACTAAACTAAAAACTTTGAGGGTTGTCCCCTTTGGAGGAGGTTAGGGGATATTTTCTAAGATTCACAAGCCTAAGTAATTTAAACCTGATAGCAGTGGAAAGCCCCGATTTTTCTTCGGGCTTGAAACGAATAGCAGGATTGAAGTACCTAAAGGCTACTGACATTCATTTTCTGAAAATGAGAAAAGAACAAGAATAAAACTAGAAAATGGTTCGTGAGGACACGAACCAAGGCAATTATAATCGGTGAAATCATCTTAATCGGTGAAATCACTTAAAAAACAACTTAAATCAACCGATATAACATAAAAAACAATGGCAAATTATTTTAACACATTACCTCTTAGAGAAAAATTAAACCAATTAGGCGTATGCGATTTCATGGACAGTTCTGAATTTTTAGACGGCGTGAGTGCATTAAAAGGCAAAAAATTGGTAATTGTAGGTTGTGGCGCACAAGGCTTAAACCAAGGTTTAAATTTAAGAGATAGTGGTTTAGATGTAAGCTACACTTTGCGTAAAGAAGCTATTGAGGGTAAAAGAGATAGCTGGAAAAACGCGACTGAAAACAACTTCAAAGTTGGTACTTACGAAGAATTGATCCCTACTGCTGATGTGGTAATTAACCTTACGCCAGATAAACAACACACAGCAGTTGTGAATGCAATTATGCCTTTAATGAAAGATGGCGCTACCTTATTGTACTCTCACGGTTTCAACATTGTGGAAGAAGGCATGCAAATCCGTAAAGATTTAACGGTTATTATGGTGGCACCTAAATGCCCAGGTAGCGAGGTTAGAGCAGAGTATGTTCGTGGTTTTGGTGTACCTACTTTAATTGCGGTTCACCCTGAAAATGACCCACAAGGAAAAGGACTAGCACAGGCTAAAGCTTATTGTGTAGGTACAGGCGGTCACAGAGCTGGTGTTTTAAAATCATCTTTCGTTGCGGAGGTTAAATCTGATTTAATGGGCGAGCAAACCATTCTTTGTGGTTTATTGCAAACAGGTTCTATCCTATCTTTCGATAAAATGGTAGAGAAAGGAATTGATGCGGGGTATGCGTCTAAACTGGTTCAATACGGTGTTGAAGTAATTACGGAAGCTTTAAAACAAGGTGGTATTACCGCAATGATGGATAGATTGAGCAACGTTGCGAAAATCAAAGCTTTCGAAATTTCTGAAGAACTGAAAGATATTATGCGCCCATTGTTCCAAAAACACCAAGACGATATCATGAGTGGCGAATTTAGTCGCACGATGATGGAAGACTGGGCCAACGGCGATAAAAACTTATTGAAATGGAGAGCTGAAACAGGTGAAACTGCTTTCGAAAAAACACCAGCTGGCGATGTTAAAATTGGTGAGCAGGAATATTTCGATAACTATACATTAATGGTTGCTTTTGTTCGTGCTGGTGTTGAATTGGCTTTTGAAACAATGGTTGATGCTGGTATTAAACCAGAAAGTGCTTACTACGAAAGTTTACACGAAACTCCACTTATTGCCAATACGATAGCTCGTAAAAAATTGTTCGAAATGAACCGCGTTATTTCTGATACTGCTGAGTACGGTTGTTATTTATTCGACCAAGCTTGTAAACCACTATTAGGTGATTTCATGAAAAAGGTGGATACTGATTTGGTGGGCAAAAACTTTAACGACGGCAAAGACGGTGCTGTTGATAACAGAAAATTAATTGAGGTGAACGAGGCCATCCGCTCGCACGAAGTAGAACAAATTGGTGCTACATTGCGTAAAGCGATGACGGCAATGAAAGCAATTAAAACGGCGTAATCCCCCAAATCCCCGAAGGGGGCTTTAAATACAAAACGAAAAAAAATTAACTGAAAATGTTAACACAATCAACAGAAAGCCAAACTACTCCCTCTCCTTTGGAGAGGGCTGGGGTGAGGCAAACATTAGTAGAAAAAATTTGGGATGCACACGTTGTAAAAAGCGAAGAAGGATTTCCTGATATTTTATACATTGATACACACTTAATACACGAGGTAACTTCTCCGCAAGCTTTTGATGGTTTGCGCAAGAGAGGTTTACCTGTTTTTCGTCCACAGCAAACGGTGGCAACTGCCGACCATAACGTACCAACTTTAAACCAGTTACAGCCCATAAAGGAAGAGCTTTCTCGCTACCAAGTAGATATGCTGACTAAAAATTGTGCAGAATTTGGCATTGAGCTTTATGGTTTAGGACATCCTTTTCAGGGCATTGTTCACGTAATTGGTCCTGAATTGGGTATTACACTACCGGGAAAAACGATGGTTTGTGGCGATAGTCACACCTCTACGCATGGTGCTTTTGGTGCGATTGCCTTCGGTATAGGCACATCGCAGGTGGAGCAGGTTTTCGCTACGCAATGTTTATTGCAATCGAAACCTAAGACCATGAAAATTGAGGTAAATGGCGAACTTGGAAAAGGTGTAGGTGCCAAAGACATTATTCTTTACATCATTGCTCAAATTTCCGCCGCAGGTGGTACAGGTTATTTCATTGAATACGCAGGTTCGGCAATCGAAAGTTTAAGTATGGAAGCTCGGATGACGATCTGCAACATGAGTATAGAAATGGGTGCCAGAGGTGGCTTAATAGCGCCAGACCAAACCACTTTCGATTATATTAAAGGTAGAGAATTTGCGCCAGCAGGCGAAGAGTGGGATAAAGCTTTAGCTTACTGGAAAACATTGTATAGCGATGCTGATGCGAAATTTGATAGTGTTTTAACTTTTGATGCAGCTGATATTGCACCAATGATTACTTACGGAACCAACCCGGGCATGGGAATGGGAATCCAAGAGCACATTCCAGCAACTAATGATCAACCTGAAAAAGAGAAACTTTCTTATCAAAAGGCATTGGATTACATGGGTTTTGATGATGATGCATCATTGATCGGCAAACCGATTGACTATGTTTTCATTGGAAGTTGTACCAACTCTCGTATCGAAGATTTAAGAGAAGTAGCTGATTTTGTAAAAGATAAACGCAAAGCGGATAATGTAACCGTTTGGATTGTGCCAGGTTCGAAACAAGTAGAGCAACAAGCTAAAAATGAAGGTTTAGACAAAATTTTTGAAGCTGCAGGTTTTCAATTACGTGAGCCAGGTTGCAGTGCTTGTTTAGGAATGAATGAAGATAAAATTCCAGCTGGAAAATACTGTGTATCAACTTCAAATAGGAATTTTGAAGGTAGACAGGGGCAGAATGCAAGAACGCTATTGGCTAGTCCGTTAACTGCTGCCGCTGCTGCCGTAACAGGTGTAATTACCGATGTTAGGGAGTTGTTACCCCCAACCTCCTAAAGGGGGCTTTTAATAAGCAGCAATAAGATGAAAATAAATAATTTAACATATATGTTTTTATTCCCCCTTCAGGGGGTTAGGGGGTAATATGCCAGAAATAGTTTGGGATAGTAAATTATACGATAAACAACATCATTTTGTATCTGATTATGGTGCAGATGTTTTGCAATGGCTTGCTCCAAAACCTGGAGAAGATATTTTGGATGTTGGTTGTGGTACTGGTCAACTGGCTGCGCAGATTGCAGATAGTAGCGCTGAAGTTTTTGGAACAGATGCTTCACCAGAAATGATTGCTACCGCAAAAGCTAATTATCCAGAGATTGGATTTGAAGTTGTTAATGCAACTCAATTACCTTATAAAGAATTATTTGATGCCATTTTTAGCAATGCAACTTTCCATTGGATTGAAAACCAACCTGCATTAATAGCAGGATTGTTTAACAGTTTAAAACCAGGTGGAAGATTAGTTGCTGAATTTGGTGGCAAAGGAAACGTAAAAAGTATAACCGATGCCATCAGAGTTGCAGCAAAAAATTTAGGTCTTACAGAAAAGGTAATTAATAACTTTTGGTACTTCCCTTCCATTTCAACGTATACCGCTTTGTTAGAAGAACAAGGTTTTGAAGTTGAACAAGCTTGGTTATTCGACAGACCAACAAAATTAACAGGAGAAGATGGAATGCTGAAGTGGATCAATCAATTTGCAACGCATGCCTTTAAAAACCTAGCTGAGGATGAAGCTGAAGCAATTAAAAGTTTAGCGATAGAAATCCTAAAGCCAAATTATTTTAGAAGTGGCGAATGGACGGCAGATTATAGAAGATTGAGAATTAAAGCTTGGAAAAGATAACCCCAAACCCCTCAAGGAGCTTTTGGGAGCATAAATTATTAACCATTAAAATTTCCCCTTTAGGGGATTAAGGGGTATGAAAAAATTCACAAAATTAACATCGGCTGTTGTGCCGTTAAATATAGAAAATATAGATACCGACCAGATTATACCTGCGAGGTTCTTGAAAGCGACTACTCGTGAGGGTTTTGGCGAGAATTTGTTCCGCGATTGGCGTTATGAAAATGACAACAGTCCGAAAGCTGATTTCGTACTAAATGATCCCACCTATAGTGGACAAATTTTAGTTGCCGGTAAAAACTTCGGTTGCGGAAGTAGTCGTGAACACGCGGCTTGGGCTATTCAAGATGCGGGCTTTGATGTGGTAATCAGCAGTTTCTTTGCAGATATTTTTAAAGGAAATGCACTAAACAATGGTTTGTTACCTATTCAAGTAAGCGAAGAATTTTTAGCGCAAATTTTTAGTGCTGTTAAAAATGATGCAAAATCAGCTTTAGAAGTTGATTTAGAAAACCAAACCGTTACGATTTTAGCAACGGGAGCAAAAGAAGGTTTTGAAATCAATCCTTATAAAAAATCGTGTTTGATTAATGGTTACGATGATATCGATTTCATTTTGGCTCAAAAAGATTTGATTGAGGAATTTGAAACCCCCTAGCTCCCTAAAGGGGGAACAATAGCGAGTGTAAATATATGATGGATACAATGCAAAATAGAATAAATGACAGTACAAAAAGCCCCTCTAGGGGTTTGGGGTACGATAGAAAATCAAAGTCCCCTTTAGGGGATTTAGGGGTTCTTGTTGTTATTCAGAACTTAAACCTAAAATACCAGCAAAAGCAGGTGTTAAAGGATTTGGATTGGACTATCAATACTGGCGAAAACTGGCAATTGGGTGGTGTAAGTGGAAGTGGGAAAACATCCTTAGCTAAAATTATTGATGCCCAACAAAGTGCAATTGGCGAGGTAAAAATCAACTTCAATACGGATAGCAAATTACCTGCAGAAGTTTTATATGTAGAAAGTTGGTATCAGTTTAAAAATGTAGAAGGTGTTGCTAATTTTTATTACCAACAAAGATATACCAGTCAGCAGGCTAAAGATACCTTAACTGTACACGCAGAATTGGTGAGTTATGGCAAAGAAAAAGGTCTACAATTAGATAAAGTTGAACCAATTTTAGAAGCCTTAAATTTTTCTTCCTTTGCCAGTTCGCAATTAATCGAGTTATCTAGCGGAGAACATAAAAAACTACAATTGGTTAAAGCACTATGGTTAAAACCTCAATTGTTAATTATAGACCAACCTTATACAGGTTTGGATGTTGCATCTCGCCAAAACCTAAACCTATTATTGGATAAAGTTGCAACTGATGGTGTTCAATTGATTTTAATCTGTAATGACACCGCATTACCATCATGCATCAATCGCTTTGCGGAAATAAAAGATGGGAAGTTAGTAGAAGTTCATTCACTTGAACAGTATTACCCTACTGAAAGTGATTTAAAAGCCATCCCAGATTTTTTAAAGCAATCGCCAGTTTATTCATCAGCGCAAATTGCCAAAATGGTTGATGTAAATATCAGCTATGGCGAAAAACAAGTTTTAAAAAATATCAATTGGGAAGTAAAAGCGGGCGAAAAATGGTTGTTGCAAGGCCATAATGGTTCCGGAAAATCAACTTTATTAAGTTTAATTAATGGCGACCATCCTCAATCTTATGCCAATGAACTTTATTTATTTGGTAATAAAAGAGGTAGTGGCGAAAGCATTTGGGATATTAAACAGCACATTGGATTAATCTCACCAGAATTTCATTGGTATTTCGATGCCAACTCCACAGTTTGGCAAAGTATTGCCTCCGGCTTTTATGATTCGGTAGGCTTATTTCAACAATTACCATATAGCAAAGCTGCACAGGTTGATGAACTAATCGAATATTTCGGCTTAACCGAAAGCAAAAATGAGTTGTTAAGTCATCTTCCACTGGGAAAACAAAGACTAGTTTTATTGGCAAGAACAATTATTAAAAACCCAGAATTATTAATATTAGATGAGCCCTGCCAAGGTTTAGACCAACAACAAACACAATATTTTAACCAACTGGTTGATGCGTTATGCGCAAATGGCATGACTGTAATCTATGTTGGTCAATTTGAATCGCAATTACCAAAAAACCTTACGCACAAATTAGTTTTGAGCCAAGGAGCAATTATAGAAAATACAAAAGCATACACCATACAAAAAGAATTAGCATGAATAAGCACATTTTAGTTATTCCTGGCGACGGAATTGGACCAGAAGTTACCCAATGGGGAAAAGCAGCATTAGAGAAAATAGCCGAAATTTTTGGGCATGAATTTACTTTTGATGAAGCACTGATGGGACATGCTGCCATTGAAGTTACAGGAACACCACTGCCCGATGAAACTTTAGAAAAAGCTAGAAAAAGCGATGCTATTTTATTCGGCGCAATTGGTCATGCTAAATATGACAATGATCCATCGTTAAAAGTAAGACCAGAACAAGGTTTACTAAAAATTAGAAAAGAGCTGGGTTTGTACGCTAACCTCCGCCCTATTTTACTATTTGATGAACTTTTACAGGCATCGAGTATTAAACCAACCATTTTAAAGGGAACAGATATTTTGTTCTTTAGAGAATTAACCGGTGATGTTTATTTCGGTGAAAAAACACGTTCAGAAGATAGAAATACTGCATCAGACTTAATGATTTACCACAAATATGAAGTAGAACGGATTGCACATAAAGCTTATGCCGCAGCTCGTCAGCGCCGTGGTAAATTATGCTCTGTAGATAAAGCCAATGTGTTGGAAAGTTCTCGTTTATGGCGAGAAACCGTGCAAGAAATTGCGAAACAATATCCAGATGTAGAAACTTCGCACATGTTTATTGATAATGCAGCCATGCAATTGATTAAAGACCCAAAACAATTTGATGTGGTTTTAACTGCGAATTTATTTGGTGATATTTTAACTGACGAAGCTTCACAAATTGCAGGTTCAATGGGCATGTTGGCCTCTGCTTCTGTGGGAGATGGCACTGGGTTTTTCGAACCCATTCATGGTTCGGCACATGACATTACCGGAAAAGATTTGGCAAACCCACTCGCTTCTATCCTATCTGCTGCGCTAATGCTCGAAATTAGTTTCGGACTTAAAGAAGAAGCAAAAACCTTGGTTGATGCAGTAGATAAGGTTTTAAAAGAAGGTTTTAGAACTAACGATATTGCAGACACCACTACCAATAGATACAAAGTATTAGGCACTCAAGAAATGGGTAAACTAGTCATTAAATTTTTAACACAAACCGTTACTACAAATTCATAAAAGATGTTACACGACCCAAATAGAGTTTTCGTTTTTGATACTACTTTACGCGATGGCGAGCAAGTTCCTGGCTGCCAATTGTCTACTCCAGAAAAGATAGAAATTGCAAAAGCACTCGAATTACTCGGTGTTGATGTAATTGAAGCCGGTTTCCCGATTTCTAGCCCTGGTGATTTTCAGAGCGTGGTTGAATTATCAAAAGCTGTAAGTGAGCCTATCATTTGTGCATTAACCAGAGCAAATAAAGGTGATATCGATTCGGCTGCTGCTGCTTTAAAATATGCTAAACATCCGCGTATCCATACCGGTATTGGCGCATCAGATATGCACATCAAATACAAATTTAACAGTACACGAGAGCAAATTTTAGAACGTGCGGTTGATGCAGTTAAGTATGCGAAGAAATTTGTTGAAGACATTGAGTTTTATGCAGAAGATGCCGGCAGGGCTGACAATGAATTTTTAGCGCAAATGGTTGAAGCTGTAATTGCAGCAGGTGCAACTGTAGTAAATATTCCTGACACCAACGGTTATTGCTTACCCGAGCAATATGGGGCGAAGATTTTGTACTTAAAGGAAAATGTAAAAAATATAGACAATGCCATTATCTCTGTGCATTGCCATAACGATTTAGGCTTAGCCACTGCCAATACTGTAGCCGGAATCATCAATGGTGCTCGCCAAATTGAATGTACCATAAATGGTATCGGTGAAAGAGCTGGAAATACGGCTTTAGAAGAAGTAGCGATGATTTTAAAAACGCACAAAGGCTTAAACTTGCATACCAACATCAACAGCAAACATTTTACAGAAATTAGCCACATGGTGAGTCGTATGATGCGCATGCCAGTACAGCCAAACAAAGCGATTATCGGTAAAAATGCTTTTGCACATAGTTCTGGTATCCACCAAGATGGATTTTTGAAACACCGTGAAAATTATGAAATCATGAACCCCGAAGATGTGGGTTTAAATGAGGCTGGAATTATTTTAACCGCACGTAGTGGAAGACATGCTTTGAAACATCATTTAGAGCGTTTAGGTTATGATAACGAGAAATTAAACTTAGACGATGTTTACCAGCGTTTCTTGGTTTTGGCTGATGAGAAAAAAGAAATCTCTGATGATGACTTGTTGTTCTTGATGAGCGATGGAGATGAAAGCGCTTATAAAAATGGTTACAAATTAAGCTTGTTACATGTAGTTTGTGGTGATAACCAAAGTCCGACGGCAAATATTAAGTTGCAATACAACGGCGAAGAAAAAGAAGCTACGGCTACTGGAAACGGCCCTGTTAATGCAACTGTAAACGCAATTACCAGTGTAATAGGGAAAGAGATCGATTTGAAAGAATTTACCATACAAGCAATGCATGGCGGAAGTGATGATGTGAGTAAAGTAAATATGCGTGTAAGTTTTGATGGAAAATCTTACCAAGGTTATGGTTTTAGTACAGATATCGTAAAAGCATCTGCGAACGCTTATTTAGATGCGATTAATAAGTTTTTGTAGGGAAAGGCTGAAGGTAGAGGGTTGGAAGGATGAGGGCTTGAAAGTCTAAAGACTAAAGCTAAAAGACAAAAGAGGTAGAAGGCCGGAAGGTATAAAGATGGAAGGCGGAAGGCTGGAAAGACTAAAGCAAAAGATTTAAAAACACCCCCTCCGCAAAAAGCGGACACCCCTCTAACAGAGGGGAATTGCAAATTGCATAAAAACTGTGAGGGAAAATTCCCCTCTTTTAGAGGGGTGCCTGAAGGGCGGGGTGTTTTAGAGTTTTTGCACTGCCCTTAGTTTTACAAACCCGATTGGAATGAGCATGAAGCGCAGCGAAATAAAATGTAAAGCGGGACTATCCTAACCGAAGAGCACAGAAACCTGCTTTTCAACAGAAATTATAAAAATATTTACACAATACTAAAAGCCCCTTTAGGGGTTTGGGGTTAAAATATGAACAATACAATAAAAAATACTTTCGATTTTGAAAATGCATTTAATACTTTAAAAGGGGTTGTTAAACGTACGCCATTGGAATACAACGAAGGATTGTCGTTAAAATACAATGCAAATATTTATCTCAAAAGAGAAGATTTACAGATTGTACGTTCGTATAAATTGCGTGGTGCTTACAATAAAATAAGTACGTTAGCTGCTGAAGCTTTAAAAAATGGAATTGTGTGTGCTAGTGCTGGCAATCACGCTCAAGGGGTGGCATTTGCTTGTAAAAAACTAAATATCAAAGGCGTAATTTTTATGCCAGAAATTACACCAAAGCAAAAAATCAAACAAGTAAACATGTTTGGTGGCGATAACATTGAAATTATTTTAGTTGGCGATACTTTTGATGATTGTTTAAAAGAAGCTTTAATCTATTGCGAAGAAAAATCATCAACCTTTATTCCGCCTTTTGATGATGAAAAAGTTATTGAAGGACAGGCTACGGTAGCGATGGAAATTTATCAGGATTTACCGGACCTAGATGCAATAGTTGTTCCTGTTGGTGGTGGTGGTTTGGCATCTGGCGTTAGTGCGTATTTGCAAACGGTAAAACCAGCTGTGAAAATTTTCGGCGTAGAGCCATTGGGTGCGCCATCGTTAAGCGAAGCACTTAAAAATGGCGGACCAATAACCGTTGAAAATATTGAACGCTTTGTAGATGGTGCAGCTGTAAAAAGAATGGGCTGGATTACCTATAACTATTGCAAGGAATTACTAAGTTCTACCTATTTAATTCCTGAAGGGCAAATTTGTACTACCATTTTAAAGCTTTATAATGAAGATGCTATCGTTGTAGAACCTGCTGGTGCACTATCTGTGGCTGCTTTAGACCAGGTAAAAGATCAAATTGTTGGCAAAAATGTGGTTTGCGTAATTAGTGGCGGCAACAACGACATTGAGCGTATGCAAGAAATTAAGGAGAAATCTTTACTTTTTGAAGGTTTAAAGCATTATTTCATTGTTCGTTTCCCTCAACGTCCAGGAGCGTTAAAGTTATTTGTAAATGAGGTTTTAGGTCCGCAGGATGACATTACCAGATTTGAATTTATAAAGAAGACCAACAAAGAAAATGGGCCTGCTTTGGTTGGCATTGAGCTTACCAATAAAGATGATTATGCAAGTTTATTGCAACGAATGAAAGATTTTAAATTCGAGATCATAGAACTAAACCAAGACCAGACTTTGTTTGAGTATTTGGTTTAGAAAGCCGACAGAAGAAACACTAAAGCTGAAAGCTAGACTTATTGTGTGATTGAATTAAATATTGGTTATTACTTCTGTTGTGATTAATATGCTCTGCTCAAATATTGGCAATAGTTTTGCACTACATCTTGCAAAACACACACACAACATGAAAAAGCTAACCTTACTATTACTTTGCATCGCCTCACTAGGTTTGGCGTCTTGCAAAAAAGACACTATTATTAACCAGACTACACTTGCTAAAACTTACAACAGGTATATTGAGCCAAATCAATGGGTTCAAAATGCAAATGGCACGTACTCTTTTACATGGAACAGAGCTGATTTCGACAAAATTACATTGGATGACGAAGGAGTTTTAGTTTATTTTACTCACCCGACAAGTGATGATAGTGATGTTCAACTGCCATATACTTTTAACTACACAGTTTATAGCTATGAACTTTTCAATGGTGGAATTACTTTCGATGTTCAAGACAGCCGAAATCTGTCTAGTTCTGTAAGACCAAATTATCGTATTTTAGTTAAGGTAGTTGTAGTTCCATCTGAATATGTAGATTAATTCAATTTAAAACTCTAAAAAACGACCAATGTTCGCTTGAACGTGGTCGTTTTTTTTATGCTCTCCACTGTTTAATTGCAAGGCTCTTATTTTCACACCATTTCTTTCTAAAAGAAGTTCATCATAAAAACCTTTGTAATAAACCTCTTCAACTTCAAACCTCCTGCTGTTCCAAGTGCTTTTAAGCTCCACCCATTCTGGATAAAAAACTACATTTTGCTTCGTTGTTTTAATGCCAATCTTCTCTGCTTCATTAGCATCTAAAACAACTGCATTTCCTAAAATTTTAGCTGTATATAAATCAGATGGATTTTGGTAAATTTTTTCTGGTCTATCATTTTGTAAAAGTTGTCCGTTTTTAAGAATTAGTAATTGATCGGCCAAAAACAAGCCATCAGTTGGATCATGAGAAACCAAAATTATGGTTAATCCGGTTTCTTTAGCCAAACGTTTGATATCAGCCCGAAGTTGATTTTTTAGTAATGAATCAACCTGACTAAAAGGTTCATCTAATAATAAAACTTTGGTATTGCTAATTAAAGCTTTGGCAATGGCAACCCGCTGCTGCTCTCCCCCACTTAACTCAATTATTTTTTTATCCTTTAGTTTAGTGATGTGTAAATGCTCCATCATCTCTAAAGTTTTTTGTTGCTTGGCTTTGATATCTGTATTCGATAACATAGAAGCAATATTGTCGTAGACCTTTGCGTAAATGTTCAATGAAAAATCTTGGGTAACCATTTTCATTTCGGCATTACCAGGTATCAATTGTTCATCTGGTCCTAAAACTTTTTTATCGTTCAGTAGAATTTCACCTTCATCTGGCTTGAGCAAACCATAAATACATTTTAACAAAGTTGATTTTCCGCTACCACTTTCGCCAATAATGGCAACAATGTCTCCTCTTTTAATAGAAAAATTAATATTTGAAATACCAGATACCTGTGATTGTTGGTACTGCTTTGTTAGATTGTTAACGGTAATTATCTGCTCATTCACCCTGTAAAGATAAGGATAAAGCTGAAAGACAAAAGGCAAAAGAAGCAGGCAAAAATACACGTGTAAAAATCACTATATTTGCACGTGCAATTATTTATAATTAAATTTATGCTATGAACACGAAATTAACATTAACCATAGATAAGGCTGTTATCGAAAAAGCAAAAGCTTATGCGGGTAAACAAGGCAGAAGTTTATCATCAATGATAGAGAATTATTTAAAGGCTATTACCGCTCGAGAGGAAAAAGTTGTTGAAGAAAAAGAACTCACCCCGATTGTGAAATCATTGATGATGCGAACTAAAATAGATCTACCAAAAGATTATAATTATAAAGAGGAGTTATCGAAAATAAGAGACGAGAAATATCAAAAGTATTTAGATAATGATTAATGTCTTAATCGATTCGGATGTTTTATTAGACTTCTTCCTATTAAGAGATCCTTTTGTTACCGAAGCTGCAGAAGTTTTAAGTGCATGCGAAAGTAGAAAAGTAAAAGGTTTTGTTACAGGACTAATCATTGCAAATACTTACTATTTAATGAGAAAGCACTTTAACCATAAAAGTATCATGTCTGATTTTAAGAATGTACTCACTTTCCTAGATGTTTTAGTAATTGATAAAAATATTATTCTCCAATCTATCGACTCAGAATTTGCAGATTTTGAAGATGCATTACAAAATTATTCAGCTGAAAGCTACGGATCTATTGATGCCATAATAACTCGAAACATTAAAGACTACAAAAAGAGCAGCTTAAGCGTTCTTACTCCCGAAATGTTTCTTAAAACGGTATAACATAAAAAAATCCTGCAAACTTTCGTCTACAGGATCTGGTTTTATTTGTGTGTGTTTGTTTGGTTTAATAGTTTATTGTTAAACTGGGAACTGAAAATTGATTAATTCAATCCTAACGTTATACCGAAAGCCATATTTTTTAGTCCTTTTTGCGGAGCGCTATCAAACATGTCGCTTGCATAGTATTTAGCAAAAAAAGCTAAACTATTCCATCCTACCCTAACTGTTCCACCATAACGGAAAGGTGCAAAATTGTAATCATCTTTTATTTTAACTTTTCCAAATTCATCGCTAATCTGTTTTACTTTTCCGTTTAACAAAAACCCAATTTCTGGACCAACAACGAAGTAAAAACGATTACCCTTGTCACTTTCGCTAGTTCTAAATTCAAAGTTTAATGGAACGTGTGCATAGCTACTAGAAAAACGGTTTTTGCTATACTTAACATCATCTGTAACATAAGTTAGCTCAGGTTGATTTTTTTGTATCGTGATATCTTTTTTCAAACGAATATGCGTCCAATCGAAACCACCTGCAATGTAGATCTTAAAATTAGAGTTAAATCTATAGCCAAACTGCATAATATCAAAAGATAGGTTACTCGTTTTACCAGCTCTATAGTCTAAAAATTCGTTAGCTGGAGATAGATCGAATTGTCCGTTATCAATTAACTTCGAAAAACCAATATCTAAACGTGTAAAAGTAATACCTCCTACAAAGCGGCCTTTATTAGAGTCTACCTTGCGAGTTGAGTCTCCGCTAGTAATTACAATTGGCCCAACGGTGATACCTTCACCATAAGTTACTTCAAATTTTTTGCGTTTAACTGTATCTTGTTGTGCAATTGCACTTGAGCCTGCCAGAAAAGTAAGTCCGCTTACTAAAACTGCTGTTAATATTAATGATTTCATTTGTGTGTGTGTTTGTTTGGTTTATATAATACGTTAAATATTGTTGTAAGGTTTGAATGTTGAATGTTAATCTAAATTCTAATCATTAAATCCTATTTCTTACTTGTTTTTCTTGTTAAATTTTAAAAAGCCAATGTTTATGCCAACTATAGATGAGTTATCATCGTCGTCTGTGTTAAATCTTACTAGTTTTTTATCTCTTTTATCTACTTTATCTACCACATAATTCACAATATCACCAACATTTCTTATTCCTTTTCTTTCAGTAATAGGGTCGGTTTCACTAATCATGTTGTCTGTTGTATTTTGTTGTGGTTGATAAGCAATTACTGTTGGGTTTTCTGTTATTAATTCTTTAACTGGCAAAACATCTAAGGGCTTAACATCTTGTTGTTTAATAGGTAGACGATCCTCGTTTGTATTTGGTTGCAAAGCCAATTGAAAATTTTGTAATTTATTTTCTGGAGCTACTTTTGATGCCTTTACTGATGGTGTACGAATTGGCGCCAAAGTTGATGCATCAGCAATCACAGTTGTAGTAATAGCATCATTATTATTATTAACAGATGCGACCACATTTTCGTTGCTAGGCTCAACTACAGCTGCAGTAACCTCATCTGCACGTAATTGTATTTTCTCCGATTTCTGGAAAACCAACATTGCTGTAATTGCAACTGCTACACTTGCTGCAGCCATCCAATAAATAGGCATGCTGCGTTTGCGTTTAGGTTCTAATTGCTTTTCTATGTTAGCCCATAAATTTGCTGATGGTGCTATTTCTGCATCCTCAAACTTATCTTTAAATAACTGATCAAATTCTTTATCCGGCATGTGTTGCATAACCAAAGCCCTCCATTTTAATAATTTCTTGTTGCAATATTGCTCTCGCCCTACTCAATTGAGATTTGCTGGCACCTTCAGAAATCCCTAATGTTTCAGCAATTTCTTTGTGCGAGTAACCCTCTATAATGTACATGTTAAACACCATGCGATACCCGTCTGCTAGTTTTTGTATTACTTTTAACAAATCTTGCATGCCTAAGCTGCTAAAATCAAAGCCTGCCGACGGTTGTTCATAAGCATCTTCAATTGGCACTACATTAAGCATTCTTAAATTCTTACGGTAACTTTCTATCGCTGTGTTTACCATTATTCTTCTTATCCAACCTTCAAAAGAACCTTCGCCACGGTAATCCTTAACTTTATGAAAAATTTTGACATATCCCATTTGCAATACATCCTCAGCTTCCATACGGTCTTTGGCGTAGCGCATACAAACTGCCAACATTTTCGACGCGGTTAGCTTATAAAGCATCTCCTGCATCTTCCTGTCGCCAGCTTTGCAGCCTTCCATCAAGTCATCAATCGTATATGTTTTAGTCACCTTCATTGTTTGTTTGTATAGGGTAGATGATCCCTAGAGGTAAAAGGTTGCATAAGCTTGCAAATAAATTTATTTTTTTTCATTTCACCATGAATATTAATTATCCCATTAAGATAGATCATGCTTAATTCTTCTTCATTTCTTATTGTTTAAAAAGGGTTTGAAAATGAGTATCAGTATTTCATAGGTACTGTAGTCCCGCTTTTGGTACAAGCCAAATTAAATTTGGGCTTTCCCCTACAATCGGGTTTAAAAAACGAGAGCTTGTTTCTTATAGAAAAATATTGGCATTCCTAAAAATTGATGAAGTTGCCCAATGTAAAACCCTCAGAAAATTAGTAAGTTAAATCCCAGCTTTGCTACTTTTTCTTAAAAATTATAAAATTCTCTTTGTAGGTTAAAAATAACGAGTGATTAAATTGTAAGTTACCAGCAGAATTATTTAAATCAACATGTGGCTCGAAACGAACATCTAAATATAAATTTGGAATGAGTTGTTTCTGATAAACATATCTAATTGCTAAAATACTTCTACTGCTTTCTTTAAATCCAGCATCATAAAGGTTTTCAGAAACAGATTGATACAATGGCATCCCTTTTATAGTTAAAAAGTTATTCCCTTTCCAATAAGAGGCAACCAAAGTTCCCCATTTCGTATCAATTCCGGCATTTAGCCATAAACCAAAGCCACTTTGGTAAGCTCTATTTTTTGTTGGTGAGAAATCTTTGTAAACTGCAATGTAGTTATCTGTAAATACTTCTCTCACATTTAATCCAACCGCTTTATGTAATTTAAACCCTGTTGCACCATTAAACAAAGTGCTTAAGGGAATCTCTTTTAATACATCTATCTGCCCACCTTGGTGATAAGCCAAAAACTGAGCAGGAATAGTCAATTTCCATCTACCCGATTGCAATAATGTAGTTTCTGTACTCAATCCACCAACAATTTCTTCTTTAGCTGCCTCGCCTTTGTAGATCATTTTCTGCCAAGAAATCCAGCTGTCTAATTTAAAATTTTCTTTATCTACCAATAACTGAGTTCCATATTCAATTGGTGTTGTTATTTTCCTCTCGAAATTATAGATGGGTTCAATATAATTGTGCTGTATATTTCCTTCTAGGCTACCGAAAACAAGGGTAAGATCTCTTTTATGATATTTTAAATTGAATAATGGTTTAGCATCATAAATACCATTATCTCCAAAATCTTTACGTAAATAAGCACCTGCAGTTATGGCTAAATTAGGACTGGCGTAATACACCAATTGCGGCTCTAATTGCGTTCCGTAAAGTGTGTAACCATCATGAAATTTATTCGAATATTCGTAATTTCTAACGTAGTTAAAATTGTAGAAATTAAAATGTAATTCTTTATTTAAGCTATCAGTTGGCCGAATGCGATTGAAAAGAGTTTCGTTGTTAAACTGTGCTTTAGTGGATAAACTAAATAATGTAATTAAGATTGCGAGTAATTGTTTCTTCATATCTAGATTAAATTCTCGCAACTTTATAACCTTTATCGTCATTGCGAGGAGGAACGACGTGGCAATCTATTATGTTGGGTCAATTAACCATTTTTCTCTCTATATTTTTTATAAATCTTTACCGCTGTCATAATCACTGCTGAGAAAATAATCAATCCAAGTAAACCATATATCCAATTTACAGCACTTTTTAAAATTACTGTAAATACAATGGCAACCAATAAAATAGTGGCAACTTCATTCCATAAACGCAATTGATTACTAGAATATTTAAAAATGCCATTTTTCAACTGTTTCATTATATTTTGGCAAATGAAATGATAAAACAGGAGTAAGCCAACGAAGCCAAGTTTAACCCACATCCACGGCAATTCTAACAAAAAAGGACGGGTATAAATCATTGTTGCACCAGCCAAAACCGTTAAACACATAGCCGGAATGGTTATGATGTTCCACAAGCGACCTTCAATTTTTGTAAATTCTTTTTGAAGAATATTCTTTTCTATTTCTGGTCTGTCATTAGCTTCGGTATGGTAAATGAATAAACGAACACCATAAAATAAGCCAGCCATCCAACTTACTACAAAGATGATGTGAACTGCTAAAAAGTATTGATAGTAATCGTTCATACCCCTAATCCCCTAAAGGGGACTTTAAATTTCAATTAATTATTATTTTATAAAACATGCTAAAGTTTATCCCTATGTCCCTTTTAGAGGATTTAGAGGTTTAATATCTAAATTCCTTCACCACCTCAATTGCATATTTTACATTATCAAAAGGAATATCTGGCATAATACCATGACCTAAATTAAAGATAAAGCCTTCCGTACCACGCATTCTTTCGAACAATTGATGAATGTGTTTTTTGATAACCGGCTTCTCCGCGTATAAAATATGTGGATCTAAATTTCCTTGTACTGCAATTCCAGCAGGCAAAGCATTTTTAATATTCAATAAATCTGCATTCCAATCAACAGAAATAACATCTGGTTTTGCTTCTGCCATAATTGGCGCAAAAACAGAACTTCCCTTACAGAAAGAGATCACCGGAACATTTGTTCTATTTAAACCAGCTATAATCTGTTGGTTATATTGATGAGAAAATTCTTGGTAATCATTCCATGATAGAGCCAAAGCCCAGCTATCAAACAACTGAACTGCATTTACGCCTGCCGCAATTTGTAAGTTCAAATAATCGGTAGTTACCTTCGCAATTTTAGCTAATAAACGGTGTGCTAGCTCCGGATGATTGTGCATTAACAACTTAGTTAACTTAAAATCTTTAGATGAACCACCTTCAACCAAGTAACTCATTACCGTAAAAGGAGCACCAGCAAAACCAATTAATGGAATGCTGCCATTTAAACGCTGTTGAATTACCTTAATTGCATCAGCAACATATTGCAATCTATCTACAACATCTACCTCTAATTGATCAATATCGGCAGCTGTACGAACAGGATTTGCGAACTTTGGACCTACACCCTGAGTAAAACTTAAATCGCCACCCATTGCCTCGCCAGTTACCAATATATCGCAGAATAAAATAGCGGCATCAATTCCTAGTAAATCAACTGGTAGCATGGTAACATCCGCAGCAATTTCTGGGTTTTTGCACATCTCTAAAAACGAATATTTGTTTTTAATTTCCCAATATTGTGGCATAAAACGACCAGCTTGGCGCATCATCCATACTGGTGGTCTTTCTGTAGCTTTTGAATTTGCAGCGTCTAAAAATAAGTTATTGTTCATCTTGTACTAGGCCAAAGCGTTGGCTTCCTTTTCTATAATTTTAATAATTTCTTTTGCTCTAGATGTTGTTGCCAACTCTTTTGCTCTTTCTACGTAGGCTTTCGCTCTTTCAGCATCCCTTTTCCGTAAAGCCAGATTAGCCAAATGGATCATTACAAATGCTTTATCATTTTTCCCACCTAAAGGAAAACGACTTGCTATTTGGAAATGATATTCAGCCTTCTCAAAATCCTCCCTCTGCAAAGCAATATTTGCCCTCATAAATTCGTAATATCCACGTCGATTTTTTGCCAATCGATCAGGGTTATCCACTTCATCCAATATCTTTTCTGCCCTTTCATAATCTGCATTTTTGAAATGCTTCGAGGCTAGCAACACCGAGCTGTGTTTAAAATGGCTCCATAAAATAAAGGCAAATAGAAAGCCGGCTATAGAAGCCAGCTGATATTGATTGTAATATAAACTTACCAATGCAGAAAAGGCAAAAGTTGCCATTAACGCATATCTACTCCAGGTATTATACATTAATGTGTGCTATCTGTAAATTTATAACCTACGCCTCTAATCGAGTGAAAATAAACTGGATTTTTTTGGTCTGGTTCAAAATACTTACGGAACGTTAATATAAAGTTGTCGATGGTTCTAGTTGATGGATAAACATCATAATTCCAAACGGTTTCTAAGATTTGCTCACGAGAAACTGCTTCATTTTTGCGCTCAATTAATAATTTTAGCAACATTGTTTCCTTTTTAGTTAAAGGTACAACAACGCCATCATCCTGTTTTAACTCAAATGAATTGAAATAGATCGTTTTGTCGCCAATTTTATATGAGTTCAATTCTTTTAAATCATCAGCTTTCAAGCTTCGTTTTACCAAAATTCCAACACGTAAAATCAATTCTTCTAGGTTGAAAGGTTTTACCAAATAATCGTCAGCTCCTTTTTTAAGCCCCATCACTCGGTCTTCGCTTGTGTTTTTAGCAGTTAAAAACAAAATAGGAACTTCAGTATTTTCTAAGCGAATAGTTTCACAAACTTGGAAACCATCCATTTCTGGCAACATTACATCTAAAATGATCAGATTGAAACGTTCTTCCTTGAAAACTTTTAATGCAGTTTTACCGTCTTTAACAGCATGAACTTTATAGCCCTCTAATTCGAGGTTTAATTTGATGGCATCTAATAAATGGTCTTCATCTTCTACCAATAATATTCTTAATTTCTGTGGCATATCAGTTAAATGTTACTTCAAAAATTGCACCTTGCGGTGTGTTATCTTTAACGCTAATATCAGCGTCGTGGTTTTGTAATACTTCTTTAACAATAAACAAGCCAAGTCCAGTGCCTTTACTTTTACGCACATTTTCATCTCCTACACGATAAAATTTATCGAAAATAAGCATTTTTTCTCCATCCGGAATGCCCGGACCTTTATCAGAAACCGTTAAAAAGGGTTTACCGTCATTTTGACAGAGCTGCACTGCAACTTCGGCACACGGACCTGAATATTTAACTGCATTCTCTACTAAGTTAGTAACTACAGATGATAAAGCAAACTTGTCACCCATTAACTTAATCCCTGGTTTAACACTAGCATTAATCAATTGTTCGTTACCACAAGAATGTACTTGCAATCTATCAGTTATTCTGGTTACCAGTTCTGATAAGTCAAATTCTTCTTTGGGGAAGGAATAAGTTCTGCTTTCAATTTTGGTTGCCAGCAACATATTTTCTACCAAATCATCCAAACGTTCGATATCCTTTAATGAATTATTTAATAACGAAGCCTGCATTTGCTTCTCTAAATCTCGCTTTACTATAGTTTGCAAAGAAAGTTTTATAGCAGCCAGGGGCGATTTTAACTCATGTGTAACAGACATTAAAAAATTTTGCTGTTGTTCCTTTAGCTTATCTTCTTTTTTAATAGATGCATGAATAAAGTAAGCACCTAGCACTAAAAGAAATATAAAAATAGCCCCTTCGCCTATAATCATACCTGCCTTTTGTGGCTGTAAGCTAATTACAACACTCCCCCACCAAAACATTTCTAATAATGCATATAGCAATAGGAAGTAAAATATGAGGATAGACTTTTTCATAATGTGAGTTTTCGTCGATTGCTTCGATCGCAATGAGGTTTTATTTTTTATTAAAAACTAAATCCAAAGAATCAAAAATAGCTCTTTTTGCTTTCTCTAATTCTATTTTAGTGTGCGCTGCAGAAACAAAACCAACTTCGTAACCAGATGGACCTAAGTAAATGCCCCTATTCAATAATTCGCGGTGCATTACTTTAAATTTCTCCATACTTGTCGGATCGATATCTTCAGCGGTTTTAATGTCTTTATCTGTAAAAGCAAACCAAAAAATTGAGCCAACAGTAAACACTTTAAATTTATAATTTCTTGCCGTTGCAAAACGCTGAATGCTATCTACAAACTCTTTTGTTTTTTGGTTTAAATCTTTGTAAAAACCTGATTTTAAAAGTTCGGTTAAAGTTGCAATTCCTGCTGCCATAGCTACCGGATTTCCAGATAAAGTTCCTGCTTGGTAAACACCACCGTCTGGCGAAATGTGAGCCATAATTTCTGCCGAAGCACCATACATTCCTACCGGTAAACCACCACCTATAATTTTTCCGTAGGTAACAATATCAGGCTTGATGCCATAATGAGCAGCTGCACCTTCAAAACCAACCCTGAAACCTGTAATTACTTCATCAAAAATTAATAAAGCATTATTTTCTGTGCAAGCTTGTCTTAAAAATTCAATATAAGCTTGGTCTTGCATTAATAAACCATTATTTGCTGGTATTCCTTCTATAATTACCGCAGCAACTTGATCCTTAAATTGTTCGAATGCCTTGGTAATTGCATCAGTATCATTCAACGGAATAACAATTGTTTCTCCTGCAAAAGATTTAGGTACCCCTGCTGAAGAAGTTTCGCCAAAAGTGACCAATCCAGAACCTGCTTTTACTAAAAGCGAATCGCTATGACCATGGTAACAACCTTCAAATTTGATGATTTTATCTTTTCCAGTATATCCACGAGCTAAACGGATTGCCGACATCACTGCCTCTGTTCCAGAACTCGTAAAACGTATTTTTTCTACATAGCTGTTATTCTTGATAATCAGCTCTGCTAATTCATTTTCTAGTGCAGTTGGCGCACCAAAGCTCATTCCGCTTTGCATTACCTCGATTACCTTTTCTCTTATTTTGGCGTTGTTATGACCTAAAATTAGCGGGCCCCAACTTGCACAAAAATCTATAAACTGATTGCCATCTGCATCCCAAATGTAACAACCATCACCTTTTTGGATAAATAAGGGTGTTCCGTAAACAGATTTAAAAGCCCTAACTGGAGAATTTACTCCGCCAGGAAAATAGGTTTTAGATTTTGCGTACAACTCTGCCGATTTCTCACGACTAATATCAGGTTTACTACCTGTATTTACCGGCATTTCCTCTTCGTTTCCCGAGAATATCTTTTTTAACTGTTCTAACATTTTTTATTAAGGTTGAGGGCGGGAAGGTTGAAGGCAGAAGGCTTAGAATGTCTAGCCTATATTTCGTTCAACTTCCAATCCACATTTATTTTATAAGGTTGAGAGCAGGAAGTTTGATGGCAGAAGGTCTGGGTTACTAAACCCTCAACCTTTAAACCCTCAACCTTCTACCTCTCTAAGGCATCCAATTATTCTCTACTATATCTCTAATGTGGTAAGTGGTGATGATGCTTGCTCCTGCTCTTGCAAAGGCATGCATGGTTTCCATTACTACTTTTTGTTCGTCTATCCAGCCTCTTTGTGCTGCTGCTTTAATCATCGAGTACTCTCCCGATACGTTATAACAAGCAATTGGCAAATCTGAATTTTGTTTTAATTTACTGATGATATCTAAATAAGCCAAAGCTGGTTTAACCATCAGTACATCTGCTCCCTCACTTTCATCCAATAAAGCTTCTCTAACTGCTTCAGTTCCATTTCTGAAGTCCATTTGGTAAGCTTTTCTGTCGCCTTTGTTTGGCGCACAATCTGCTGCCTCTCTAAAAGGGCCATAATAAGCCGATGCAAATTTGGTAGCATGGCTCATGATTGCTGTATTAACGAAGCCGCTTCCATCTAATTTACTTCTAATTGCCGCTACACGTCCATCCATCATATCAGATGGAGCCAACATATCTGCACCAGCTTCAGCATGATTTAAAGCCATTTTAGCAATTAAATCTACCGACAAATCATTTTGGATGTAGTCATCTTTCATAATTCCGCAATGACCATGAGTGGTGTAAGAGCACACACAAACATCGGTAACTACATATAAATCATCACCAAAGTTCTTCTTTAATTCTCTAACTGCAACAGGAACTAATGAATGTGGGTCGTAAGCAGATTTCGCATCGTCACTCTTCTCATCGCCAACTCCAAAAAGCATAATTTTATTTACGCCTAATTCTAAACCTTTCTCTACGTCTCTTAATAAAGTATCTGTCGAAAAATGGTTAACTCCTGGCATCGCATCAATTGCATTTGTAACCCCGTTTCCTGGAACTACAAAATAAGGATAGATAAACATATCCTTTGACAATCGCGTTTCGGCAATTAATTCTCTAACAACTGGGTTTTTTCTTAACCTACGTGGTCTGTGCATAAATTTGGTATTGAAACTGCAAACCTATTTATTTTAATTTTGAGTATGATAACACAAATATCATTTTTTAGAAAAGCAATGGCAGTGGTTCTTTTGATATGGTAGTCCTGCTATTCGTTTCAATCTTCTTTGTCCTTCGACTACGCTCAGGATGACAAAAAAGATCTCCACTGCTATCAGGTTTAGATTACAAAATAATCTACGAACAACTTCCATTCCCAGCCTATCGCTTTAAGATTGCTTCGTCGTTCTTCTTCGCAGCGATGAAACACAGAGCTTCGCTTTAGTCTATTAGCTTTAAACTTTAATCAAATTCCAAAAACAGCTTCGGCCAAACCAATTTCGTCTGGAGAGTAAGGCAAAGTATATTTCACACCCATTTCATCAAACTTTTTACCAGTAGAGTTGCCAATGGCAATTACTCTCTGTTCTGGATCTAATAAATTATCAGCGAAATAAGCATCAACATTACTTGGGCTCGTAAAAATTAAAACTTCGGCAGTTGTACCATCAATATCATCTACAACAACAGTCTCATAAATTGGTAAATCAACAATTTTTGTATCCGCATCTAATGATTTCTGTATGGTTAACAAAGAATCTTGAGCTCTTGGAAACAATACTGTTTCTCCAGTAACAAGTTTTGCAAATTCTTGCGCAACTTCTACAATGTCACCACTTTCTCCAACAAAATCTGCCAAATAACCAAACTTTCTAAGCGTGTCTTCAGAACCACGACCAACTACTCCAAATTTTACCTTTTTAGGCAAAGCAGGATTTAGTTTAAAGAAATACTCTACTCCGTTTCTACTGCTAAAAAATATCCAATCGATATGCTTTAAATAAAATGCATCTAGAATATTTACTATAGGGAAAGTTCTAATTAACGAGCGACCATCTATCTCTATATCATGTTTTGCTAATGCTTTTTTGAAATAACTATTTTCGCCAATTTCTCTAGAAATAAACACCTTGGTTGGCATTTTACGTTCTTTATCAAACTTAGCTACAATTTTTTCAGCTAATCCATCGGTATTTTCTGCTCTTAAAAATAACCTATCCGGAAAATCTTCATCAGTTTCTGCCTTAGACGTCCACACTTCGAAAAGCCCATTTTCTTTTTTGCAATAGCAGCCTAAAGGCATGTGGCAGCCACCTTCAAAAAGATTTAGTACCTTACGTTCTACTGCAATTTCCTCTGCAGTTGCAGTATCGTGTATTTGTTGTAATGCAGTATATAATTCTGTATCGGTTTCACGAATTTGGATGGCCAAAGCGCCTTGCGCTGGCGCAGGAACCAGTTCTGTAGTATCAATAACCTCAACATGAAATTCACTTAAATCGATATTCAATCTATTTACCCCAGCTTTTGCTAATAAAATAGCATCATAATCTTCATCACGAAGCTTTTGGATACGTGTAGGCACATTGCCACGAAGATCTTCTATGTTTAAATCGGGACGTAAAGCCAATAATTGCGCTTTACGACGATTTGATGAAGTACCCACTATTGCTCCTGTTTTTAGAGATAATTTTTGGCTAACTTCTACAGTATCTTTAAGTATCAATAATAATTCTGATGGATCTTCGCGTTCTGTAACGGCTGCAATAATTAATCCTGCAGGGTTTGTAGTAGGCAAGTCTTTGTGTGAGTGAACAGCTAAATCTATTGTTCCAGCTAATAATTCTTCTTCTAATTCTTTGGTAAAAAAACCTTTACCTTCTAACTTATCTAGCCTAAGATTTAATATTTTATCGCCTTGCGTTTTAATGATTTTTAATTCTGCCTCAATTCCGATGCTTGCCAACCTATCTTTTGTATTGTTAGCTTGCCATAATGCCAAATCGCTTCCGCGTGTACCGATTATTATTTTCTTCACCTTTATGATTAGTTTTCTGCTAAATTAAGAAATTTGATTGAATTGAATTGAATGTTAGAAGGTTGAAAAGTTGTAATGTTTGCTATCTAACCCAGAACTACGAAGACATAAAAAAAGATTGTAATTATTTCATTGCATCCAATCTCATATCTCAATACGCATCCCAATAACTATTGGAACTCTTAACTGTTTTTCACCAAGATTTCTTTTGCCATCACCATTGGGATAGTAATGCATTTTTTCTCCATATAGTCCATCACTCTTTCTAAAACCGCTCTTGAGTTATCATCTAACGTATTGATCTCATCAGCAAATACTGCATGGATTGCTTTATGCTTAATATCTTTGATCTTTTGAGGAACATCGCTCATGGCAAGTTCTATTTTACGCTGGCGTAATACAGATTCAAATTCTTTGATATTTTCGTCTATAATATGCTCCGCATTAACGAGCTCATCATAACGTTCTTGGATATTTTTACGAGCGGTTTCTTTTAAGGTTTCTACCTCAATGTAGTGTAATGGGTAATTTTCTACAACTTCTGGTGCAACATCATTAGGTATTGCCAAGTCTACAATTACTTTTTTACCAGTATCACCATTTAGTAATTTAGCATAAATTTCTTCTGTAATAATCGGCTCCGTTGCTCCAGTACAGGTAATAATTACATCAAATCCTTGATTGTAATCAGCCAATGCAGAAAGTGGATATGCAGTCCCATTTAAATCTTTTGCTAAGCTTTCCGCTTTTTCAATTGTTCTATTAAAAACAGAAAAATTAGAATATTTGTGCTTTTTAAGATATTGAGCAATATTATTGTTAGTTTCACCCGCTCCTATAATTAACAAGCGAGAATTAGCGCACATGTTTAACTCACGTAGTTTACGATAAGCTAAAGATACAATTGAAACTGGATTTTTGGATATGTTGGTATGCGTGTATACTTCTTTTGCAGTTTTAACTACGCGGTTCATAATCATTCGCATATAGTCGCCAGTAAAACCAGCAACCCTACAAGCTTCATAGGCTTTACGAACTTGGGCTAAAATTTCCTTCTCACCAACCACTAAACTTTCTAAAGAACAAGAAGTACGTAATAAATGGTTAAATGCCTGGGTTTTTTCATAAACGGAAACATTTTCGATAAACTGCTCCATGTACTGTTCAGGCAAGCCCATATCTAATACCTGTAAAAATCTACTGATAAATTTTTTATTAACTTCCTCAGCAGAAGTAAAAACAAATTCAACACGGTTACAAGTACCTACGTAAAAAATTTCTTTAATTCTTAATTCTGATTGGATATTCCTCAACCTATCGTCCAACGTATGCTCACATATTACTAACTTCCCTAATGCTTTTAGGTCAATCTGTTTGTGTGTAAATGCAATAATCTTTAAATATTCCAAAATGGGTTCAGCCAGTTATTTTTTGCGTAACAAAAGTAAATACGCAAACTCGCATATCTGTCATTAAGCTGTAATTTAGGCTAATTTAGAAAGGTTTTAAATTAACTCAGAATTAATAACCATTACCTTTCGAAATTTGTTATAATTGTTTTAAATTTCAAGTTCAGTGTACTTTATGATACATCAAAAAGCATTTTCTTTGATTGGCGCAGCAGATAAAATTATTGTAGGTGACCTAACTTATGACGATAAACATACAAACGCACCTTTAATTATTTTCGTTCATGGCTTTAAAGGGTTTAAAGATTGGGGAGCTCATCAGCTTGTTGCAAGATATTTTGCTCATAATGGTTATAACTACCTGAAATTTAATTTATCACATAGTGGAGTTACTACAGAAAACCCAAATGATGTAAGTGATATGGAAGCATTTGCTGCCAACACTTTTTCTAAAGAAATGTTAGATATTGATCTGGTTATTAATTATGCCATACAAAATTTAAGTTTTACCAAGGTTTGTTTGATTGGACACAGCCGTGGAGGTGGGTTAAGCATTTTGCAAGCAGCAAACAATCCGTACATTAAAGCATTAATAACATGGAGCTCGATTGCTGATTTTAGCAGTTTATGGAAAAAGGAACAAGAGCATGATTGGAGAAAAAAGGGGAAAATTGAAGTGATTAATGCTAGAACTAAAGAAAAAATGCCTTTAAATGTTACTTTATTAGATGACTTTGAAAACAATAAGGAAATACTCTCAATTAAAAACGCATCAAAAAGGCTTACTATTCCATGGTTAATTATACATGGTGATGATGATGTAAATGTTTCTTTTGAAACGGCACAACAACTTGCCAATTTAAACCCGAACAGTAGGTTAATTAAAATTGAAGGAGCGAACCATGTATATGGTGCATCACACCCTTATGAAAAAGAAACACTACCATTACAACTTCTTCAGGTTTGTGAAAAGAGCCTTCAGTTTTTGAATGGATTGTCTTAATAATGCTGCTCATTTTATGACATTACTCTAAATTTGGCAGTAATATTTTTTGGCTGATTGGGTTTTTTCTATCAAATTTTTAAATATCAATAATTTCTTACCATTAAAGCACCTGCATTTTACCACAACAAGACGTTTTTTCTTAACGTATCAGCAAGTATTGCTACAATTCATATAATAAAAATATAATATTCTGATTATTAGATACATATACTTTAATTTTTAAGCGAAATAAACGTATCAAAGTATATGATTATGTTATATTCGCAAAGCTGTGAGCTACAACATGCCCTATTGTTTGCTAGTTTCTAAATTAAATTGAGAGTATTTTAGTAGTTCTTACATCCAAATACACAATTGATATGAACATTAAAAACTATAGCCTAGTGCTATTGCTTACTTTAACAAGCTTTGAAATTTTTGCGCAACAAAACCCTAGCCAAACTACTATCCCACAAAAAGTAAATGCCTTAATTGCTAAGATGACTTTAGAAGAAAAAGTTGGGCAAATGGCACAAGTTACACTCGACGTAATTGGCAAAGGCAAAGATCGTTTTAGTAGCGATGAGCCATTTACCTTAGATGAAGCTGCTATGGAAAAAGCTTTGGTAAAATATAAGTTGGGTTCAGTACTTAATGCCTCAAATAATAGAGCCAGAACACCACAGCAATGGTTAGCCGTAATTAGCAGAATACAAGAAGTTGCCATGAGCAATAAAAATGCTATTCCAGTAATATATGGTATAGATGCCATACATGGCGAAACTTATACGGCTGGTGCCACTATGTTTCCTCAACAAATTGGACAAGCAGCCACATTTAACCGAGATCTTGTTCTAAAAGGTGCCGAAATTACTGCCTACGAAACTAGAGCAAGTTCTATTCCATGGGCTTTCTCCCCACTTCTAGATTTAGGTGCAGATCCAAGATTTCCTCGTCAGTGGGAAAGTTTTGGAGAAGATCCTTTTTTAATCTCAGAGTTAGGCAAACAAATGATTTATGGATACCAAGGCAAGGATAACAATATTGGAAATCCGTTTAAGGTAGCTACTTCAATCAAACATTTTTTAGGCTACCAAGTTCCAGTTTCAGGAAAAGATAGAACGCCTGCAATAATTTCTGACCAGGCTTTAAGAGAATATCATTTACCTCCATTTAAAGCAGCTATTGATGCTGGTGCTAGAACAATTATGATCAACTCTGGATTAATAAATGGTGTTCCAGTACATGCGAATTATAGAATATTAACTAAACTATTGAAAGAAGAATTGGGCTTTAAAGGTTTAGTTGTTACCGATTGGGGAGATATAGAAAATTTATATAAAAGAGATCGCATTGCAAAAAACAACAAAGAAGCTGTAATGATTGCGATTAATGCAGGCATTGATATGTCGATGGTTGCTTATCAATACGAACCTTTTTGCGATGACTTAATTGCACTTGTAAGGGAAGGAAAAGTAAAACAAACACGTATTGATGATGCGGTTAGGAGAATTTTAACGGTAAAATATGAGTTAGATCTATTTAACAAGCCCACCACCAATATTAAAGATTATCCAAATTTTGGGAGCCCAGCATTTGAACAGGCTGCACAAAATGCAGCAACAGAATCCATCACCTTATTAAAAAATAGCAACAACGTATTGCCATTAAGTAAATCTGTAAAAATTTTGGTTACAGGTCCAAATGCTAATTCGATGAGAACTTTAAATGGTGCTTGGACCTACTCTTGGCAAGGAGAAAAGGTAGAAGATTTCGCATCGAAGTACAGTACCGTTTTAAAAGCCTTACAAAATAAAATTGGCGCTGCTAACGTAACCTATCTACCCGGTGTAAGTTACAAGATGAGTGGAAAATACTTCGAAGAAACTGCAGATAAGATGGAAGAAACCATTGCCGCTGCTAAAAATGCTGATGTAATTGTATTGTGCTTAGGAGAAAATTCTTACACAGAAACACCAGGTAATTTGAGTGATTTATATATTTCTGATTTACAAACAGAGTTAGCCCAGAAATTAGCTGCCACTGGCAAAACCATTATTTTGGTATTAAACGAAGGTAGACCAAGGGTAATTAGCAAATTTGAAAAGAAAATGAATGCAATTGTTCAAACTTATTTACCAGGTAATTTTGGCGGCAATGCAATAGCAGATATTCTATTTGGCGATGCTAACCCATCAGGACGATTGCCCTACACTTACCCTCAATTTCCTAATGCCTTATTTACTTACTATCACAAACCTTCAGAATCTAGAGAAACAACAGAAGGAATTTATAATTATGATGCAGATTACAATCCTCAATACGTATTTGGCCATGGATTAAGCTATACTACTTTTAAATATAGTAATGTTAAGTTAAGTACAACGGCCTTAAAAAAAGGAGAAACTTTAGACATTAGCGTTAGTGTTACCAATACTGGCAAGCTTAAAGGCAAAGAAAGTGTTCTGCTTTTTATATCTGATTTAATTGCAAGCGACATTAGTCCGGATGTGAAACGTTTAAGAGGTTTTGATAAAATAGAATTGCAACCAGGCGAAAACAAAATCGTTACTTTTAAAATAAAACCAGAAGATATTGGATATATCAATAGCGAACTCAAAAAAGTAACCGAGGCAGGCGAATTTCAAATCCAAATTGCAGATCAAAAAGTTAAATTCAATTACCAACCTTAATGCAGACAGCTATGAAATTCTTATCATATTTATCTTTTGCTTTTGCTGTTATATTAATCTCTTGCGCTTGTAAAAAAGGCACTAAGAATACAGAAAATGGCGTAGAAATTGTTAATCCACCTGTTGTACCCGTAAGTAGTGATGTTGCGTTTTGGTTAACCAAAGGAGATAGATCCGTATTATTACAAAAGCAAAATGTGGCTTTAAATTTTGCCACAACAAACAATAGCAATACCACCATAGAAGTTGATGAAGCACAAGTATTTCAAACTATAGATGGATTTGGTTATACCCTAACAGGTGGCAGTGCAAGTTTGATAAATGATTTGGGTGCAGCAGAAAAAGATGCCCTCATCAAAGAACTATTTTCTACTGAAGAAGGTGCAATTGGCGTAAGTTATCTACGTGTGAGCATAGGTGCATCAGACTTAAGTGCAAATGTTTTTACCTATAACGAAAGGCCAGCTGATCAAACAGATATCAATCAAGAACACTTTTCAATTGCTGCCGAATTATCGGATCTGGTTCCAATTTTAAAGAAGATATTAGCCATTAATCCTGATATTAAAATTTTAGGTTCACCTTGGACAGCCCCAACTTGGATGAAATCTAATAAAGCCTATAAAGGCGGAACATTATTGCCAGAATACTATCAATCTTATGCTAAGTATTTTGTAAAATACATCCAAGGAATGAAGGCTGAAGGAATTACAATAGATGCCATCACTATCCAAAACGAGCCTTTACACCCGGGCAATACTCCAAGTATGTATATGGAAGCAGCTGATCAAGCAAAATTTATAAAAACAGCATTAGGGCCAGCCTTTACCGCTGCAGGTTTAAAAACAAAAATTATTGTATACGACCACAATGCAGATAGACCAGATTATCCAATGGCTATTTTGGCAGATCCTGATGCTAGTAAATATGTAGATGGTTCAGCTTTCCATTTATACGGGGGAAATATATCTGCCTTATCAACCGTTAGAAATGCTTATCCTGATAAGCACATCTATTTTACAGAACAATGGGTTGGTGGTCCAGGCAATTTCGGTGAGGATTTGAAATGGCATGTATCTACCTTAATTGTTGGTGCTACCAGAAACTGGAGCAGAAATGTATTGGAATGGAACTTAGCTGCCGACCCTAATTATAACCCACATACACCAGATGGTGGTTGCACAACTTGTTTAGGTGCTATAACAATAGCTCCGGGCATTACAAGAAATGTAGCTTATTATGTAATTGCACATGCCTCAAAATTTGTTAGACCAGGTTCTGTTAGGATAGGATCAACTTTAAACAGTACGCTAGCAAATGTTGCCTTTAAAACAACAGATGGGAAAAGAGCATTAATTGTAATGAATACCAGTACAGCTGATCAAACTTTTAACATTAGGCATAATGGTAAAATAGTAACTACTACTCTACCTGCAGGCGCAGCTGGCACTTATGTTTGGTAACATAAAGATTTTCATATTTGTATGATTGATTTAGTTAGTCCCGATGAAAATCGGGATTTTCTATTTTAACGGCCAAACATACGCCAGAAGTAATCCATAAAATTTGAATTTTGATAAACGTAAATGGCACTTCCAAGTTGGGTTAAGAATATCCAAAGCATCAACCCAATTATTGCTGCCAAAATAATTTTAAATATTGCCCAAAAGCCTTTTAATTCTAAAAATGCTTTATATGCAATAACGAGATAAACAATCTGAAATAAAAAACCAATTAATGGAATAAACAACATCCAAACAGTATCTTTAAATAGTGCTTGCAATGGAAATACTAATAAGCTAAATGCCAGATTAGCAAAACTTACAAACATTAAGCTGCCTACCAGATGTTCTGAGTAGTTGTATCGCTTTCGGTAATAAATAAGCCAAAAATATAAAGCAAAAAAGGGCACAGCTATCATTGCAGCAATATTTCCATGCTTGGTAAAAAATTGTTTGGTTAGCATCGCTCTATCATAAATGGCTATAGCTTGCTCTTTTGCTTCCGCACTTTTTATTTGTGATATTTCTTCAGGTGTTTGCTGTTCCTTATTGTTTATCGAAGAACTAAAGTTTGCAGATAAAACAAATAATGCAGCCAATATTAAAAAGAAAGTAAAAGGATTAAAATACTTTTTTCTTTTACCAGCGATATACTCCCTGGCTACAACACCTGGTCTAAGGGCTAATTCTTTAAGTAAATAAAAAATTCCCTTATCAGCATGCGTAAATGCGTGGAAAACTTCATGAAAAAAGTGAACTAGTGTAAAACGATGTGTATGGGTGGTCTGTCCACAGTTTGGACAAAACTTATCTCCTTCATGTAGAACTACTTCACAATTTAAACAATATCCAGAATTCATTAGCGCTTGTTTACGAGTTTATTAACCTAATGTCGGTAATACCTATTAGAATATCAACTGCCAAACCAAAATTTTCTATTCAGAAACTTTTCAGCATAAACATTGTTGATAATTAGAAACATACATAATATTATGAAAAAGTACTTTTTTATAGCTTTAGGATTTTTTGGTCTATTCCAGGCTTGCCAGAATAATGAGACTGCTAACAATACAGATTCCTTGGATTTAGATACAAATGTTGTAGCTAGCACCAAGCAGTTCTGTTATACTTACATTAAGGATAGAGATACTGCCAATTTAACTTTTATGAGTTCTGGAAATATTACAACAGGCGAACTAACCTATCGTCTATTTGAAAAAGATAAAAATAAAGGAATTATAAAAGGAGAAATGAGAGGTGATACCCTTGTTGCTGATTATACATTTAATTCTGAAGGGCTCGAATCTGTTAGGCAAGTTGCATTTTTGAAAAAAGGAGATCAATTATTGGAAGGCTATGGTGATGTTGAGCAGAAAGACAATAAAACTGTGTTCAAAAATATTTCTACCTTATCATTTGGGCAATCAATAATATTCAATAAAACCGACTGTAAATAGCATCCATAAAAAAAGCCACTACTTTCGCAATGGCTTTTAAAAAATTAATAATTAAAGATTATTGAGCTGCAGTCATTGCTGCATCAGACCATTCTTTACTTACTTTAGTCATGTAATCAGTATATTTTTGAACTTCGTCTGCTTTTAATTTACTTACAAAAGTAGATGAAGTTTGTGCCCAAGTTGCATATTTTGCACCTAAAGCTTGAATTTCAGCAGTGTTTTTGCTTTTTAAAGCTGCAACATACTGATCTTTTAAAGTATTAAATTCAGCTAAGCTTTTGTTAACTTCTTCGCTAGAAAATGTAGGAACATCTGCTTTTGCTGGGGTTTCTGTAGTTGCAGCTGGAGTTTCTGTAGTTGCAGCAGTAGAGCTTGAATCGCTTACTTCAGTCTTAGTTGAGTCAGCACCTTCAGTTCCTTTTTTGTCGTTCTGACAAGAAACAATAGTTGTAGCAAATAATGCAATTGCTGCAACTGATAGTAATGTTTTTTTCATAGTTATCTGATTAATTTTTGATTATTCTTTAGAAACATCATGCCAAAATTAAAAACATCCTTAATAGAGTTATAACTAAATAAAATTGATGACATGTTAAATATGCGGGGTAAAATTTCTACTAAAATTCAACAAAATTACCCAACAATTTTAAAGTCTTCAAATCTCTCCCAAAAGCCATCTTTGGGCAATTTCGCAAAAATCCTAATAGGTTCTTTTTGTACAGGGTGAATAAATTCTAATTGCCTTGCATGCAAACAGATACTTCCTTTCCTACTTCCGCGAGGGTAACCGTACTTATTATCGCCAACAATTGGACAATCCATTGTAGATAGTTGTACTCTGATTTGATGCGAGCGACCAGTTAATGGATTTACCTGTAACAAATAAAAACCTCCAACTTCTCCAATCAATTTGTAATCCAACTCAGATCTTTGGCTATTGGGAACTTCTTTATTATAAGCTGTAACTATATTTTTTTGGGGATTTTTAATCAGGTAATGAACCAGATTGCCCTCTAATCTTGCAGGTTTATTCCTGACCACGGCAAAATAGGTTTTACGAACCTCCCGGTTTTTAAAAACGGCATTCATCCGTTCTAATGCTTTACTTGTTTTGGCGAATAAAATTACGCCACTTACTGGCCTATCTAAACGATGAACTACGCCCAAAAAGGCACCATTTGGTTTATTATACTTGGCGGCAATGTATTTCTTAACTTTCTCGTCAAGAGGCTCGTCGCCGGTTTCGTCAACCTGTACAATATCGCCACTACGTTTGTTGATAGCAATTAAATGGTTGTCTTCGTATAAAATATCAGATTCTGTAATCGGCATTTTGTAGTATCAAGTATTTAGTATCAAGTATCAAGACTTGAACTTATTATAATATTATGGTAAGCTGTCTTTTGTTTCATAAACCCGATTGCAGTGAAAATACCCCGATTTTTCTTCGGGGATTGAAACGGAAAGCGGGACTGATTTTTCCGATGAGCACTTTCACTGATTTTCAAATCAACTCCAAGCTCCTCACTCCAAAATCAATATTGCTCCTTTTCGTTAGGAAAATCTTTTGCCTTTACATCCTTAATATATGACTGCGCTGCTCCTAAAATTCCATCGTAAAGGTTTACATATTGGCGTAAAAATCTTGGTTTAAATCCTTTAGTTAAGCCAATCATGTCGTTAACAACTAATACCTGTCCATCGCAATCTGGCCCTGCACCAATACCAATGGTAGGGATATGAACGCTAGCTGTAACTTCTTTTGCCAATTTAGCCGGAATTTTTTCCAGAACTACTGCAAAACATCCTGCCTCTTGCAAGGCCAATATATCAGTTTTTAATTTATTTGCTTCTGCTTCATCTTTAGCTCTTACGGTATACGTCCCAAATTTATAGATAGATTGAGGTGTTAAACCTAAATGGCCCATCACCGGAATACCTGCAGTAATGATACGTTGGATAGATTCCACAACTTCGGTTCCGCCTTCTAACTTAACGCCATGTGCTCCAGATTCCTTCATAATGCGGATGGCTGAATTTAGTGCTTCCTTAGAATTACCTTGGTAGGTGCCAAAAGGCAAATCTACAACTACAAAGGCTCTTGTGGCACCACGTACCACACCTTGAGCATGGTAAATCATCTGATCTAAAGTTATAGGCAACGTAGTTTCGTGGCCAGCCATAACATTGGAAGCCGAATCGCCAACTAATAATACATCTAAACCAGCATCATCTAAAATGGTTGCCATAGAATAATCGTAGGCAGTTAACATTGCGATTTTTTCTCCGCGTTGTTTCATCTCTTGAAGAATATGCGTGGTAATGCGCTTTATTTCTTTATTTACAGACATCTCTTTTGTTTTGGTATGCAAAATTAGGCTTTATTATTTAAAACTGAACAAATGCGAGTAACAAACAAGTTCTGGTTTTATTAAAGGACGGCTACAACTTATTAGCTATTTGCTTTTTAATTAAAAATATCAAAAAACTGACAAAAAACTATTGAAAGAACCATTGAAAAAGCTACCTTTGTATCCTGAAATGAATGAGTTCGATCAGACTTCTTTACTATCTTATCAAAACGGTTTATCCGTTGCGAAATTCCATTCTTTTTTATCGTATATCCGTCCTCTCCCAATGGAGAAGGAGTTTTTAATATTCAATTTTTATTGTAATACAAATGACTAACTACACCAAGTTACCTGCAATTTTGTTATTGGCAGATGGCACTGTTTTTTATGGTAAAGCTGCTGGTAAAATCGGCACAACAACTGGAGAGATTTGCTTTAATACAGGCATGACAGGCTATCAAGAGGTTTTTACAGATCCATCTTATTTTGGTCAGATTATGGTAACTACCAATGCACATATTGGTAATTATGGAATGCACAAAGAAGAAATCGAATCCGGCTCTATTAAAATAGCAGGTTTGGTTTGCAAAAATTATAACATTATATACAGTAGAAAAGAGGCATCAGAATCTATTCAAGATAATTTTCAGAACGAAAATATTGTAGGTATTTCTGAAATCGATACTCGTGCTTTGGTTCGTCACATTAGAAATAAGGGTGCAATGAATGCTATTATATCTTCAGAAATTACTGACTTGCAGGAATTGAAAAAGAAATTGGCTGAAGTTCCAGATATGAGTGGTTTAGAGTTGTCATCTCAAGTTTCTACTAAAGAGCCTTATTATTATGGCAACCCTGAGGCAAACTATAAAATTGCAGCTTTAGATTTGGGTATCAAGAAAAACATTTTAAGAAATTTTGACGATAGAGATATTTACGTAAAAGTATATCCCGCAAAAACAACATTTGCTGAGATGAACGAATGGGGAGCAAATGGATATTTTATCTCGAATGGTCCTGGAGATCCTGCAGCAATGGCATACGCTATTGATACTGTAAAAAACATCTTAGACGCTGATAAGCCTTTATTTGGAATTTGTTTAGGTCACCAATTGTTGGCAGAAGCCAATGGAATTAGCACCATGAAAATGTTTAATGGTCACCGTGGATTAAATCACCCAGTTAAAAACATCATTAAAAACCATTGTGAGGTTACTTCACAGAACCATGGTTTTGGTGTAATACCAGACGAAGTTAGAAAATCTGATAAAGTAGAGATTACTCACGTGAACTTGAATGATCAATCTATAGAAGGTATTCGAGTAAAAGGTAAAAAAGCATTCTCTGTGCAATATCACCCAGAATCTTCACCTGGCCCGCATGATTCTCGTTACTTGTTCGATGACTTTGTTGATTTGGTTAAAGGCAATTTAGCTTGGTAAATTAAGCCCGCAAGCTTGAGGGAAGGAAGGCTGAAGGTTACTAACCAATACTATAAATAATATTGAGGATGTTTGTACTGCAAGCATCCTTTTTAGTTTTAATTAGGTTTTGTTAAATACAAAAATCTTTCAATCTTAAAATCCATCCACAATTAATCCATAACCAGCATCATTTTATCTACATTTTAATACTGCTCAGCCAAAATTCATTCGCTATTGCTGTAAACCTTCTTACTTTAGTACTACAGAATTAGCATGGCAAATGGCTAACTAATAAAACTAATAAATAATGGAAAACAACAATGTTATCATCAGCGTTAAAAACCTAGTAAAAAACTACGATGATTTTAAAGCCGTACAGGGTTTAAGTTTTGAAGTTTATAAAAATGAAATTTTCGGATTACTGGGACCAAATGGCGCCGGAAAAACTACAACTTTAGAAATCATTGAGACCCTACGACAAAAAACTTCTGGCGAAGTGATTGTAGATGGTTTCTCTGTTGATAAAGACGCCAGTTCCATAAAGCGAATTATTGGAGTACAATTACAAGCAGCAGGATATTATCCAAACCTAAATTTAGTAGAGTTATTAGAGTTATTTTCTGGTTTATATGGTGTAGATGTAAAACCAATGGATATGTTGGAAAAAGTAAACCTACAAGATAAGGCTAAAGCAAAATATAAGGCATTATCTGGCGGACAAAAACAACGTTTCTCTATTGCAACTACATTGATTAACTCTCCAAAAATTATCTTTTTAGATGAACCAACAACAGGATTAGATCCGCAAGCCCGTAGAAATTTATGGGATTTAATAACCGAAATACGCAATCAGGGCACAACGGTTGTAATTACTACACACTATATGGATGAGGCTGAACAACTTTGCGATAGGGTTGCTTTTGTAGAACGCGGTCAGATCATTGCCTTAGACACTCCCGACAAATTAATTGACAATCTGGTTGCCAGTGGATTTGAACGAAAAAAAGAAGTTAAAAAAGCAAACCTCGAAGACGTATTCATTAACCTAACAGGTAAAGAGTGGCGTGAAGACTAACACGATTGAAGTAAAAAAATAAAACGCTCATTTAATCCAAAAAACATCATGCAAACACCATATAGCCATACCAAAGCCACCTTAGCACTTGCAAAAGCAAGTTTCAGATCAATTATGCGCAGTCCATCTGCCGTAGTATTCACCTTAGCATTTCCTCTAATATTTATTTTAGTGTTCGGTTTTTTAGGTGGCGGCGGCACTAAGTTAGATATTGCTATAGCGCCTAATTCAGATCTTAATAACCCAATAATTGCAGCATTAGATAAAATTAGCATAGTAAGGTTAACCAAAAACGATACTCAAAATAACATAGAAAAGAACCTAGAAAAAGGAAATTACGATGCTTTAATCAGCGTAGAAAAAAACCCAAATGGAGTACCTGCTTATTTCACAAATGTAAAATATACTTCAGCTTCGATGGATAAAGGAAATATCCTAAAATCAGTTTTGAATGAGCTTTCTTTTAATTTAAACACCCAAAATTTAAAACCTACAGTAACCGAAATTAGAGCAAGCACAGTAAGTGGTCGCCTGTATCGCACTATAGACTTTATTTTACCCGGCCAACTTGGTTTCTCATTACTAAGCACTGGCGTTTTTGGAACTGCATTCGTTTTTTTCAGTCTACGCCAAAACTTGGTTATTAAAAGATTTTTTGCAACTCCTGTAAAAAGATCGAGTATTGTATTGGGCGAAGCAATGGCTCGTATCGGTTTTGCTTTATTAGGTGCTTTATTCATTATCGTTATAGGCCACTTTTTCTTTAAGTTTACCTTGGTACATGGCGCAATTACGGTTTTAAATATGCTCATCTTATCAACTTTAGGCATTATTGTATTTATGGGTTTTGGTTTCATTATTTCGGGTATTGCCAAGAGCGAGAGCACCATTCCTCCAATTTCTAATATCATTACTTTGCCACAGTTTTTATTATCAGGAACCTTTTTCTCTATAGATGCTTTCCCTACTTGGTTACAGCCCATAAGTAGAGCACTTCCACTAACCTATTTAAACGACGCTATGCGTAAAGTTGCATTTGAAGGTGCTGGGCTTTGGGATGTTAAAATGCAAATGGGAATTATTTTAGCATGGGGAATTGGTGTTTATTTAGTTGCATTTAAGACATTTAAGTGGGAATAATAGCAACCCAACCCTCCTACAAAAAGGAATAATTAAAAAAAAGGATGATAATCTATTATCCTTTTTTGCTTTGGCTTTTATTTGAAAACGATTGTTAGTATTTCATTGCAATTGTAGTCCCGCTTTCCTTACAGCCACAAGAAAAATGTGGCTTTCATTCAATCGGGTTTAAATAACAAAGAGCAGTGGTTCTTGGGCTAACTGCAATCCCTCATTTAGCAAAAACCTTTCCTGTTTAAACTGGATAGCAGTGAAATCCTTTTGCCTCAAGTTCCCTTTAAAGAGAGCTAGGGTTAAACATTGGAACGAACCTGTCTATACGGCAGGCCGCTTAACCTTAAAATTAGTTATACGTTTGCCTTTCAAGCTAACTGGCTTTCTCTTAAAATCAATAATACATAATCAATAAGTAAAATAACCTGGGATAATCATAACCATATTCGAGCAACAAAATCCCCACTAGTATTATGCAAATAAGCATGTTGCAACACATTTCTAATCTTTTTTTGTTATAAAATAGAAGTAAAAAATTATACCTACTTAAATTGATATATTAGCATATGAAAAATATTTCCATCTTATCTGCAAGTGTAAGAAAAGGCCGAAACAGCCACAGAGTAGCCCTTTATTTTAAGAAATACTTAGAAGAACACCAATTGGCCAATGTCACAATTATTGATTTAGCCGACTATAATTTCCCGATTTTTGAAGAACGTTTAAGGTTAATTCCAGATCCAACACCAGCCATGTTATCTTTTGCTGACGAAGTTAACAAAGCTGATGGTATTATAGTTGTAACTCCAGAGTACAATGGTGGATATCCAGCTAGTTTAAAAAATGTAATTGATTTATTGTATGCAGAGTGGAAACGCAAGCCTATTGCTATTGCCACAGTTTCTGCTGGTGCATTTGCAGGTACGCAAGTTATTACCTCCTTGCAATTTACCTTATGGAAAATTGGAGCCTTAACCGTTCCGGCAATGTTTCCAGTAGCCACAATAGAAAAAACATTCGATGTAGACGGCAACCCAACTGAGAAAGAAGCTACCGATAAAAAAGCGGCTGTTTTTGTAAAAGAACTCATGTGGTGGATAGAGGCTAAACAAAAGATGGAATAGATTAACGCTACATCATTTTATCGTTTAGTTGAGCTGCCAATAAAATTATTGAGAACTTAAACTAAATTTAAAATGAAAAAATTAGTAGCAGAATTTATTGGAACATTCTGGTTGGTATTAGGTGGTTGTGGTAGCGCAGTTTTAGCCTGTAATTATCCAGGCGCAGGAATTGGTTTTGTTGGGGTATCTTTAGCATTTGGCTTAACTGTAGTAAGCATTGCATATGCCTTAGGTCATATTTCTGGCGCACATCTTAACCCAGCAGTTTCTGTTGGCGCATGGATAGCTGGAAGATTAGATACCAAAGATCTTATTCCTTACATTGTTGCACAAGTTTTGGGAGGTATTGCCGGTGCTGGTGTTTTATATGTAATTGCAACCGGGAATGGCAGTGCCATAGGTGGTTTTGCCACAAATGGTTTCGACCAATTATCTCCAGGAAAATACAGCATGTTAGCTGCATTAGTAACCGAAGTTGTGCTCACTTTTATCTTTTTATTGGTTATTTTAGGCGCTACAGATGAGCGTGCCCCTAAAGGATTTGCAGGTTTAGCTATTGGTTTGTGCTTAACTTTAATTCACTTAATTAGCATTCCCGTAACAAATACCTCGGTTAACCCTGCTCGTAGCACTAGCCAGGCTGTATTTGTTGGTGGCGAAGCAATTAGCCAGTTATGGTTATTCTGGTTGGCGCCAATTGCTGGGGCAGTTTTAGCCGGCATAGTTTACAAAACAATTTTTGCAGAAAAAGCATAGTTAACGTCACAAATATCAAACAATGCGCATTAGATTTTATATAATGCGCATTGTTTTTAAACCATTATTTTTTTTACAAAAAGCTCATTTTCAACAACAAATGTTACTTTAATTTAAAATTTAAACTTTACATCTTTATAATTTAAAAATTATTTTAACTTTGGATACACCATAGGTAATTGTATTTTTTACACTAAGGGTAGTTTTTAATTAAAAACCAATATAAAATGAGTTTGATATTCGATGTCCGTGCAAGACAAATCCTCGATTCAAGAGGTAATCCAACAATTGAAGTAGACGTAATGACAGAAAATGGTTTTATGGGCCGTGCAGCTGTTCCTTCTGGAGCAAGTACCGGACAACATGAAGCCGTAGAGTTACGTGATGGTGATAAAAAAACTTACATGGGCAAAGGCGTTCTAAAAGCTGTTGAAAATGTAAATACTAAAATTGCGCAAGCATTACAAGGTGTTGATGTTTTTGAACAAAACGCAATTGATAAATTAATGATAGACCTAGATGGCACCGAAAACAAAGGTAATTTAGGCGCAAATGCAATTTTAGGTGTTTCTTTAGCCGTAGCAAAAGCTGCTGCTTTAGAAAGCAGACAACCTCTATATCGTTATATTGGTGGTGTTAATGCAAACACTTTACCAATTCCAATGATGAACATCATCAATGGGGGTTCTCACTCAGATGCACCGATTGCTTTCCAAGAATTTATGATTATGCCTGTTGGCGCTCCATCTTTCTCAGAAGCTTTACGTTGGGGAACTGAAGTTTTCCATAATCTAAAAGCAATTTTACACGATAGAGGTCTATCTACAGCTGTTGGAGATGAAGGTGGTTTTGCTCCTACTTTTGATGGAACTGAAGACGCGATTGAAACAGTATTACAAGCAATTGAAAAAGCTGGTTACAAACCAGGCTCTGACATTTATTTGGCTTTAGATTGTGCCTCATCAGAGTTCTACAAAGATGGTAAATACGATTATACTAAATTTGAAGGTGCTACAGGTGTTATTCGTTCTAGCGAAGAGCAAGCTCAATATTTAGCAGATCTATCAGCTAAATACCCAATTATCTCTATTGAAGATGGTATGGATGAAAATGACTGGACTGGTTGGAAAAGCCTAACTGATAAAGTTGGTGCTACTGTACAATTGGTAGGTGATGATTTGTTTGTAACTAACGTTAAACGTTTACAACAAGGTATTGATACAGAAACTGCAAACTCAATTTTAGTTAAAGTTAACCAAATTGGTTCTTTAACCGAAACCATTAATGCAGTAAGTTTAGCACAAAACAGCGGCTATACTTCGGTAATGAGCCACCGTTCTGGCGAAACTGAAGATGTTACCATTGCAGATTTAGCTGTAGCATTAAACTGTGGACAGATTAAAACAGGTTCTGCTTCTCGTTCTGATAGGATTGCAAAATACAATCAATTATTACGTATTGAAGAAGAATTAGGCGAGTCGGCTCGTTTTATTGGCAAAAACTTCAAATACGCTAAGAAATAAACAGTTATCATTCTGAGCTTATCGAGGAACTTTTCACAAATGTTTCGACAGGCTCAACATGACAATTCAACTTAAGTGTTAACAAGTTGAAAACAACATTTGCAAAACATCCGAAGATTTAAAACCTTCGGATGTTTTTATTTATATTTACGTCATTGCGAGGCACGATGCAATCTTACTACTAAGGTTAGTCAACTTAACGCTTTAGGATTGCTTCGTGCCTCGCAATGACGATTTTGAGAAACTTATGAAACGTTTAATAGAACTTTTGCGTAATAAATATTTCTTAGCTGTTGTAGCTTTTGCATTATGGATGCTATTCTTTGATAAGAATGATATGATATCTCAGTATGAATATCGTACTGAAGTAAGCAAATTGCAGCAAGAAAAAGATTTTTACACTAAAGAAACCGCTTCTGTTAAAAAAGACCTTAAAGAATTAGATAGCAATATGAATTCTGCAGAAAAATTTGCTCGTGAAAAGTACTTCATGAAAAAAGATAATGAAGACGTTTTTGTAATTGTAAAAGACAATACCAAAAAGTAATATCCTCACTAATTTTTCTATTAAAAAAGTTATATTCGTATAGGTATAAATCATCCTGCTCGGTAATGATAAAAAAAATAGCTTTATTTTTCTTGTTGTTTTTTACAGGCGTAGCGTATAGCTATGCTCAAGAATTACCCAATCTCAAAAACATTAAGTTAAACCGTAATTCTCAATTTAAAGGCACAGAACCTTTAGTATTGAAGGTAACGGATTATTTATTTCATACTCCAATTGATAAAAAAAACAGTTCAAGAAAAGAGGCTGGCCAGTTTTTAATTAAATGGATGAATGGGACTCCAGATTACACTTTTTATTTAGAAGAGAAAGAAACCAATTTCTTCAGTACAGATTCTGATTTGATGTTAATTTACATGGCGGGCTTAACACAATACACTTTGAAAAATCCATCAATCAAAGATCAAAAAACTTTGGTTTTAGGCACTATGAAATTGATATTACCTTACTTAAACCAACAAGATGACAAAAAAAGTTGGTCGAAAGAATTGTGGCAGTTAAATGATGCCAACCTGAAAGAACGATTGGTATCCTTTCTCTATCCTTAAATATATACTAATAACCAAATTTTGGAAGTGCCAATTTATAACGAACCACAATAATTCGCAAGGTAAAAATAAAGGCAATAACAACAATTTTAGCAACATCAGCCTTTAGGCTAAAGTTTAAAAGAACAAAATATAAAATCCCTCCCAAAATGCTGGCAGTGGCATAAATCTCTTTTCTAAATATCAATGGAATTGTATTTAAGAGTGTATCCCTTATTACGCCTCCAAAACAACCAGTAATAGTGCCCAATGCTACACAAATGCCTGGCTCTAGACCAAAAATGATACCTTTTTGCACACCAACCAAGGTAAAAAGACCCAAGCCTAAAGAATCGAACAAAAATAAAGTAACCTTAAATTTTTTAATTTGTGTTTTAAAAAATATAGTCAATAATGAGGTAACTAGGATGAGCAAACAGTAATTTACATCACGCATCCAAGCTACAGGTGTATCGCCGAGCAACAAATCTCTAACTGTACCACCACCAATCGACGTTACAAAAGCAATAATTAACACGCCAAAAGGATCTAATCTTCTCTGCATAGCTGCAAAAGAACCAGAAATGGCAAAAGAAATCGTTCCTAGTATTTCAATAGCATATGTAGTGCTGATATCCATTAGATTTCTCCGTTACGTTTTCTTAAAAACCACTCTGCAGTTAATAAAGTTATAATTAAGGCAAATAACCACTTCAAGCTTATCAATTCTTCATATTTACGATCTTCGTAGCTAATTGTTTTAGCTTGTCCACTTTTCTCAATTTCATCAGCTATGCTTAATAAATTTTTGGGCATAAACAGTTTACCGTTGGTTTGCTGTGCCATGGTATATAATAGCTGATGATTGGCAGTGGTTTGCTGATATTCTGCAATCAATGCATTTATAAAAAAAGCACCATTAGCGGTATAGCTTTTATTGCCTAGTTTAGTGCTTGCAATGTAAGTGTAATTTCCTTGAGGTAATGTACTGGCATCTAAACGGTAAGCTGCACCAAATTTGCTAAAGGTATAGTTAAACAACTTACCCTCTGCATTTTTAATTTGAACTTTTACGTCTGGCGTATTCACAGCCTCATAAGCATCGTTATACAACGTAGCATTTAAAATTACATTCTCGTTTTCATCATAAGTGCTCTTGCTACTGTAAACCTTGAATTTTCTTTTATCGTCTTTAACCGAGAGGTACTGTACTGTTTTAGAAATCAATTCATTTACCAAAGGGTAACTTTGCTCATCTTTTGCCTCTTCTAATTTCCACTTCCAAATACCTTCGCCTAATAAAAATCCCAACTTTCTACCATTATCATCCATAAAAAACAACAAAGGACTTTGGGTGTTTATTTTTCCAATTCTTTGATTAAGAGCTGCTCTGTAACTTCCATTGATGCTCAAATTTGCAAATGGCATTTGCAACGGATCATAATTATTTAGTTGCTTGAGCGAGTTAACCTCTAAGTTAAACATTGTAAAATTAGCATCAGGATATGCAAAAACTTCTTGCAACGATACATTAGCACTATTAAAATTAAGTGTTTTTTCCAGCTGATTAAATGCATTTAAATTGCTCTGCGCCCCTAAGATATACCACATCGCAACTTTGCTATCTTGGATTTTTTTAACGATGGCAGAAGCATCATTCATTGTGCCTGGTAATTGATACAAAATTGCCAAGCTATATTTACTTGGATCAATAGTAGCTATTTCATCAGCCAGAACAATTGTAGTTTCGTAATGTTTATTTTGCTCTATAGCCTGCTTAATGGTTGCAATATCAGGATGAGGAGTTGCGCTAACCAACAATATCTTTTGTCTACCATCAATTACCTCTATAAAAATGGTCTGTGAATTATTTTTGGTGGTAATTTCATTTTTTAATGGTGCAACGCTAATGGTGTATTTTTGCACACCAATTTTATTGGCTTTAAGCTTAACTTGAACATCTCTAACAAAACTTCCACCATCAATAGCTAAACTTTGTCTTTTAACTATAGCACCATTTTCTGCAACTGTTAATTCTGCTGTTTCTCCTTTGCTTTCAAAGGCTTGAATTTGAATATCTAGAGTAAATTCATTATCCAAGTATGCTAAATTATTATAGTTCACATTTGCGATCAATACATCTCTTTTTGCTATCGTATCGCCCAATGCAATGGTGTAAACTGGCGCTTTGATTTTGTTCAGTTCATACAGTGGATTTCCGCCACGGTTAAAAATACCATCGCTAGCCATAATTACCGCACCAACGTTTCGGTTTAATAATTCATCATTTAATCGATCAACCAATGCAGATGCATTACTCAATCTACCATTGCCAGAAAAATCTAACCCAGCTTTTACGCTATCGCTGAAATTATAGGTTTTAACTTGGTATTTTTCAGAAAGTTGATCTGTAAGTTTTTGTAGATCTTGCTGATATTTTTGCTGATCGAAACCTGCGGGTTTGATGGCTGCTACAGAAATTGAATTATCATTAGCGATGACGATGATGGGCTTCTCTGGATTATAACTTATTCTTTTTACCAACGGAGCAAAAAGCAAATAGGCCATCAAGGCTATCACAACAACCCTAAATGCTGCTAAGGCATTTTTTAATTTCGTAGCTAAATTTTTATTGGTGCCATATAAAAGCCATGCATATAAACTGCCTAACAATAGACAGCCCAAAAATATGAGGATAGAAGTTACTGTAAAAAAATTACCCATAGCTTAAACGTAAAGATGCTAATTTTCTAAAAAATACCTCGTAATTTGTTTGATGATTATCAATTTAAAAATACTCACTTTATAGTATTTTGATAACGAAGCTTTTTATGTAATATTGATTTACACATTACAACCTGAATAACATGATCAAGCTTCTAAAAATAATACTACTTGTATCTATGACTACATCTGCAGTTGCACAACAAACGTTTAAAAAAGACCAATTAAAATTTGAACGTGTAAGAAATGCTTATGACGAAAAGGGAGAAAAGTTGCAAAAAGAACTACATAAAGCAGGATATACAAGCAATTTTCAATTATTTATTGCCGCTTATAAAGCTGAAGGTAAATTAGAGGTATGGTTAAAAGCAAATAGTCAAAATCAGTTTAAATTATTTAAAACTTACGATTTTTGTGCGCATAGTGGAACTCTAGGGCCAAAAGTTATTGAAGGCGACGGCCAAACTCCTGAAGGTTTTTATAAAATCAACGTTTTTAACCCAATGAGTAATTTTCACCTTTCTTTAGGAGTGGATTATCCGAATGCTGTAGACAAGGTAAGAACTGGGAAAGATAGAAGAACTGGAGGTGATATTTACATTCATGGTAATTGCGTAACGATAGGTTGCATACCATTAACTGACGATAAAATTAAAGAGGTTTATGTTTTAGGAGTTGAAGCCCGTAATTATGGTCAAGCCAATATTCCAGTTTATATTTTCCCTTTTAAGATGAGTGATGGAAATATGAAAAAGTATGTTGCTCAATATCCTCAACAAAAAGCGTTTTGGCAAAACCTACAACATGGTTATGCTTATTTTGAGAAGTATAAAACTCTGCCAATCGTAACACAGGTTAAAGGGAGTTATGTTGTGAAATAAAATTGTTGGAAAGTTAAAACCCAAAATCATTTTCATCGGCTATCATTTGGAACGCCTCATTTTCTGCACGAAATACCATGTATAAACCGAAACGACAGAAACTATCAGCAAATCTGCAACAAATAGTAATGCGTTAAAACGGTGCCTACTTTCTGGTTCTGGAAACCTTTTCCCTCCTAAATATTGATAAAAGGTAAATGGAAAGCCAATTGTATTGTTACCATCAGAAAAACTTGAAAACACACCCGTAATTAAAAATGTTATTATACAAGCTATAGTACAAATAATGATTACTGTTTTCATTTACATGTATTTTATCTAATAAAAAAACAAAAGGCGAAAAGTTAAACCTTCCGCCTTCTACCTTTATATCTTCAACCTTCTTTACAGCATTCCGCCGCAAACAGATAAAGTTTGGCCGGTTACATAAGCGCTCATATCTGATGCCAAAAACACGCAAACATTGGCGATATCTTCTGTTTCACCGGCACGTTTTAACGGAATATCTTTTTCCCAACCAGCAACAACTGCAGGGTCTAATACCTCTGTCATTTCTGTACGAATAAAACCTGGAGCAACTACGTTTGCACGGATGTTACGAGAGCCCAACTCTTTAGCAACAGACTTAGTAAAACCGATGATACCAGCTTTAGAGGCTGCATAATTTGCCTGACCAGCATTACCTGTAACACCAACAATAGAACTCATATTAATGAAAACACCTTTACGGGCTTTCATCATCACTTTAGAAGCAGCCTTAGTTACATTGAAGATAGATTTAAGGTTAACGTTCATTACATCATCCCAGTTTTCTTCGCTCATGCGCATTAACAAACCATCTTTAGTGATACCAGCATTGTTAACCACAATGTCAATCGTGCCAAATTCAGCAACAATATCATTGATTAATTGCTCTGCTTCATCAAATTTAGAAGCATCAGAACGGTAACCTTTTACTTTGGTACCAAAACTTTGTAATTCCCGCTCTAAAGCTTGTCCTTTTTCTACAGATGATAGATAAGTGAAAGCCACATTAGCACCTTGCTCTGCAAATTTTTCGGCTATTTTGCGACCTATTCCTTTTGATGCACCCGTAATAAGTGCTGTTTTTCCTTGAAGAAGTTTAACCCCTAAATCCCCTGAAGGGGACTTTTCTGTTATTTCGTTCATATGTTGTTTTAATAATTTTTGTAAAGTTAGTATTTATAGCGTTACTGCAAAGCCCCTTTAGGGGTTGGGGTCTGGCTCTTGCTGACTAAGACAATGAAAACTTCCCAATCCCCAAATAATATCTACCGAATTGATACCAACAACTGGTCTATCTGGGAAACAACCCTGAATAATATCTAAAGCTTTTTGGTCATTTACATCGCCGAAAATCGGTACAATAACCGCGGCATTGGCGATATAGAAATTAGCATAAGATGCTGGCAAACGCGTATCTTCAAAAATAACTGGCGATGGCATTGGTAATTTTACAATCTTCAGTGGTCTGCCATCTAGTAATGTCATTTTCTTTAATGCCTCATAGTTTTCTTGTAGTAAGATATGATTTTCATCCAGTGGATTACTTTCTAAAACTGTTAAAACCGTATCCTCATTTACGAAGCGGGTAATATCATCAATGTGCCCATCAGTATCATCACCGACAATGCCATCCCCTACCCATAAAACTTGTTCAGCACCGTAAAACTCTTTCAAGTAAGTTTCGATCTGCTCTTTATTTAAATGCGGATTTCTGTTTTCGTTTAACAAACACGCAGTACTTGTTAAAATTGTTCCAGCCCCGTTAAATTCTACCGAACCACCTTCCATAACAATATCAGGTGTAAATAAAGGCAAGTTAAAATGTTTGGCAATTTTAGTGGGAATTACATCATCCAAATCAAATGGTGGATATTTTCCTCCCCATGCATTATAACCCCAATCAACTACTGCTTTCTCGTTTCCCTTAACCACAAAAGCCGGACCGTGGTCTCGGCACCAAGCATCGTTGCTTTCGTTAAAATAAAATTCTATCTGGCTTAAATCAGCTTCAACCTTTTCCAATTCTGAAACAGCAAAAGCTTTCATTTCTTCATCTTTAACGTTGATGCGAACTTTTTCTCCTGTTGCTACAATTTTGATAAACTCACAATAGGGTTTATAAATCGTTTCAATTTTTCCTGGCCAGCTTGCTTCTTTATGTGGCCAACTTAACCAAGTGGCTTCATGTTTAGCCCACTCAGCTGGAAAAGCGTAGCCTTGCTTTTTTGGCGAATTTGCAAATTCTGGTTGCTCAGAAGTATTTATAACTGTGATTGACATTGTTTTTTTGTATAAAGATCCTTCGACAAACTACCGATGTAAAATCAGCACACTTCAGGATGACAGTAGTTACGTTTTTTTAGCTTTAAGCTTTAGTCTTTGAGCTTTCAGCTTTAGTCCCCATCAATATATCTCTTCGTAATAGGTTGGTATGAATCAATTCTTCTATCACGTAGAAAAGGCCAGTGTTTGCGGATGTAATCGCTTTGTTTCAAGTCAATATCTACAACTTCGGTTTCTTCTTTGTCGTGAGAGGCTAAGTATAACAATTTGCCCTGAGCATTGGTTGCAAAACTACCACCCCAGAATTTCATTCTACCTTCTTGCTCAAAACCTACACGATTTACGCTAATTACTGGTAAGCCATTGGCAACTGAATGTGATCTTTGTATCGTTTGCCAAGCATTGTATTGGTCTTGGTTCGTTTCTTCGTCTTGTGTAGTATCCCAACCAATGGCAGTTGGATAGAACATGATATCAGCACCCATTAAAGCTGTAATTCTCGAAGCTTCTGGATACCATTGATCCCAACAAATTAAGATGCCGATTTTAGCGAACTTAGTTTCGAAAACTTTATAACCTAAATCGCCTGGTGTAAAATAGAATTTCTCGTAATAAGCTGGATCATCCGGAATATGCATTTTGCGATATTTGCCCAAATAAGAACCATCAGCATCTAAAACTGCAGTGGTATTGTGGTACAAACCTTCTGCACGTTTCTCAAATAATGATGCAATAATCACCACACCCAATTCTTTGGCCACTTCTTGCAAAGCATCGGTACTTGGACCAGGGATTTTCTCCGCTAAATCGAAATTGTCATAGTCTTCCACATCGCAAAAATATAAGGAGGTAAACAACTCTTGCAAACAAACAATCTGCGCACCTTTTGCTGCTGCTTCCCTCACTTTTGCAATCGCTTTATCTAAATTTTCTTGTTTATCCTTTGTACAAGTCATTTGTACCAAGCCAACTTTTACTTTGCTCATATTTTTAGATTTGAGTATTGAGATGTGAGATTTGAGATACTATTCCGCAACCTTACCTCTTAAACCATTTTCGAATGCAAAGTTATGGAAAAAGGTTGAGGGTAAAAAGGATAAAGGCTAAAGCTAAAAGACTAAAGCAAAGATGAAGGATTTGAAAAGCAGTGGCAGTAACTATGATTAATATTAGTCTGGCTTTACGCTATATCTTTTACCCTTAAGTCCCCTAAAGGGGACTTTTTGTAAAAGGATGTCGCTCCAATCCAGTTTAGATAATTAAAGTCATTGCTACTGTGAGGGGCTGCAATTTGCCAAGAACTACTGCACTTTCTGATTTAAACCCGATTGGATGAATGCCATTTTTTTATGGCAGAAAGTAAAGCGGGATTGCAGAGCCAATGAAATGCAAACATTCATTTTCAAAAAAATTAACGCTTCGATCGATAAGACAGCAACTGATAGGTTAAAAACTGACGAAGTTATGCCATACACAGCCTTTACAGGCTTCGTAAGTTGTAACTAACTAAACCAAGGTCTCTCTATATTCTTGTTGTAGCTCGAACAAACATTTAGCGCATAAACAGCCATCATACAATTCTGAGATATGTTGCACCTCATTAATACTTAATTGCACCACACTACATTGGCATTTGGTATAGGAATTTGCCTTGCATTCAATAGCCGTTCCGCAGCGTTCGCAGGGAATAATTTCGTGTTTGCTATTTTGAGGGTTAAAAGTCAAAAGTTTAAGGCCTTGTAATGTATGACAAAAGTATAAACAAAAAATAAGGTTCTGAACTTTATGTCCAGAACCTTACTTAAATATTAGATTCATATCTTTCTTGCAATACAGATGCTGAAATAAATTCAGCATGACGATACTGCTTAAAAGTCCCCTTTAGGGGATTTAGGGGTTATCCAGAGCAGCTAATGCAACCTTCTTCCATTGAGCAAACTGGTCCGTCTACAATTTCTTCTGCAACTTGGTCTTGTGTCATCTCTGCAGGAATTACAGCTTCAATTGCTTTACCACCTTGATTTTCTACTGTAAATTTAACAGCTTGAGATGCAGCTTGTGTACGTAAGTAATACATACCAGTTTTCAAACCTTTTTTCCAAGCATAAAAGTGCATTGAAGTTAATTTTGAAGTATTAGGTGCATTGATAAACAAGTTTAATGATTGTGATTGACAGATATAAGCACCTCTATCGGCAGCCATATCTATGATATTACGCATTTTAATCTCCCAAACTGTTTTATACAATTCTTTAATATAATCAGGAATTTCTGCAATGTCTTGGATTGAACCATTCGCTAAGATAATTCTATCCTTCATTTGTGGGTTCCACAAGCCTAAAGAAACTAAGTCTTTTAACAAATGTTTGTTTACCACTACAAACTCTCCACTTAATACACGACGGGTATAGATATTTGAAGTGTATGGCTCAAAACATTCGTTGTTACCCAAAATTTGAGAAGTAGAAGCAGTTGGCATTGGCGCAACTAACAATGAGTTATACACACCAGTTTTAACTACGCGTTTACGTAAAGCTTCCCAATCCCAACGGTTGCTATCTGGAGTTACATTCCAAAGATCGAATTGGAATTTACCTTTAGATAATGGCGAACCTTTAAATGTTTCGTAAGCTCCATTCTCTACTGCTAAATCAGCAGATGCTGTCATCGCAGCGAAGTAGATGGTTTCGAAAATATCTTTGTTTAATTGTTTAGCGGCATCACTCTCGAAAGGTAAACGCATTAAGATAAATGCATCTGCCAAACCTTGTACACCTAAACCAACAGGGCGATGACGGAAGTTTGAGTTTTGTGCCTCAATTACTGGGTAATAGTTGTAATCGATAATCTTATTCAAGTTTAAGGTAGCTTGATAAGTTACATCATATAGTTTTTGGTGATCGAACTCACCATTAATTACAAATCTTGGTAAAGCTAAAGAAGCTAAGTTACAAACCGCAACTTCGTCTTTAGAGGTATACTCGATAATCTCGGTACATAAGTTAGAAGACTTGATTGTACCTAAATTTTGTTGGTTAGATTTGCTGTTAGCTGCATCTTTATACAACAAATATGGTGTGCCAGTTTCAATCTGCGCATCTAAAATTGCAAACCATAATTCTTGTGCTTTGATGGTTTTACGAGCTCTTCCTTCTTTTTCGTAACGTGTGTAAAGCTCATTAAACTCTTCACTATGGCAATCTGCTAAACCTGGTGCCTCATCTGGAGAGAACAAGCTCCAATCGCCATTTTCTTCTACACGTTGCATAAACAGATCGCAAATCCACAATGCATAGAATAAATCACGAGCACGCATTTCTTCTTTACCATGGTTTTTACGTAAATCTAAGAAAGCAAAAATATCTGCATGCCAAGGTTCAATGTAAATAGCAAAAGCACCTTTACGTTTACCTCCACCTTGATCTACATAACGAGCTGTATCGTTAAATACTTTTAACATCGGCACAATACCATTACTGGTTCCGTTTGTACCACCAATATAAGCACCTGTTGCACGAATATTGTGAATGCTTAAACCAATACCGCCTGCACTTTGTGATATTTTAGCAGTTTGTTTTAAAGTATCATAAATACCTTCAATACTATCGTCTTGCATGGTTAACAAGAAACATGATGACATTTGAGGTTTCGGTGTAGCTGCATTAAATAACGTTGGGGTTGCATGTGTAAACCAACGCTCGCTCATCAAGTTGTAAGTTTTGATTACACTATCGATATCACCTTTGTGAATACCAACAGAAACACGCATAAACAAATGTTGTGGGCGCTCCACAATCTGACCGTTAACTTTCAACAAGTAAGATTTTTCTAAAGTTTTGAAACCGAAATAATCAAACCCAAAATCTCTATCGTAGATAATAGTACTATCTAAGATATCAGCATTTGCTTCAATTACTTGCCAAACATCTTCTGCAATTAATGATGATGGTTTTTCAGTTTTAGGATCAATGTAGCTATATAACATCTCCATCGTTTTAGAAAACGACTTTAATGTATTTTTATGCAAGTTAGAAACCGCAATACGTGATGCTAATAATGCATAATCTGGATGTTTTGTAGTTAGAGATGCTGCTGTTTCTGCTGCAAGGTTATCAAGTTCTGAAGTGGTAACACCATCATACAAACCCTCAATTACCTTTCTAGCAACATCAATCGGATCTACTAATTCAGCATTAAAACCATAACACAACTTCTCAATACGAGCCGTTATCTTATCAAACTTTACCGGTTCTTTCCGGCCATCTCTTTTTAGTACAAACATATTTTAATCAGATTATAGATTTTAGATGTGAGATTTGAGACAAATCGAACATGTTAAATCTTGTAATTAGTATTTTATTAATTTGGTTAAACAGCTCCCTAACCTCCTGTTTAACCTTAGTATTTTCTGCTTTAGTCTTTTTGCTTTAAGCTTTTGTGCTTAAAAATCGTCGTCTAACGAAAATGCAGATGCTTTGTCTTCTGTTGAAGTTAACACTCCACTTTTTTGGTAATCTCCTACTCTTTTTTCAAAGAAATTGGTTTTTCCTTGTAGAGAAATCATTTCCATAAAATCGAATGGATTGGTTGCATTATAGATTTTTTTGTAGCCTAATTCGCTAATCCATCTATCTGCTACAAACTCAATGTATTGTTGCATTAGTTTAGCATTCATACCAATTAAATTAACAGGTAAGGCGTCGGTAACAAATTCTTTTTCAATTTCTACCGCATCGCGGATGATACCATGAACTTGTTCTTCGCTTAGCTTATTTTCTAACATGCTGTAAAGCAAGCAAGCAAATTCGCAGTGCATACCTTCATCTCTAGAGATTAGCTCATTACTGAAAGTTAATCCTGGCATTAAACCACGTTTCTTTAACCAGAAGATAGAACAAAAACTACCGCTAAAGAAAATACCCTCTACCGCAGCAAAAGCTACCAAACGTTCTGCAAAGTTTCCGTTATCGATCCACCGTAAAGCCCATTCTGCTTTTCTTTTTACTGCCGGAACCGTATCAATAGCATGGAACAAACGATCTTTCTCTTCTGGATCTTTAATATAAGTGTCAATTAATAAAGCATAGGTTTCAGCGTGTATGTTCTCCATCATAATCTGGAAACCATAAAAACAACGAGCTTCAGGCAACTGAACCTCGCTCATAAAGTTTACGGCTAAGTTTTCGTTAACGATGCCATCACTAGCTGAGAAAAAAGCCAAAATATGAGATATGAAATGTCTTTCGCCACTGTTTAAATTATCCCAGTGTTTCTGATCATCCGATAAATCAATTTCTTCTGCTGTCCAAAAACTTGCTTCACTCTTTTTATACATTTCCCAGATCGCTGGATATTTAATGGGTAAAAGAACGAAACGATCTTTGTTTTCTCTTAATAGTAATTCATCTTCCATAAGCTTAATTATTTTAACGTTTAGAAACAGCCATTTAAGTTATTCATAATGTTTAAACCTGAAGTTAATTATACCTTCAATTTTAAAAACTTTACTCAAAGTTATTATCAAAATCACGCAGCCAACAAAAATTATTTAGTTTTTTAGATTTGTGAAACACTGAAATTTCAATGTTTTTTAATTAACTAAATATTAAGTACTTAAATAATAATGTGGGTGGTTTCTTTTAAAGAACTTTGTTTAACAAATATAGAAGTTGAAGGATTTTTTGCGTTGCAAAGTTGTTAACATCTTGTTGGCAGATGGCTGTTTTTTAATCAGAATTTTGTCAGAAACAACATCAAAAAAAGCTAATTATTTCTTTTTAAGCACTTAGGGAATCAAACAGAGTGTTAATAATTTTAAAAACCCAATGATAATCGCTCTTCTTTTACAACTATTATGGGTACACGTAAGACATCTCTACTTTGGCATATCCTAACTTGTAAATACCTAAAGCTTTGGCAGCTGCGCCAGAAATATCTAGAGAAAACTTCTTACTGAAAGGACCACGGTCATTTACTCTAACCTCAACGGTTTTGCCAGTTCTTAAGTTTTTAACTTTTACCATGGTGCCAAAAGGAAGTGTGCGATGGGCGGCTGTAAACTTAGCAGCTCTATAACGCTCTCCACTTGTGGTTTTACGACCTTCAAACTTTTTGGCATAATAGGTAGCAAAAATGGTTTTAACTACACTATCAGGTTCTTTTGTGGGGTTTTGCTGAGCCTTTAATCCTAGGGCTGCAAAACACAAAAACAGAAGGAGTTTTAGATTAAATTTCATATTGTTTTTCTAAGCGGATCGCAAATATACAAAAATGATTTTTTATCAAGTTTTATGCTATTAAAATCATCAAACGAGTTTATTTATTTGGTGCTGAATAACAGACTAATACGCAAAATGCCTTAGCTTTCACTAAGGCATTTCTTCAACAATTACAAGTAATGTTATTTTTTATCGGGCACAAATGTCATTGAGATAGAGTTAACACAATGACGGGTGTTTTTCGCCGTCAACCCTTCGCCAATAAATACGTGACCAAGGTGCGCATCGCAATTGGCGCACACGATCTCAGTCCTACTTCCATCCAAATCAGGAATACGTTTTACAGCACCTTTAATTTCATCATCAAAAGCTGGCCATCCACAATGTGCATCAAACTTAGAGTCAGATTTATATAAGGGTGCATTACAACGTTTGCAAATATAAGTTCCTTTCTCGTCAAATTTATCATATTTACCTGTACCAGGATATTCCGTTCCTTTATGAACAATTACCGCTTCTTCTTCTTTAGTTAATTTATTGTATTCCATTTTTTTAGTGGTTTTAGATGGTGCCGCTTTTTCTTGTTTCTGTGCACAAGCAACAAAACTTGTTACAACCAACACGCTAAGCGCCATTAATGTTTTATTGATCATCGATTTCATATGGTATTTTTTATTAACTTATATACGCTTTATTAAAACGCTCAGATGTTTTTAACTAACCTACACAAATATAATAAATAGTAGGTCTTACATTTTCATTTGAGCGTCAAACCTTACTACTTAAATCAACCGCAGAGGGCGCAAAGAAATATTAAAAAAATTTACAAATCACAATTCTTACATCTTTGCGCTCTTTGTGTCTTTGCGGTTAATATCTGTTTAGCAAATAAAGCGCTTCGCAGATTGTAAACACCATAAACTAAAACACAGAGAAAAGGAGTAATCACAGAGAAAAAGAAGAAAACTTGATTTCGACCATCTAATAAATCACCCTCATTTCCTCTGTAAAAATCTCTGTGTACGCTGTGGTAGAAAACAAGTAGGCGTTTCACAGAACGTAAACTAAACACAGAGAAAAGGAGCAATCACAGAGAAAAAGAAGAAAACTTGATTTCGACCATCTAATAAATCACCCTCATTTCCTCTGTGAAAATCTCTGTGTAGGCTGTGGTAGAAACAAAAAGAGCGTTCCACAATTCATGAAACGCTCTTAAAAATATATTTGGTTAGTAAACTATTTATTCAATAAACTAGCCATTGCAGCACCAATTTCTGCAGGACTTTCTACTACTGTAATTCCACATTCTGCCATAATTTTCATTTTAGCAGCAGCAGTATCATCAGCACCACCAACAATAGCACCCGCATGACCCATTCTACGTCCCGGAGGCGCAGTCTGTCCAGCGATGAAACCAACAACAGGTTTTGTACCGTTTTCTTTGATCCACAAAGCAGCTTCAGCTTCCATACCACCACCAATTTCACCAATCATGATGATACCTTCAGTTTCTGGATCGTTCATTAACAATTCAACAGCTTCTTTAGTAGTTGTACCGATAATTGGATCACCACCTATACCAATTGCAGTTGTAATACCTAAACCAGCTTTAACAACTTGGTCAACCGCTTCGTAAGTTAAAGTTCCTGATTTAGAAACTACACCAACTGTACCTTTTTTGAAGATAAAACCTGGCATAATACCAATTTTAGCTTCATCAGCAGTAATTACTCCAGGACAGTTCGGACCGATTAAACGACAATCTCTTCCTTTTAGGTAAGATTTTACAGCAATCATGTCTTTAGTTGGGATACCTTCAGTAATACAAACAATTACTTTAATACCACCTTCTGCAGCTTCCATAATTGCATCTGCAGCAAATGCAGGAGGTACGAATATAATAGATACATTAGCGCCAGCTTTATCAACAGCATCTTTAACTGTATTAAATACAGGTTTATCTAAATGCGTCTGACCGCCTTTACCAGGTGTAACCCCGCCAACAACGTTTGTACCGTAAGCTATCATTTGCTCAGCATGGTAAGTACCTTCGTTACCAGTAAAACCCTGAACAATTACTTTTGAATCCTTATTTACTAAAACACTCATTATATCTATTTTTTTGTTGCAAACTTAAGCTAATTGAGATAGATTGTCAAATGCAAAAGGCATATAATTGTATAATTTATGTTAGCAAATGTAAAAGGGGGTAAAACGGAAGATGGAAAATGGAAGATGCCTTTAAGTTTTTGAAAAACAATGGCAGTAATTCTTTGGGAATTGTCGCCCTGCTTTCAGCTTTAGTCTTTTCGCTTTCAGCTCAAGAGCTATCGCATCAATCAGGTTTATATTACAAAGATCAGTGCTTTTGGCAAATGAATAGCAAAATGCCTATTTTTAAATCGTAACAAATAAAATTATGAAACTATCAAAATCTACATATTGTCTTTCCTTGTTTGTGCTATTAATATTTGGATTACAGTTCAATGCAAAATCCCAAACTATTGATACCAGCAAATTCATTCTGCAAAATGATGCTGATGTTGCCAAAATAGAACCTGGAACTCATAAAGGTGGCGGAGAAACCATTGGTTATAATTTTTTTGCCAATGCCAAAAATTTAAAAACAGTTTTTAGAAAACGGACTTTAAAGGTAGGCTCATCTATCGGTTATCACCTGCAAAAAGAAGATGAAATCTATTATGTAATTAGCGGCAATGGCAAAATGAAAATGAATGGCGAAACTTTCGCTGTTAAACCTGGTGATGCCATTTTAACCAGACCCGGAAGTTCGCATAGCATTGAACCTAATCCAGACAACGATTTGACTATTTTGATTGTTTATGAGAAGAAGTAATGTTTTTTTTACCACATAGATACATAGCAAACATAGCCTGTTGTACTGTACGTTTTACATTTTAATAGCAGCACCGAACTTTGTTTTATAAACGGGATTGCAGTGTAAATCCCGTTTTGTCCATCCTGAGCTTGTCGAAGGACAAAAAAGATTGAAAAGAAAAGCCCGGCTAACTTTAATTTGTGAACTGCAATTGCTTTTCTAATTAATTCTAAAGCTTAGCAAAATGATTGGTTGGTGAGGACACCAACCAAGGCAAAGAGATCCTTCGCTACGCTCAGGATGACAAAGTCTAACAACAAAACGGTTTAAAAATGATCTTCCTCAGCCTTTTCTATCGCAGCTGGATTAATTGCTTTTAAATACTTTTCTTGATCAAATTCATTTTCACTTTTGGCAATTACAATCGTTGCAATACCATTTCCGATCATGTTGGTAATCGCCCTAGCTTCACTCATGAAACGATCTACCCCCAATAAAATGGCAATATGTTCTACTGGCATAATTTTGAGTGCAGTTAATGTACTAGCCAAAACAATGAAACCACTTCCAGTAACACCAGCAGCACCTTTTGATGTTACCATTAACACTGCCATAATAGAAAGCTGTTCGCCTAATGATAAATCAACATTAAAAACTTGTGTTAAAAAGATAACCGCCATGGCTAAATAAATTGCTGTACCATCAAGGTTAAAGGAATAACCAGTCGGGATTACCAATCCTACAACAGATTTATCGCAACCAATATCTTCCATCTTTTTCATCATACTGGGCAATACCGATTCTGACGAAGAAGTACCCAAAACAATTAAAATCTCTTGACGAATGTATTTTAAATACTGCCACAAACTGAATTTATAGTAACGACAAATGGCATTCAATATCACAAAAATGAATAAAAAACAAGTTAAATAAACTGAACCCATTAACTTCATCATGGGCAACAAAGTACCTAATCCGTATTTACCAACACTAAAAGCCATACCGCCAAAAGCACCAATTGGCGCAAAACGCATTACTACTTTCATGATGTTAAACAATACTTTAGAAATTTTATCAAAAGTACTCAATACAGATTGCCCACTTTCTCCCAATTTGCTTAAACCATAACCAAAAAGAATGGCAAAAAACAAAATCTGTAAAATTTCTCCCTTTGCAAAAGCTTCGAAAATATTTTTAGGAATAATATGAGCAATAAATTCTAGCCAATTGATGCTTCCAGCTTGCGAAGTATATGTCGCCATTTTTGCTACATCGCCTTCAGGAACTGTAACACCAACACCAGGTTTTAACAAATTGGCAACAACCAGACCAATAACAATGGCAAGTGTGGTCACAATTTCAAAATAAAGTAAAGCCTTACCTCCAACACGCCCTACCTTTTTCATATCTCCCATGTGGGCAATACCTAAAACAATGGTAAAGAATATAATTGGTGCAATTAACATGCTGATCATGTTAATAAAACTTTTACTAATCAGCTCTGCGTATGAAGAAAAACCAGGATAGAAAACCCCAACTAAAACGCCTAAGGCTATAGCAACCAGTACCTGAAAGGTTAAATTGGAAAAAATTGATTTCATTTAATTTCAATTAGGAAATTGAAATATAAAACTATTTTTTCTGCAGCTTAGTATTTTTTATCAAATAGTGTTAAAAAGAGTGAGTTAAGATAATAAAAAGAACGTTTAAAGGTTAAAGACAGAGCGGCCAACTTAGCATGGTATAGCAACTAATGATTACCTTTGCAAAAGAAAATATTTAATAATGAAGAATTTCAAGTTTACTTTGATCCTTTTAGCTTGCTTAACACTTACTATAGATGCTTGTAAAAAAGAAGTTTTTAGTGATGAAGAAGTTACCAAACAACACTTTATTGGCAAATGGCCATTAAAATCTTTTGTAGAGATTAATGTTAAAAATGGAGATACTATCGATAACGATACCACTTTTTATTCTCCAATAGACACTTTGTATTTTACTGCAGATGGAAATTACACCAAGGGCAACGACAATGCTAAATACAGTATTGATGCCGCTGGCGAAAACCTAACTATAGCTACTAACCCCGAAGTTAAATGGTTAATTAAACACCTAAGAAACACTAGCATTGTGTTATCGCAGGAAACAACTCAGACTGTAGGAACTGATAAAATTATTCATTACACTGAACAAAACCTTGTCAAATAATTATCAAGGTTTTATTTTTATCACATCTCCAGCTGTAAAAATTCCAAATTCTGCTTGATTAAACTTTAACAGTCCCTTATCTGTGGCTTTTAGCCCATTTGGATTTGCCAATCTGATCACTTGACTCTCTCCAGCCACTGTCGCTTTATTACCATGTACAATAATTGCTGTACTTTCATCTATACCCACACAAACCAATCCAGGATGCGCAGCTAGCGAAGAAATTAATCTAGCATATCTGTTTCTTTTAATGAAATGTTGATCGATGATTGTATTTTGTAAAAGTCCAAGTCCTTCAGCAAATTCAATATTTTTATCCCAAAGTTTGTTAAAACCGTCTTTAGCAGCAGTATCAATTAAATGCTGACCAGTAATCATGTACTTACTCATTACCGCAGCACCTGCGCTGGTACCTGCAATAGTGGCACCGCTAGCAAAAGCTTTATGAATAGCTGCATAAACTGGTGTTCCTAATACCACTTTCATAAACCGATTTTGATCTCCGCCTAAAATATATATCAATTTTGCCCCTGTTAATGAATCGACCCATTTTTTGTCGTTTACATCATGTTTAGCGAAATTAAAATTTTTAATTTTCACTCCTTCTTTTAGTTTTTTAATTTGCGTAGCAAAGAATTGAAAACCTGCATCAGGTACTTCGCTAGACATGGGAAGTACAATAATGTAATCGCTAGGTTTTAAATTAGCTGTATTGATCATTTGTTGCATTAAAGCATCTGAACGATCACCTCCGCCTATAATAAACAAACTGCCTTTAGTCTTTTGAGCTTGAGCGGCAATTGCAAGCAATAAACAGCTTATTATTAAAAAAATTCTTTTCATAATTTAAATATTCTATTGGGCTTTTTTAATTAGTACTCCATTATCAATATACCACCAATAAGCTTTACCTCCAGTTGCTTCGGCGAAATTAAAGTTGGCAACATTAAAATTGCCTCCGCCATTAACGGAAGCCATAATCTCATAAGCAACAACCGCTTGTTCTCCATTTTTCCAAATTACTTTGGTATTTGGCAAAAATTGCTCTGGTTGTTTACTTGCATCACTAGACAAGAAATAAGCATAACTGTATGGTCTATTGGTAGAATAATCTGCAAATACTTGAGCTTTTCCAGTTGCATCAATACACACTGCGGTACGTTCATCTACCGCAATAGCTTTAGCAGCAATGTTCCAATCTTTTAGTATTCTTCCTAAAAAAACCACTGATCTTCCTTCCCTTGTCCTAGTTAGGTAATGCTGATCTGTAATTACATTTTGTAAGTAAGGAGCTTTTAAAAAATCGTTATTGTAAAGCGTTATATTCGTATCATATGGATTTGCCAAAGCCTGATCGGAAGTTAAACCACCCGTTTCGCCACTGTAATAAAAGCCTCCTAAAATGGCACAGCCTGCACTAGTACCTCCAATTGGAGCTTTCTTTTCTATTAACAAGTAATTCAAAGCTTTTTCTACTTTAGTACCTTTCCAATAATTCATGTAATCAGATTGGTCTCCGCCTGCTATAAATACCATTTCTGCATTACGAATTATGTAAGCAACTGTATCATTATTAGCCAATTCTTTGCTATTGATTAATAATGTTTCTACAGAGTTTACACTACCTAGTCCATTGATATATGGATTATAGGCATTGGTACCTGTTGCTCTTAAAACTACCACGTCGCCACCACCACTTCTATCAATCATCCATTTAAATGCGGCATCAACATCTGTACTCCCACCCATTAACACCATGCCACCTGTTACAGTTTTTACCACATTGCTGGTATCGCCTACTGCCCCTAAAGATGCTGGTCTTCGCTTTTCTATTGGCGTACCACCACCACCGCCTATAGGAGGGTTTGGTTTAGGATCGGTCGACTTTCCACAACCTATATTTACGATGCAAAAAGTGATTAAAAAGAATAGAATTGATTTTTTCATAATAGTATTTTTAAATATTTAGGGAGGATTAAAATTTCCTCCCTAAAATATTAACCTAATAATTAGGGTTTTGTACTGTATTTTTATTCACTGATATTTCTAATGCAGGAATAGGGAAATTATATTGTGCTTGAGAAGGATTAAGCGTAACTGCACCCGATGCATTTACAGCATCTGCAGCTAAACGTTGAACAGGAAGGTTTCTTCTTTTTAAATCGAAAAAACGATGTCCTTCAAATGCCAATTCTTTAAAACGTTCATTATAAATAGCATCAATTAAGGCTGTTTTATCTCCAAAAGTAACAGGAGTATATCCTGTAATCCTTGCAGCACGCAAAGCATTGATATCAGCAGCAGCATCACCAGTAGATTCTGCTCTAGCTTCTGCTCTAATCAAATACATCTCAGCAGTTCTAAACAATTTGATGTCAGTTAAACCTGGTGCAGAGGCAGTACCTCCAATGTATTTGTTCACTAAATATTGCGATTTTGTTCCCGTACGGGTAGGATCAAATTTAATATATGCAGGGAAACGTAAATCATTTGTTTGATCAAAAGTATTGATCAATTTAAATGATGGCGCATATAATACAATTCCACCAGTTTGTCTAAAATAAAAATCACCAATTCTTCCATCAGTAGTACCTACACGTTTCAATTTCCATGCAACCTCGCTATCATTTGCGTCCGTCCACAAGCCAGGAAATTGTGCAGCTGTTGCTAAAGGCAATGCGCTAATTACTTCCGTTGAATAAGTGATGGCATCTGCCCAGTTTTTTTCATACAAAGCTACTCGAGCTTGAATAGCCGAGACTGCAGTTTTTGTAATACGCGATTTATCTACAAATGTTATTGGAATTAATGCTTTAGCAGCAATTAAATCTGCCTTTGCATTGGCAATAACAGTTTCAAAATTAGCTCTAGCTGGATAACTAATGATAGATTCTTTCATGTATGGAACACCTAATGCACCTGGCTGATAAGCTGAAGCATAAGCTCTTAACAATTCGAAGTGTAAGTAAGCTCTTAATGCTAATAACTCTCCTCGATAACGATTAGCAAGTGCAACATCAGCACCTGTAAAAGTTAAAGTTTCTTGCGCAGCTAAAACTCTGTTTAAACGATCAATTGCCGTATAATTGTTTCCATATAAAGAAGTTACAGAACCACTTCCAGCATTGTACAGCCATCTAAATGCATCACTATTACCTACTGTATTTTCTGTGGGGAACATGTTCTCGTCTGCTACTGTAGAACTTAAACTTGTTGTAGAGTAATCAACAAGTGCATAAGCACCAATTAAACCCAAGTTGATATCACTTGCATTTCTAAAAGCTTTATCTGGACTAATCGTATCTGTTGGTTTTAAATCCAACTTGGTACATGATGTAGCAGTTAAAATCAATAAAGAAAAGGCAAGGATGTATTTTTTATATATCTTATTAATCATTGCTGTAATTATTAAAAGTTAACATTAAGACCTGCAGTATAAGTTCTAGTATTTGGATACTGGAAACGACCATATTGCGAATTGTTCTCAGGATCTAAACCTCTCCATTTGGTCCAAGTAAATAAATTTTGTCCTTGAACAAACACTCTAACTCCTTTTATAAAACGAGTTTTTTCTAAAACACTTTGTGGAACAGCATAACCCAAGGTTACATTTCTTAATCTTAAGAAAGATGCATCTTGAATATCTTTAGAAGTAAAGTTTCTTGGCACATCAAATCTTTGTAGAATTGCATTATCTCCTGGGTTTTTCCAACGATCTTCTAACATCCTCACCGTTTGGTTACTTGTAGCATAACGTTGGTTTTCGTTGTAAAAATCTTCATTATTCCAACGCATTACATTGCTTACAAAAGAGAACAAAGCAGATGCTGTAAATCCTTTATAGTTTAATGAAGTATTAAATCCACCTGTAAATGTTGGATAAAGACTACCTGAGTTAGTTGTACTTTGTGTATTTACATTATAAACATTGGTAATAGTACCATCTAAATTATAGTATTGCGCATCACCATTTGCAGGATTTACACCTGCCCAATCTGGTGCATAGTAAGTTCCATAAGGCAATCCTACTTTTAAGATACGCGTATCACCATCTGGATAAGAATCCGTGATATCAGTTACATGAAGTATAACGTTTTTGTTGTAACCTGCATTTACACCGATAGACCATGTAAAATCTTTAGCTTTTAACACATCACCATTAACTTCAAATTCTACCCCTCTGTTTCTCATTTTACCTGAGCTTAAGCTAAGCGTGCTAAAACCAGAAGTTGCCGATGGTGGTTGATCGATAAACATATTACTGGTTATTTTATTATAATAATCTGCACTAAAACGCAATCTTCTACTTTTAAATAGACTTAAATCGAAACCTGTATTAAACTCATCTACATATTCCCAATCGAAATTGGCATTACCAGCACTAACAGGTCTAATTCCAGACACACCACCATAAGTAGTACTTACAGAATAAGTTGGTAGATAGTTAAAATCACCACTAAATGGACTTGCAGTAGTACCATAACTTGCTCTAACTCTTAAATCAGCAATAAAATCTGATGATTTAAGAAATTCTTCTGCTTTAGCGTTCCAATTTGCACCAACAGAATAGAAACCATGCCATTTATTTTGAGGTGCAACCTTTGTTGAACCATCATAACGGTAACTACCTGTTAGAGTATATTTATTATCGAAGGTATAACGTGCTACACCCATAAAAGAAGCTAATGCACTTTTTGTTTTACCTCCAGTTACCGATGGTAAAAAAGTAGAACTTCCATTTGTTACGCCTGCTGGAGTTTCTGGCAAACGACCATCGATACCGTAAGCGCTAAAACCGAATGAATTGTAGTTGTTATAAACGTATTCATAAAACGCTGAAACTTCAAAATCATGTTTAGCTGCAAATGTTTTAGCATAGGTTAATCCAGTGGTAGAAATTACGTTGAAATTTCTTCTACTACCATCCGTTAAACGTCCCCTACCTCCTAATGTATTGGCAACACTTCTAGAACCATAATAAGAGTCTGGGTTGATAAAAACTTGGTCTGTCGACATTCTGTAATCGATACCTGCTCTTGTTGTAATCTTTAACTCTGGTAAAATTTGATAACCAAATGAGGTTCCAATTATAGATTTTAATTGATCCGTTTTATCAGAAGAGTTTAATAAACGCTCTAAACCTTGTGTACCTTCTCTTTGGTCTAATATAAAATATTGAGATCTATTTCCTGGATGCACCAGCGTACCATCAAAAGCATAAGGTTTCTCGTAAGGTAGTGCATAATAAACAGATGCCATTGCTGTACCGGCTCCAGTACCGCCCTCTCCTTCGGTAAAGCTAGATTGAGAATAACCTAAAGATAGATTTACACTTCCAGAAAATTTATCATCTTTAAAATCAACATTACTTCTTAAAGCATACCTGTCTAAACCAGTACGTTTAGCCACACCTTCTTGTTGATAATAGTTTAATGAATTATAAAAACGCACTTTTTCATTACCACCACTTAAGCTAACTTGTTGTTCCTGGAATTGACCTTTTTGGAAAAATATATCTCTCCAATCGGTATTGCTATTTCTTAAACTATCAATAATAAAATCTGCTCTCTGACGATAAGTTGCAGTACCATTGATATAGGTAGGGTTTTTTGATGAATAGGTCCATCCTGGCCCAATGTTCCTTCCAAAACCTACACCCACTTCTTCTTCAAAACGTAAACGTTGTTCGGCATTCATCATTTCAAAATTAGGTCTACTCAAATTAGAGAAACCATATTGAGATGTGTAGTTTACTGCTAATCTTCCTTCTTTTCCCTTTTTAGAAGTTAAAACGATTACCCCATTTGACCCTCTTGATCCGTACAATGCTTTTGCAGACGCATCTTTTAAAACAGTAGCCGATTCGATATCCTCTGGATTGATAGTTTGGAAATATCCAGCTTCAATTGGAATACCATCCAAAACAAAAAGGGGTGTTGATGATCCATTTACACTACCAATACCTCTAATTACCACCGAGGCACTTTGACCAGGTTGTCCTGAAGTAGAAATAACGCTCATACCAGGAACACGACCTTGCAAGATCTGGTCGACAGTTAAACCTGGAACTTGATTGATTTTTTCTGCAGTTACCAATGAACTAGCATTTGCTGATTGAGCTTTAGTATAATTGGTATACCCAGTAATTACAACATCGTTTAAGGTGTTTGCAACTTGGCTTAAACTTATGGTACCCAATTGAGTTTTGGCAGTAATTTCTTTGTCTGAGTAACCCAAATAAGAAATCACCAATACATCATTTTCATCTACATTCTTTAATGTAAAAGTTCCGTCTGTACCAGAAATGGTACTGATCGATTTTCCTTTTACCCTAATTGAAGCACCAGGCATTGGAATACCATTTTCGTCAACAATTTTTCCATTAACATCAATCGCTTTAATGCTTTCGTTAACATTTGCTTTAGGTAAAATTAAAATGGTATTGTCTTTAATCTCATAACTAAATGGTTGAGATTTTAAAGCCATCAATAACACATCTTTGATTTCAGCATTTTTAACATTAATGGTTACTGGTTTTGATTTTTGCTGAATTAAATCTAAATCGTATAAGAAAAAATAGCCTGTTTGGCGTTTAATTTCTTTTAAAACTTGCTCTAATGGCATGTTCTTTTGGCTTATGCTCACTTTTTGAGAAAATGCAGCAGCACTAACTTGCAAGCAAAAAGCAGTTAAAAAAATCACAATAAGTTTCATCGCTTTTGTTAATTTTTTGGCTAAATAATTGGTCATGAATACCGATAGCTGATCAGCTTTAGTTCCATCACTTTTAATGTAAAATTTCATACATTCTTGTGTGTTTAGGTTATTAAATAGTTGTTTGTTTTTGCCAATGGGCAGAGGTGGGATAGTTTTAGTAGCTTTTCTTCATTTATTAATTTTTATTTTTAGTGTAAACTCTTAATTGTCTGCCTTCTTTTATTTCAAAAGATATATTTCCAGTAAGTTCAAGCATGTTAAGTACCTCAGAAAGTTTAGCATTGCGTGGAACCATACCATTATATCTTTTGTCTGGAATTGTGGTATAATCGATTTTTATATCATACCATCGCTCAAGCTGATTAAGAATACTTTTTAACCCAGCATTATTAAACCTGAATTGACCATTTTTCCAAGCTGTTTCATCGTCAGTATCAACATTGTTTAAAATTGCTATTGCAGCCAAGCCATAGTCTTTTATTACAGCCTGCTCTCCTGCTTTTAGTGTTTTGCTAGATTTACTATTACTTATTTTAATGCTACCTTCTATCAAAGTTGTTTTGATGGCCTTATCATCCATGTAAGTGTTTACATTAAAATGGGTACCCAAAACTTCTATATTTTGATTTTTGCTCATTACCCTAAAAGGATGATTTTTATTCTTAGCAACCTCAAAATAAGCCTCGCCCGTAAGTTCTACCTTGCGTTCGCTACCCATAAAAACTTCTGGGTATTTTAATGAAGATGCGGCGTTGAGCCAAACTTTGGTTCCATCTGGTAAAATGACTTGATATTGCCCACCTTTTGGTGTTTCAATGGTATTAAATGAAACTAAAGAAGTTTTAGAAGATGGATCAACTTTGTAAATCAATTGTCCATCTACAGTTTTAGTAATCGTTACACCTGCATGTTTGGTAATGTCGCCACTTACTTTTTGATCTAACAAAATTTTTGATCCATCTGATAAGGTTAAAATAGCTTTATCTGTACCTGGCAAAACGTCTATCTTTTTAGCCAAATTTTGAGGTGAGAAAATTTCTTTTGCATCGTTTGTTCTGTAAAACAATCCTATACCGAAGGTTATTAAAATGATTGCGGCGGCTAGGTAATAATAAAATGGATTTATTTTTTTATTACGATCGGTGTGAGCAATTTGATGTTTAATGGCTTTGAAATTTTCATCAGCCATTGTCATTAGCTCATCCTCATCAGGCTTTAAAACATTTTCACCTTGATCCAAATGTTGGTAATAGGCTTCTATAAAATCTATTTCTTGGGGCGTTGCCTTACCAGAAACATAGTTTTCGATTATTCTATTAAGTTCTTTTTTGTTATTAAAGGGTGTCATTTGTGTGCCTTATATAGAGATGTACCATAAAAGGCAAAAAATCCCAAAAGAATTTTAAAAATTAATGCTTTTTTAATTTAGCGGTAATTTTATGAATTTTTAAGCATAACAAACTGACTTTTAAGCAATGTATAAATTGTAATAGCCCCAATATACGCGGAAATACTTTTAGTTGCACAAACTTTAATACCAAACAACTGTGCGCTAAAAGATTGGAGCATTGGTGGGACAGAACCCTTAAAAAAAGCGAGGAATTTGCGCTTCAAAAAATTACAACTTATTTATAAAAAGCAAAGGAACACAAACCACAAAAACATGTGCGTTAGCTTAAACCTTAATCCATGTGATGCGGTTGTTAATTGATTTTGCACCGTTTTGCGAGAAACATTTAGTTTAAAAGCAATATTTGCAGTACTTAAACCTTCGTAAAAATGCATTAGGAAAATGTTCTTTCTTTTCTCTGGTAATGCCGCAATATATAACTCGATTAAATTTTTAGCCTCTTTTTCCAATAATCCACTATCAGTAGCCAAGGGCGAAATCAATTCTTTTTCGAACTGCGTAGAAATAAAGCTGTTTTTTGGTGTTCTTGTAATTTGTTTTAAAACTTGAAACCTAACCGCAGTATGCAGATAAGCTGTTGGATTATCGATATCTACTTCTTCTCTTCTGGTCCAAAGATCTGCGAATATATTTTGGATAATATCCTGACATTTCTCTTTTTCGGGCAATCTTTTGTAAGCCGCATTGTAAAGTTCTACCCAATAAAGCTTGTAAATTTTTTCAAATGCAGTTTCATCTCCTTGCTTCAATAGGGCAAAAAGAAAACTTTCATCATCAATGTTTACATGGGTTTTCAAGAAATAGGTTGGTTGGTTAACCAAACATAGCAAATTTTCTTAGTTCTTGGCTATTCCAACCGATGAAAATTGCAAATCGTACAATTTTTTATAGTAACCATCTAATTTTAGCAAGGCTTGATGGGTTCCTTTTTCTTTTATTTCGCCTTTATCGAGCACAATTATTAAATCTGCCTTTTGAATGGTTGATAAACGATGCGCAATTACAATAGATGTTCTGCCCTGCATCAATTTATCAATTGCGGTTTGTATCAGCATTTCGGTTTCGGTATCTACAGATGAGGTTGCTTCATCTAAAACTAGAATTGAAGGTTGGTAAACTAAAGCTCTGATGAAAGAAATAAGCTGTGCCTGACCAGCAGAAAGTGTTGCGCCACGTTCCATCACATTGTAATGATAGGCTCCCGGCAAACGTTCTATAAAATCATGAGCGCCTACTTTTTTGGCAGCATCTACCACTTCTTCAAATGCAATAGTTGGATTGTTTAATGTAATATTATTGAATATGGTATCCGAAAAAAGGAAAACATCTTGTAAAACCGTGGCAATATTGCTTCGTAAATAACTTAATTCGTAATCCTGAATTGCTATACCATCAACTTTAATTTCGCCCTTTTGTATCTCGTAAAATCGATTAAGTATATTGATTGTAGAAGATTTCCCGGCACCAGTAGCCCCTACCAAGGCTATCGTTTGTCCAGCTTTAACCTCAAAGGATATATCTTTCAAAACATAACTATCTTCATCAACTACTTCATCTTGGTTATAGCTAAACCAAACCTTATCAAAACTGATTGCACCTGCCATTTTTTGTGGGGCGTGTCTGCCTTCATTTTTAGTATGCTCTTGTGTATCTAAAACTTTAAAAACTCTTTCTGCACCAACCATACCCATTTGCAAAGTATTGAATTTATCAGCAAGCTCTCTAATTGGCCTAAAAAGCATGTTGATGAACATGATAAACATGGTAATTGTTCCTGGCTTTACACTTAAAGGTTTTTCTAATATATTTTTAGATCCATACCAAATCAGCAAACCTAAAGACATGGCAGAGATTAATTCGACTACGGGAAAAAATATCGAATAATACCAATTAGAACGAATATTAGCATCACGATAACGAGCATTTATCTTTTTAAACTTTTGATATTCTTGATCTTCCCTTGCAAAATACTGGATAATAGAAATCCCGCTTATATGTTCTTGCAAATAGGTATTTAAATTAGCTACCTCAGTTCTAATTTCCTGAAAGGAGACTTTAATTGCTTTCTGGAAAATACGTGTAGCAATAATCAAAAATGGGATTGGTACCAGCACAACAATTGTTAACTCCCAATCTATCCACAACATCACTCCAATTATCACCACAACTTGCAGCATATCGCCAATCATGGCAATTAAGCCTTCAGAAAATATATCGGCAATGGTTTCCAAATCAGAAACCGTTCTGGTAATCAATTGGCCAATTGGAGTTTGATCGAAGTATTTTAACCTTAACTTACTAATGTGGTTAAAAACATTAATTCTTAAATCTTTAATGGCACTTTGACCTAAAGTATTGGTCAACAATGTTTGGCTATATTGAATAACTGTCTGCAAAAGTAAGAGTACAATCATCAATATGGTCATTTCTATCAAACCAGGATAATTACCTTTTAAAATAAAATTGTCTAATGTATAACCAATTAAAAATGGCCTAACTGGTGTAATTATTGCTAACGCAAGTGTAAGCACTACAGACCATCTAAAAATAGCACGGTATGGCCTCACATACTCAAAAACCCTTTTAAGTAAGCTTACATTAAACGCATCTCCAGTTATTTTAGACATTTTTAATTTGTAATATTAATTGTTTTATCAATTCTTTAGTCTTTTCAGCTTTGGTCTTTTAACTCAAAAAAGGATACTCAACAGCTACCAAATACAACCCGCATCCAGGTACCGACTGGCCAGCTTTACTTCTATTTTTTCCTTCAACAATATCAGCAACAGTTGCTACCTCAATATCACCTTTACCTACCAAAATCATAGTTCCCACAATTGCCCTAACCATGTTCCTTAAAAAACGATCTGCCTTTATGGTAAATATCAAGCCATCTTCCATTTTCTCGAACCCAGCATGCATCAATTTACAATTATTGGTAAAAGTTTGTGTGTTCGATTTACTAAAACACGAAAAATCGGTATAATTTAACAATAGCTTCGCAGCATCATTCATTTTTTCAATATCTAAAAGCCCTTTGTATAACCAAGATCGATTAATTTTAAAGGGGTCTTTCGAAAAATGAATATGGTATTGGTATGCACGGGCAGTTGCATCAAAACGGGCATGTGCTTCATCATTAACTTTAATTACCCTTTTTATAGCAATAGCATAAGGAAGTAGCGAATTAAGTCCCGTAATCGACCTTAGCACCTGCTCTTCTACAGTATCAACCACATTAAAATGGGCAAAAAACTGACTGGCATGCACGCCCGCATCAGTTCTGCCACAACCTAAAGAAACAATGTCTTGCCTAAAATAAATCGACAAAGCTTTGTCTAAGCACTCTTGTATAGTAATTCCATTGGGTTGGGTTTGCCAACCATGAAAGTTAGTACCATCATAACTTAGTTCGATAAAGTATCTCTTATTATTCACTTGCCTGCAAAAATACTTTTTTATATCTATTTTAGACATGCGCATTTATCGCTTTTAAGATCTTTTGTTCAGCAATTGATTTTTCGTTGACATAGAAGGGCTCTTAATTTGTTTTTTAGCTTCAACTTTTGCTAAGTTTGCCTAAACATTAATTAATATGATACAAAGAATACAATCTATATGGCTTTTATTAGCTTCAATTATCGTTGCTTGTTTATTATTTATTCCAATTGTAAGCGCAACATCCTCAGGCATCGATTACCATTTTATTACTAGCGGCATTTACCAACAAGTAGGTTCAGAAATTAAACAAGTAGAAAATTCGTTACCTTTGTTTATTGGCACTCTTGCAATTGCTTTAATTTGTTTTGCCAATATATTTAATTTCAGAAATAGAACTTTACAAAAAAGAATTGCATACTTAACTGTAGTATTGATCTTGGCGCTATCAGGTTGGGCTTATAGCTACGCTACAAAAATCCCTGGTGGTTTAGCAAATGTAGATTATAACGCAGGCTTGGCATTACCAATACTTGCAATTATATTTTGCCTATTAACTGTTAGGGGCATTAATAATGATGAAAAACTATTGAGGTCTGCTGATCGATTGAGATAAGTATATCAACATAGTCTATAAGTAGCCTAATTAGGTGAAATATTGCAAAATGATACAGAGAGAATTTGCTGAAAGGGCTGCGGAAATCTTAAAATCAGATCAATCTGTAATTGGTTTAGCTGTAGTAGGTTCTTGGCTTACTAATGAAATAGATGAGTTTTCGGACCTAGATCTAATTTTGGTTACAGAAACAAAGATTTCAGAAGATGTAAATCGAATGCTTGCCTATGCTCAAAGTTTTGGTGCTCTTTTGTCTGGCTTTACAGGTGAGCATGTTGGCGAACCAAGAGTTTTAATTTGCCTTTTTAACGATCCGTTACTACATGTGGATATTAAATTTTTGACACTAGAAGAGTTCGGACAAAGAATTGAGACGCCCATTATCCTACTAGATAAAAACCAACAATTACAACATAAAATAGCGCAAACAGTTGCCCAATTTCCGTATCCTGATTTTCAATGGTTAGAAGATCGTTTCTGGGTCTGGGTTCATTATGCACTCTTAAAAATTGGCAGAGGAGAATATTTAGAAGCACATGACTTTTTGGGATTTTTAAGAATGGTTATTTTTGGTCCATTACTGCATATTCAAAATAATAACTTACCGCGTGGAGTAAGAAAAGTTGAAACGCAATTAATTCCGGCAGATTTTGAAAGGTTAAAAACCACTATTTCTACCTATTCCAAATTGTCTTTGTTAGAAAGTTTGCAGAATGCAGTAACACTTTATAGGCAGTTAAGAAAAGAACTTTACAAAAAAGACATAATTCTAAAACAAGAAGCAGAAAATAGTGTAATGTTATATTTCAATGAGATAAAGAATAGATAAATTGATTTTAATGGAAAAAATTACACTTCATACCACAAACTATTACAATACTTTCATTGAAATTGCTGCAGATTCTCCTTTTACAAATGGCGAAATCCCACCACAAAAAGCAGCCAAAAAAACAGCAGCCAATATTCAATTTGAGCTGATCAGTAAAAACCCTTACCAATTTACATCAGACGAAGTTTTATTTCAGGTCTTTGCAGCTAAAAATGATTTAGCTAGTAGTGAATTTGAAACAGCAAAAAATCAGTTTTTCTCTAAAGGACAACCTTGTTTGAGAGCATCTCCCCTAACCAAAAGATATGGTTGGGGTGTTCATTATAACAAAGCAGGAAAGATTGCCATATTTGGGGCTGAAACTGAAGCATATGAAAAATTCGCCACTGACAAAAACTTAAAGAATTTAAAGGCAATGAAATCTAGCAAATAATTAAGTTGAAGGTAGCAAATCAGTATTTTATTCCATTTAAGAATTTGACAAATAGTGTCGGAATTCCTACTTCATTTAATTTAATGCTTGGCAATCAACCTCACCTGCTATGTATCTTAGCCGCAGAAGAACTACAAAACCACATTCTCAATCAACAAGAATGGCAGCATAATTTCGGCTTAGATAATAATGGAAAGGGAACTGTTATCGGCAAAATGTTTGGCGTTTTAGTGGTTCAAAACCAACAAGGTGAGATTGGTTATTTAGCTGCGTTTTCTGGCAAACTAGCAGGCAGTAATCAGCATGATAAATTTGTGCCGCCTGTATTCGATTTATTAACAGAAAACAGTTTTTTGAATATAGGGATGCAAGTGCTAACTGAAATCAATCTTGAAATTAAATCTCTAGAAGAGAGAGATGCCAAAGCTAATCAAGTTCAGATTACAGAATTAAAAGAGAAAAGAAAGCAACATTCTATTGCATTGCAAAACAGAATATTCGACCAATATCATTTCCTAAATCAGGCTGGAGAAAAAAAAAGTCTGATAGATTTATTTATTGTTGCAGGTTATAAAAACCCACCTGCAGGTGCTGGTGAATGTGCTGGACCAAAGTTACTACAATATGCTTTTCAGCATCAACTCAAACCAATTGCCATTGCAGAATTTTGGTGGGGTTTATCTCCTAAATCGGCAACTTGGAAACACAAAGAATTTTACCCTTGCTGCAAAGAAAAATGCGAACCCATATTAGCGCACATGCTTAAAGGTCTATAAACTTGCTAATTAATTTTGTAATTTAGTTAGCATGAATTTGGACATAACGAATTACAACAATAAACAAACTTCAACAGATACTGAAATCTGTAATTTGCTGGCGCATACCATTGCTAATGAATTGGCCGAAGCTGAAAACAAAATTTGGCATGCCCATCCCGTTTGGTTTTTAGATGGAAATCCGATTGTAGGTTACAGTAAAGAAAAAAAAGGAATTAGGTTGATGTTTTGGAGTGGTGCAGATTTCGAGGAAGAAACTTTAAATGTAAGAGGTGCTAAATTTAAGGATGCCTCCATTTTCTATAACGAGGCTAAAGATATTGATGTAACGGTTATAAAAAGATGTCTTGAAAAATCGAGAATCATACAATGGGACTATAAAAATATTGTTAAAAGAAAAGGAAAACTAGAACGCATTATATGAAAGTAACACCAGAACACAATGAAAAGATAGCCAAAATAACATTTTCATCTGTTTACCCTCATTATGTTACCAAAGTTGAGAAAAAAGGCAGAACAATTGAAGAACTTCACCAGGTAATTAGCTGGCTAACTGGATTTAATGAAGAACAACTTCAAAAATTTATTAATGAGAAAACAACCTTTAAAGACTTTTTTGAGCAAGCTAATGTTCACCCGAACGCAAACTTAATTACTGGTTTAATCTGTGGCTACCGAATTGAAGAAATTGAATATCCGCTAACAAAACAGGTTAGGTATTTAGATAAATTGGTTGATGAACTGGCAAAAGGAAAAAAGATGGAGAAAATTTTGAGGGCTGGGTAGCTGTAGGTTTATACTACATCATGATAAAACAATTCTCAAAAATGATACTGCCCTAAGTTAGCTAGCCCCGATTGAACGAAAATACTTTTTGTTGCGTCATTTCGAAGAAGGTACGACTGAGAAATCTGAAAGTTAAACGCTACTACATTACAGATTTCTCACATGCGTTCGAAATGACGAAATAAGAACACAAAAAAATTGGAGTGAAAGCGGGACTATCGAAAGCTAAATGCACTGCAAATCCGCTTCAAACACATAATCGCATCTAGCCAAATACCCCAAAATTTTTAACTCACTAACTTCCAATTTATTAAGCCCAAAACTATTTACTTAAGCACCAGTAAAATACCAATTATTAACCGTACCTTTGCGGCTTAATTAAAAAATGTTATAATGATAAACCCATTTAGTAAATTGGGGATAAGTGATGACGTTGTTAATGCCGTAAAAGAGCTAGGATTCGAAAATCCTACGCCTATTCAGGAGCAATCTATTCCTGTACTGTTAGAAGGTAGTAACGACTTTGTTGGTTTGGCCCAAACAGGAACAGGAAAAACAGCCGCATTTGGTTTGCCGCTGTTAGAATTAATAGACTTTAAGAGCAATAAGCCGCAAGCACTAATTTTGTGCCCTACGCGTGAGCTATGTCTACAGATTACAAACGACATCAAAAATTTCTCAAAAAACACGCCTAATGCACACGTGGTTGCCGTTTACGGTGGCGCTAACATTATGCAACAACTACGTGAAATACGCAATGGCGTACAGATTGTAGTGGCCACGCCCGGCCGTATGTTAGATATCATTGGCCGTAAAGCCATCGATTTCTCTAGCGTTAAATATGTAGTATTGGATGAGGCAGATGAAATGTTAAATATGGGCTTCCAAGAAGACATAAACGACATTTTATCGACTACACCAGACGATAAAAAAACATGGTTATTCTCTGCAACTATGCCTCCTGAGGTTCGTCGCATTGCTAAAAACTACATGGAAAACCCTGTAGAATTAACTATGGGCACAAAAAATACAGGTAACGTAAACATCGAGCACGAATATTATATCGTAAAAGCTCGTGATAAATATGCTGCCCTAAAACGTATTGTAGATTTTAATCCAGAAATTTTTGCAGTTGTATTCTGTAAAACCAAAATGGATACACAAGACGTAGCTGAGCACTTGATTAAAGATGGTTACAATGCAGATTCATTACACGGAGATTTATCTCAACAACAACGTGATAAAGTAATGCAACGTTTCCGCGATCGTAACATGCAATTGTTAATTGCTACTGATGTTGCTGCTCGTGGTATCGATGTAAACAACGTAACTCACGTAATCAATTATTCTTTACCAGATGAAATTGAAAGTTATACCCACCGTTCTGGCCGTACTGGTAGAGCTGGTAAAACTGGTATCTCTATCTGTATCATCAACGCTAAAGAAACTGGCAAAATCCGTCAGATTGAAAGAATTATCGGTAAACAATTTACAAAAGCAGAATTACCAACAGGTTTTGATGTTTGCGAAAAACAATTGTTCTCCTTAATCCATAAAGTTCACAATGTGGAAGTAAATACTGAGCAAATTGACCAGTATATTCCAAGAATTATGGATGAGTTTGCTGAACTGAGCAAAGAAGAAGTAATCAAAAAATTTGCTTCATTAGAGTTTAATCGTTTCTTAGATTATTATTCGAATGCACCAGATTTAAATGCTAGTGCAGATGATCGTGGAGATAGAGGTGAGCGTGGCGAACGCGGAGAACGTGGTGGCAGAAACTTCGATAACAGCAACTATACTCGTTTATTTATCAACGTAGGTTCGGTAGATGAATTTACAAGAGGAGATTTATTAGGTTTTGTTTGTAATAATGGCAAAATCAGCGGGAAATCTGTTGGTAAAATAGATTTAAAAGGTGTTTTCTCTTTCATTGAAGTAGAGAATGATACTGTTGATGCTTTATTCACGAACTTTAAAGACATTAAATTTAATGGTCGCGATGTAAGAATTGAAAAAAGCGGTGATGCTCCAGTTGGTGGCGAGAGAAGAGGCGGTGGTGAAAGACGTGGTGGATTTGGCGGTGAAAGAAGAAGCGGAGGCGGCGGTTTTGGCGGCGGCAGAAGTGGTGGTGGCGATAGAAGAAGCAGCGGCGGTGGCGAAAGAAGAAGTAGTGGTGGTGGAAGCGGCAGACGTGAAGGCGGAAATAGCGGTGGTGGTTTCAGAGATTTCTCTGGTCGCACACGTGAAGATAAAGGTGGCAACAGCGGCGGTAGTGGTAGACGCGAAGGCGGTGCTGGTGGCGAAAGAAGACGTAGATCTTAATACTCACTCACAATATAACAAAAAGTCCCGAACAATGGTCGGGACTTTTTGCATTACGTCATATCGAACGAAGCACAGTGAGGAGATATCTGTTTCCAATTATCACTACATTGGCAAAACTCTTGCAAATAACCCTGAAATTCCTCCTCATGAAAAATTCGTTCGGAATGACGTATATAAATTACTTCCCAGCAGGTCTATTTCTAATCTCACTAGCTTTTAAATATACCTTAGCTCCTTTTTTGTTTACATAGTATTTATTGTTTTTACCATCTATATAAACATTAGAGCCGTCTGGTGCCATTTTGCCCTTGTAGGTCTGATCAGCAACTTTTGCAGTACCCTTAACCGCAACTTCGGCCGTTTTATTACCTACGCTTTTGGCAGCTTTTTCCGTCTTTTGTATTACTTTACCTGCTTCAGTTTTCTTTTCTTGGGCACTCGCAGTAAATGTTACCGAAGTAATCATTGCCATGGCCGCTAAGCCAACTTTATATTTATTTTTCATGATTGTAGATTTTTATTGATAACAAAGAGAATCAATTCATTGTTTTAAATCTATTATGAAAAGCAATTCCTGCAAACTATGGGCTCCGACAGTCCTGCTTTATGTTCCAAGTTTCAATTGTTGCCTACACTATCCGGGCATGAAAGTCATTAGCCTCACAATTGAAAGCTTTCCACGTCAATCAGGTTTAGAGAAAGCATGTTTTTGCAATTATGATGGGCCTCCTTGCACAAGCCTAGTCAGGTAATGGAAAGCGGGATTAACTTAATAGCAGTGAGAACATTGCGCTGCTAAAAAAAACCAGAAAGTCGTTTTTAACAAAAATTAACCTACTACTGTGAATTGCAAAACTATTATTCCTGTATCTTCGGTTACCGAAAAAACACGCAATGAAAAAACAATTCCACCTATTAGCTATAATCCTACTCCTATTTTCATGCAGCCCAATTAACAAAGTATTAAATGGTGGTAGTCTTAAAGAAACTAGCTTTACTGAAAAAATACCTTTTTCTTTTGATTTTGGAGTGCCAATTATTAAAGTTAATATAAATGGAAAAGATTATAACTTCCTATTTGATACAGGTGCACCCACTGTTATATCTCCAGATTTGGTAGCACAGCTCAACTTAAAATCAGCAGCGAAGGCCAAAACAACCGATTCTCAAGGAAATAGTAACCAGCAAAACTTTGTTAAAGTTCCCAATATTAAAATTGGTAATTTAAATTTCGAGAATATTGGTGCAGTAGTAATTGATATGAAAAAGATTTTCGAGTTTAGATGCATGAATTTTGATGGAATTATTGGCGCAAACCAAATGCAAAAAGCCATTTGGGAAATCGATTACCAAACCAAAATCATAACTATAAGTAATGAACTCACTGCCTTCAACATCCCTACTACTGCTGAAGTTTTGACCTTTACTCCTAAACAAACACAAAAAACGCCAATTGTTGAAGTTAAAATTGGCGATAAGACTGCAAATGTAACATTTGATACTGGCGCAACTACTGATTTCAGTTTGCCATTTCATATCTTTAAAAACCAAATTGCAACATTTAAAGGGATAGAAGCTATTGGCAACTCGAGTTCTGGAATATATGGTGCAAGTAAAAGTTCTACAACAACCTATAAAAAAATCCCTTCATTTACCATAAGCAATATGCCTTTAAAAGACCAAATCGTAACATTTAGCGAAGGTTCTACTTCAATTATAGGCAATACACTTTTTAAGAATTATCGTCTGATTTTAAACTGGAATGAAAATAAAATCTACATGGTTAAAGTAGCTGATTCTAAAAATACTAAATATGAAAGCTTTGGTATTGGATTAAGGTATATTAACAATAAGCCAACGATTGCTAAAATCTTTAAAAACACTGCTGCAGAAAAATCTGGCGTTCTAATTAATGATCAAATAATTGCACTAGGTGGTAAAAACACTTCAAATTTTACCGAAGCAGAGGCTTGTTTTAACAGTTTTAATAGTATTCTAATCGGGAAGAATATAATTTCAATCACTGTTTTAAGAGAAGGAAAAAAGCTTGATTTTCAATTAAAAAAAGAGACAATATTAGATTAATAGCATCTAGATTTAAAAATTGTTTTAAAAAAATGACAACTAACTATACCAAATTAATCTGTTACACCTTTAAAACTATGATAGTGAAATTTATATTTCCAACCATAATTGTGTCTCTTTTTTTTACAACCATTTTAAAAGCTAATGAGATTGATTCTGCATTGTATAAAAAGAGAGTTGCACATTTAAAAAATTTTTCAATCTGGTTAGCTAAAGAGGCAATAGATGAAATTGCTGTGGAAGGAATCTACTACCAATATGATTCCGCTGCTAATAAAAACTGGGCAATATTTGATAAAGCAATCGATCTTTTTTACAACAGACGCATGCAAGACTCGCTAATGAATGTAAAGAGAGCTTATCCAGAAGTTTTTTCACCAGAATTTAAAGCAAGAATCGTAAAAGGAATAATTTCGCGTTTTAGTAGCTTATCTCACTGCATTGCTGCAGATAGTTTAAATTTCAAACCTCAAACTTTCAGCATTGATTTTATTCCATCAGAAAAAGATAAAATTGACATAAAAAATAAGATCATACAATACTTCATCATAGATGGAGAAATTGTTGAGTACTTATCCTTTCGTTTTGAAGAGTCAGGATCTAAACTTATCGCAATAAATGTTTCAGAACCCCAAGACGAAATAGGAAAAAAATTGGCTAAATATCTTCAAAACTTAAAAAAATATTAGAAAAACCAACTAGAGCACAATTTTTTAGTTAAGGGTGTTACTAATTTAACTTCTCCGTCAATAACCGCATCTCTAATACTGGCGAACGATTTTCGTATAAAATATGATAGACCGCCTTACTAATTGGCATATCTACATTATACTTTTTATTGATGTGATACATGCAATTTGCCGCATAATAACCCTCCGCAATCATATTCATTTCTAACTGAGCAGATTTTACGGTATAACCCTTCCCTATCATATTACCAAAAGTTCTGTTACGGCTAAACTGAGAATAAGCAGTTACCAATAAATCTCCCAAATAAGCTGATTCCTTGATGTCTCGATCAATTGGGTGTACGGCTTCTACAAATCTTTTGATCTCTCTAATCGCGTTAGAAATGAGTACAGCTTGAAAGTTATCCCCATAACCTACACCATGACAAATTCCACTAGCTACTGCATAAATATTTTTCAAAACCGCAGCATATTCTGTTCCGAAAATATCATCAGAAACGTTGGTTTTAATATATCTGGTATTAAGCTGACTAGCAAAAGCAGTAGCAAAATCTATATCCATACTTGCAATAGTTAAGTAAGAAAGTTTCTCTAATGCCACCTCCTCTGCATGGCATGGCCCACTAATTACCGTAATGTCTGTTAAAGGAATTTCATATTGCTGGTGAATAAATTCGCCTATGATTTGATTTTCGTCTGGAACAATACCCTTAATGGCAGATATGATCTTCTTTCCTTTTAGATTTGCAGGAACTATACCTTTTAAGGTTTCCTTCAAAAATGCTGCAGGTACATTTAAAATTAAATAATCTGCCGCAGCAATAATAGACTTAATATTTGAGGAGATATTCTGCTCAGGAAGTCTAATTTCTACAGAGCTTAAATAATTTGGATTGTGTTTAAAAGATTTGATATGTGAAATAGCCTCTTCATTACGCATCCACCAAAATATCTCCTTTTCTTTACTATTATCTGCTAACATTTTGATGATTGCTGTTGCCCAACTTCCACCCCCAATCATTGCTATTTTAGGTATCATATCTCTTCCATTTTAAATAAATACAGTTTTAAAAAACTGCATTAAAGGCAAAAGGTTTAAAACAATGCAAATTGCATTATTTTAAACCTTACCTAAGCCTCAAAAATACTTAATTATTATGATTTTGGATATTACTTTTTATTTTCAGTTGAAAATAGCTTATCCTTAGTGGTTTTTTCTACTTTCATTCCGTCTTTTAATTTATTTTGGATGGCAGAATAAGGACCTGAAACAATTTCCTGACCTGATTTTAAACCAGATTTAATAATGATAAATTGATCATCTTGAATTCCTGTAGTTACCTCTGCTTTTTTAACCGTATTTGCTTTCGAGTCGAATAAGTAAACGTATTGTTTTACTTTTTTATCGTTCAATTTAGCTTTTTGTTTCTCCTGATTTTGATCAGTTGAGGCATTTGGAGAAGGTTCTGTAGATTTATCTTTATCGCCAGTAAATACCGCTTGTATTGGAACAGCTAAGCTCGTTACCGATTCACTTTCAATATCAACAGTTGCAGAAAGACCTGGTCTAAACGGAGAGGGTAAATCTTTAGCACCACCTTTAACTGCGCTATAAGATTCTGCAATTAAACGTACTTTAACAGAAAAATTAGTTACCTGATCTACCGATGTAGTGGTAGTACCAACACTAGTTGATGAACTTGCAATCTCAGTAACCACACCTTTAAATTTCTTATCAGCAAATGCGTCGATTTCAATAGAAGCGCTGTCTCCAACATTTACTCTGTTAATGTCGTTTTCGTTTACTTCAACGTTTACTTCCATAGTAGTTAGATTAGAAATACGCATAATTTCAGTACCCGCCATTTGCGAGGTTCCTAAAATACGATCTCCCAACTCTATAGATAACTTAGAAACTACACCATCAACTGGAGAATAAATTGTAGTTCTAGCTAAGTTTGCACCCGCCTCTTTAACATTTGCACCAGATTGCTCTAAACCAAATTTAGCTCCTGTAACGTTTTCTTTTGCACTCGCTAATGTAGCCTTAGCAGTTAAATAAGCTGCTTTTGCTGCATCAAATTCAGAAGCAGAAATTACTTTTTTATTAAATAACTCTACGTTACGTTTGTAGGTTGCCTCTGCATTTACAAAATTCGCCTGACTTTGGATTAATTGCTGTTGAGAAGATGCGACAGATGCTTTTTGAGAGTTATATGAAGCTACTGCTCTTTCATAACCCGACTGCAAAATATCTGGTCTAACTTTACACAATAATTGACCCTTTTTAACCACATCACCTTCTTTTACCAAAAGTTCGGTAACCTCTCCAGAAACCTCAGAACTTAATTTAACTTCTGTTTCTGGTTGAATTTTACCACTGGCAGTTACTGTTTCAACTACTTTTTTATCTCCTGCTTTATCTACAGTTACTTTTTCAATTGTTTCACCACCAATAACGCCAGTAACTTTTAATATTACCAGTAGTACAAGGATAGCAACAACGCCAATTAAAATGTGTTTAAGTTTCATAATTATTTGTGTTCGTTTGTTTAATTTTTGTGTGGTTGAAAAATAGAATTTGATCAGCTAACTAACATAAAGTTTTTCAATCCTCAATTTTCAACCTATTTTAAAATATAATTTGTTTACCTAAATAATAGTCGATCACTTTTGCTCTAAATATCAAATCGTATTTAGCTTGGATCATGTCTATTTCAGCTCTATTTCTATTGGTTTGAGCTGTACTAAAATCTAAAGAGTTTACCAAACCAACATTATAACGCTGCTCAACTACATAAAATGCATCTTTTTGTGCATTAAATGCATTTGTAGTAGATTGAAACCTACTTTCAGCAGCCTTAACATCTACCACTGCTTGAGAAATTACTTTACTTAAATTATTTTTAGTTAGTTGTTCCTGAACTTGTGTATTCTGGTAGCTCAGTTTTGCTCTTCTTACATTTGAGCGAACAGCATAACCATTAAAGATTGGAATAGATAGATTTAAACCTACTGATTGATTAAAATTATCTTGAATTTGATCTACAAATTTTTGATTCGCAAAAATCGTACTGAAATTTGGCACTACCACAGATTCGTTTGTTAAAGCAGTTCTTCCAATTTCTCTAGTACCGTTTGGAGTACTTGATATTAATTCTTGTCTACCGCTTGAATAATTCGAACCCAATCCAGCGCTTAAAGATAATCTTGGTGAATAAGCTCCTTTTGCGATAGCAACTTCTTTCTCTGCGGCTGCAGTTCTTAACGTTGCTAACTTAATGTCTGGAAAAGTATTTAAAGCATTATTATAAATCTCAGAAACATTATAAGCATTTTTAGCTGTAGCACTTTCAGTAATCAATGGTGCCTGTACATCAAAACGATATTCCGAAGGCATTTCCATAAGCTGATTTAAAGTTAAATAAGAAATAGATAAATTATTTTGTGCATTTGTAACATCTAATTCGGATGTCGCAACTTGAGATTTAGCTTGAGAAATATCTGCCAAAGTTTTATTTCCAGCATCCAACAAAGCCTGCTCTCTATTTAAGGTCTGTTTAGCTACTTCTAATTGTTGTGTTGATGCTTTAAGTAAATCTTTATTGAAAAGAATTTGCATGTAAGAAGTTACAACTTGTAAAATTAAATCATTCTTAATTTTATCTACGTTAGTTTTTTCTGCATCCAACAATAATTTATTTTGCTTAATCTGATTTATTTTTTGAAAACCTTGAAATAAATCTGCACCAGCAGATAGATTACCACTTGCACCAGTAAATTGCTGGCTTATATATTGATTGGTTGAGGGATCAATACTTCTACCAAAATTCTTATTAACATTTGCATTACCATTTAGTGAAGGTAATAACGCATTTTTAGATTGCACCAAATTTTCATTACTAATAGCAGCGCTAAGTTGTGCTTGTTTTATTTGTAAATTATTTTTTAGTGTATTTTCTACAGCTTGTTGTATAGTAATTACTTCTTGCGCAAAGCTTTGTTGGCTTATACACATAGCAACTGTTAGACTTAAAATAAGTGTTAGCCCTTTTAAAAAGCTATAATTGGCAACTTGTTTCATAAAATTCGTTTCGCAATAATAAATAAACAATTAATTGATTTTTTAAATTTCGTAAGTGCAACCTAAATATTACTTTTGGGCATGTACTTGGTTAAATCTCCACTTCTACTCAAATGGTTTTATTCTGCTTTAATTTGGAACAAGGACCGCTCGAAAAAAATTGTTTATTTAACCTTTGACGATGGACCCATACCTAATGTTACAGACTTTGTATTAAATACTTTAAAAAGCTATAATGCTAAAGCAACATTTTTCTGTATCGGCGATAATATCCGCAAGCATCCATCAGTTTTCGAAAGCCTAAAGAGTGAGGGACATGCTATTGGAAATCATACTTTTAACCATTTAAATGGTTGGAAAACCGATGATAGCGCCTACCTCACCAACTTCTTAAAATGCCAATCCCTAACGCAGAGCAATCTTTTTCGCCCTCCTTATGGAAAGATAAAAAAAAGCCAGATTAGAAAGCTGAAAGCTGAAAGACTAATGCTTAAAGCTGATGTCAAAACTCACAATTCCCAACTCCAAATTGTGATGTGGGATATTTTAAGTCGTGATTTTGACCCTAATCTTTCTCCTGAACAATGTTATCAAAATGTAATTACAAATGTTAAAAATGGCTCAATTATTATCTTTCACGATAGTATAAAAGCTTTTGATCGTTTGCAATATGCCTTACCTCAAACCCTAAAATATTTAACTGATAAAGGATACCAATTTGGCATTCTTTAACAAATCTCCAAAAGCGAACTTAATGCCAACATTAGCAACTCAATCAAAGTGTTTATTATCAATGAATTAGCAATTAAATTTGTTACCAAACTGTTCGTTAATGCACAAAACTGTTCGGTAATGAACAAGGATAAGACAACAGATAAATTAATAATAGTTTTGTATTGGCTTATTGCTCTTTTAATAGCAGCAAAATTCTTTGTTTTCTAAACGGGATAGCAGCGAAATCCTTTTTACAATTTTCCGCAGCTGTGGAAAATTGTAAAAAGATTGCAGCGTATAGCCCGACTGACATTGATTTAACTACTGGCACTGCTTTTCAAAATAATTACATTAAAAAGAAGAATTATTTTTTCAACGCTAACAAAAATCAAATTACTTATTAACAACAAGTTAGATATAATCTTTATTCCGAAAAGCTATAATTTATAACAATTCTAAATTAGCTAATCGCCTGTGTGGATTATATTTAAAGGGAGTTTTTTGTTATTTTTGTTTTGACCATAAAAATGCGCTTTTTGGTCGTTAAACATAAATCAATACAAGAAAAACTTATTCTTTTGCAAGAGGTGAACTAGCATTTTGTTTGCCGAATTATTGCTGAAAGAATTAACCATCTAAGATGAGTATTTACAACGATTATATCCAGGAAATTGAAGACAGAAAAGCTCAAGGTCTTCATCCTAAACCAATTGACGGAGCAGAATTAACTAGCGAAATCATCAATCAAATTAAAAGTGTAAACAATATTAACAGAACAGATGCTGTTAATTTCTTTATCTACAATACTTTGCCCGGCACTACTGGTGCAGCTGTTGTAAAAGCACAGTTCTTAAAAGAAATTATTTCTGGCGAAGCTACTGTTGCAGAAATTACACCTGATTTTGCTTTCGAATTATTGTCGCACATGAAGGGCGGTCCTTCTATAAAAGTTTTATTAGACATCGCTTTGTCTGACAATGGAGATAAAGCGCATAAAGCTGCTGATGTACTAAAAACACAGGTTTTCTTATACGATGCCGATACAGATCGTTTGAAAGAGGCTTATCACAATGGAAATGAGATTGCTAGAGAAATATTAGAAAGTTATGCAAAAGCTGAATTTTTCACTAAACTGCCTGAAGTAGCTGAAGAAATCAAAGTAGTAACTTTTATCGCTGGTATTGGAGATATCTCTACAGATTTGTTATCTCCAGGTAACCAAGCTCACTCTCGTTCTGACCGTGAATTGCATGGTAAATGCATGATTACACCAGAAGCTCAGGAACAAATCAAAGCGCTGCAAGCCCAACATCCAGATGCTAGCGTGATGTTAGTTGCCGAAAAAGGTACCATGGGCGTTGGTTCGTCACGTATGTCGGGTGTAAATAACGTGGCATTGTGGACAGGTAAACCATCTAGCCCTTATGTTCCATTTGTAAACTTCGCACCAATTGTTGGTGGCACCAATGGTATTTCTCCAATTTTTTTAACCACGGTTGATGTAACTGGCGGTATCGGTATCGATCTTCAAAACTGGGTTAAAAAAACTGATGAAAATGGTAACGTTCTTCGTAATGAAAACAATGAGCCAATTTTAGATCATGTTTATTCTGTTGAAACAGGAACTGTGCTAACCATCAATACAAGAACTAAAAAATTATATAACGGCGAGCAAGAGCTGATCAATATCTCGAAAGCATTAACGCCGCAAAAAATGGAGTTTATTAAAGCTGGTGGTTCTTATGCCATCGTTTTTGGTAAAAAAATTCAAACTTTTGCCGCTAGAGTTTTAGGAATTGAAGCTCCACTAGTTTATGCTCCGGCTAAAGAAGTATCTATCGAAGGTCAAGGCTTAACTGCTGTTGAAAAAATATTCAATAAAAATGCAGTTGGCTTAGCACAAGGCCAAGTTTTACATGCAGGTTCTGATGTTCGTGTAGAGGTAAACATTGTAGGCTCTCAAGATACTACAGGTTTAATGACTGCCCAAGAATTAGAGGCAATGGCTGCAACGGTTATTTCTCCAATTGTTGATGGCGCTTATCAATCTGGTTGCCATACTGCATCTGTTTGGGATAAAAAGGCACAGGCGAATATTCCGAAATTGATGAAGTTTATGAACGACTTCGGTGTGATTACCGCTCGCGATCCTAAAGGTGAATATCATTCAATGACCGATGTGATCCACAAAGTATTGAATGACATTACGATTGACGAATGGGCAATTATCATCGGTGGCGATTCTCACACACGTATGTCTAAAGGTGTAGCTTTTGGTGCAGATTCTGGCACAGTGGCATTAGCTTTAGCAACAGGTGAGGCTTCTATGCCAATTCCTGAGTCAGTTAAAGTAACTTTCAAAGGAAGCATGAAAGAACACATGGATTTCCGTGATGTGGTTCATGCTACTCAATTGCAAATGTTACAGCAATTTGATGGCGAAAACGTTTTTCAAGGTCGCATCATCGAAGTACATATTGGCACTTTATTAGCTGATCAAGCCTTTACTTTTACAGATTGGACTGCAGAGATGAAAGCAAAAGCTTCTATCTGTATCTCTCAGGATGATACTTTAATCCAATCTTTAGAAATTGCTAAAAACCGTATTCAAATCATGATAGACAAAGGTATGGATAACCATAACCAGGTTTTACAAGGTTTGATCAATAAAGCAAACAAACGTATTGAAGAAATTAAAACAGGTATCAAACCAGCTTTAATGCCAGATGCAAATGCCAAATATTATGCAGAGGTAGTAATTGATTTGGATATCATTAACGAACCAATGATTGCCGATCCGGATGTAAACAATGTTGATGTTTCTAAACGTTACACACACGATACCATCAGAGATTTAACATTCTACGGTGGCGATAAAAAAGTAGATCTTGGTTTCGTAGGATCTTGTATGGTGCATAAAGACGACTTAAAAATCGTTTCTCAAATGTTGAAAAACATAGAGACCCAAACTGGCTCTGTATCATTCAAAGCACCATTAGTTGTTGCTGCCCCTACTTACAATATTATTGATGAGTTAAAAGCAGAAGGAGATTGGGAATATTTACAAAAGTATTCTGGCTTCGAGTTCAGCGATGCTTTACCAAAAAGTACAGCTCGTACAGAATATGAAAACATTATGTATTTAGAACGTCCAGGCTGTAACTTATGCATGGGTAACCAGGAAAAAGCAGCTAAAGGAGATACGGTAATGGCTACTTCTACTCGTTTATTCCAAGGTCGTGTGGTTGAAGATAAAGATGGCAAAAAAGGTGAATCTTTATTGGCTTCTACGCCAGTAGTAGTTCTTTCTGCTATTTTAGGTCGTATTCCAAACATCGAAGAATATAAATCAGCAGTAGTAGGTATCAACTTAACAAAGTTTACCCCTATTTCTACAAAACAGTAATAAACAAATCAACATATCATTTGTTAAAATAAGAGGCTATCGGATTTATCAGGTAGCCTCTTTGTTTATCATAGAATGGTTTTAAATAACAGAATTTGACAAATCACAAAAATAAGTCTGTTAAAAATTGTTTAATTTTAGCTATTACCGTTATTGACAATAATTTATAAAAAATAATTATGGCTTTTGATATAGAAATGATCAAAAAGGTTTACGAAAACTTTAGTACCCGTGTAGATGCGGCTCGTAAAGTTGTTGGCAGACCTTTAACACTTTCAGAGAAAATATTATATACTCACCTTTGGGATGGAAATGCAAAATCTGCATTTATCCGCGGAACAGACTACGTAGATTTTGCACCAGATAGAGTTGCGATGCAAGATGCAACCGCTCAAATGGCGCTTTTACAATTTATGCAAGCTGGTCGCCCACAAGTTGCAGTGCCTTCTACTGTACATTGCGATCACTTAATCACAGCCAAATTGGGTGCTGAGATAGATTTACCTCATGCCAATACAGAAAGTAAAGAAGTTTTTGATTTCTTGGCTTCAGTTTCTGACAAATATGGTATCGGTTTCTGGAAACCAGGCGCAGGCATTATTCACCAAGTAGTATTAGAAAATTATGCTTTCCCAGGGGGAATGATGATTGGTACCGATAGTCATACGGTAAACGCTGGTGGTTTAGGTATGGTGGCTATTGGTGTTGGCGGTGCCGATGCTTGCGATGTAATGGCAGGTTTACCTTGGGAACTTAAATTCCCCAAATTAATTGGCGTAAAGCTAACTGGAAAATTAAATGGTTGGACTTCCGCTAAAGACGTAATTTTAAAAGTTGCTGGTATTTTAACTGTAAAAGGTGGTACTGGTGCTATTGTAGAATATTTTGGCGATGGCGCCATTAACCTGAGTTGTACTGGTAAAGGTACCATCTGTAACATGGGTGCAGAAATTGGTGCAACCACTTCTACTTTTGGTTATGATGAGAGCATGGAGCGTTATTTACGTGCTACCAACAGAGCTGATGTTGCTGATGCAGCGAATGCAATAAAAGATCACTTAACTGGCGATGAGGCTGTTTATGCTAATCCAGAAAACTATTTTGACCAAGTAATTGAAATTAATCTTGATGAGTTAGAACCGTATTTGAATGGTCCATTCACACCAGATTTAGCTACACCAATTTCTCAAATGAAAGATGTGGCTGCTGCAAATGGATGGCCAATGAAAGTAGAATGGGGTTTAATTGGTTCTTGTACTAACTCATCTTACGAAGATTTATCTCGTGCGGCTTCTATTGCCAAACAAGCCATTGATAAAGGTTTAGGCATTAAAGCAGAGTTTGGTATCAATCCAGGTTCTGAGCAAGTGCGTTACACCGCAGATCGTGATGGTTTATTAGGAACTTTCGAAGACCTAAATGCAACTATTTTTACCAATGCCTGCGGACCATGTATTGGTATGTGGGACAGAACTGGTGCCGAAAAGGCTGAGAAAAATACCATCGTACATTCGTTTAACAGAAACTTTGCTAAACGTGCCGATGGTAACCCTAACACTTTCGCATTTGTAACTTCTCCAGAAATTGTAGCCGCTATTGCCATTGCGGGCGATTTAGGTTTCAATCCACTAACAGATACTTTAACAAATGATAAAGGTGAGCAGGTTAAATTAGATCCGCCAGTTGGCGATGAATTACCAGTAAATGGTTACGCTGTTGAAGATGCGGGTTATCAAGCACCAGCTGAAGATGGTTCTAATGTACAGGTTTTGGTTTCTCCAACTTCACATCGTTTGCAATTGTTAGATCCATTTGCAGCTTGGGAAGGTACCGACTTAAAAGGCTTAAAGTTGTTAATTAAAGCTAAAGGTAAATGTACAACAGACCATATTTCTATGGCTGGTCCATGGTTAAAATTCCGCGGTCATTTAGATAACATTTCTAACAACATGTTAATTGGTGCGGTAAACTACTTTAATGATAAAACTGACAACGTAAAAAATGCTTTAACTGGCGAATATGGTCCGGTTCCGGCAACACAACGTGATTATAAAGCCGAAGGTTTAGGTTCTATTGTAGTTGGTGATGAAAATTATGGCGAAGGTTCATCTCGTGAACACGCAGCTATGGAGCCTCGTCATTTAGGTGTACGTGCGGTATTGGTAAAATCTTTTGCCCGTATCCACGAAACTAACTTGAAAAAACAAGGGATGTTGGCTTTAACATTTGCCGATAAAGATGATTACGAAAAAATCCAAGAGGATGATGTAATTGACATCCATGGTTTAAAAACTTTTGCACCAAATGTTCCCTTACAAATGGATTTACACCATGCAGATGGCACTAAAGATGTAATTGTTGTAAACCACAGTTACAATGCTCAACAAATTGAGTGGTTTAAGGCTGGTGGCGCATTAAATATCATTAGAAAAGAAGCAGCAATGAAAGCTGCAGGCTTGTAATAAAGTTCGAAAGTAATTAGACCGAAAGTCTAAAGCTTTTTATACGAAAATCCCGTTTTGAGTAAAATCAGAACGGGATTTTTTGTATTTTAGCTAGAAGAAACATTTGTTTTTTAAGAGTGTCTTTTATTAATGATAAATCAATTTCATACGATATCACCAGATGAGGGTCTAAAGAAATATGTTGCTTGATATTATTTTATAAAAATTGAAGATCAAAACTTTGTTAGTCGACATTATTCTTTTTCGCAAATCTATAATGCACTAAGTATATATAATGATAGTAGTATCAATTCCAAAACATCTAACTTTAGTGCTATACAAAGCTCAATACCCAATTATCGATTATTTATTAGATTAAGCTACAAGCACCTCTGATGGTTAATATCAGGCAAAATAGATAGGATAACCATTCTTTTTAAAGATTTTGGTATCAATCATTTATTAGTGGGACTCTGTCTAATGCGATGGGTTATGGCAAAAATCAATTAACTTTCTGGAAAGAGGATCCGATCACACAATGTAGCCTAATTATTTCAATTTGCCTCTCTATTTGGAGGCCCGCCAACATGTTCTATAAGTAAACAGCTACTTTTTATAGTGAGTAATAAAATCAAAGGACTATCTCCCCTTTCATAGTATAAAGCTGAAGACCAGTAATAGTCTTCTGGGGCTTCACTTAAATCCCAATGCGGCTGTAAATGATTTAATTACATCTAATAACAATCCATCAATATCCTATTATGAGATTGATAATAACTTAGCTCTTGGTTATTTTTTTCTTTAAAAACAGCTTCTAATAATTCAATAATATCCTTTTGCATAGCCAAAGAACCACAAATCATAATTACACCATCCTTCGCCATTGCATTAGCGATAAAATCCTGATCGCGTAACACCAAGTCGCTAACATACTGTTTATTACCCTCACGTGAGTAAGCCAAATGTAAACCACTCAGCTTGCTATTGGCTAAGTTCTTATCCATCGATTCCTGATAAAGTTCAAATGAAGATGATTCGCGAAAGCCACAATACAAATGACTAGTTACCTTTTTACCGTTGTCATCTATCATCCCTAAAAACGGCGCAATGCCAGTACCATTAGAGATCATAATTACAGTTGATGCCTTTTTAGGGAAGTGAAAATGAGGGTTAGCGCTAATTCCTGCTTTAATGATCTGTCCAGGTTCAAGGTTATACAAATAACTAGAGCCCAAACCATTTGGGTACAATTTTACGCTCAACTGTAACGCTTTGTTAACCTTACCAATAGAATATAATCGCTCTCTATGATCTCCAGCGGGGTAAATAGCTAATAAATCTCCTGATTTAAATCGTAAGCTTCTTTTTGGTTTCAAATGAATCAAAAACGAGCCTTCTTCGTGAGCGATTTTTGTTTTTTCAGTTACTGTTAGCTGCTTTAATCTTTTTGGTTTAACCGCAAAAAGTTCTGGGGATATGTTTAAGGATATTTCTGTTTTTTGAGACCATAACATTGCCCATTTTCCAAATTCTTCAGGCGATTTGTCATTAATGGTATGTATCTCTAATAATGGTATTGCCCACTCTTGTAATGATAATGCATTGTTAATCTCAAAGGCGTACTTACAAAAATCTGGATAAGATTTAGAGCCGAAGCCAAGTACTGAAAAATCGACCTTATTGGGCTGGTTGTGCTTTTTAAGTAAAGCCATAAATTTATTAGCATTGGTAGGTGGATCTCCCAGGCCATAGGTAGCCGACAAAATGATAAAGTGCATTGCCTTTGGGAAAACAGTGTAATTATTAAGTTCCGTGAGGTAGCATTTTTTGCCGCTCTTTAATAATTGTTGGTATATGGCTTTCGCAAAACGATTGGTGGTTCCATTCTCCGAGCCTACAAGAATGATATAATCACATTCTTCCTTTTTGTATTTATTTCTAACATTACCCGCTCTACGTTTTAGCGTAATGGCAAAACCAGAATAAATAAAGAATAAAATATTTGCAGATGCTATCGCTAAAATTATCGCCCAAATAGAGTTAGTTCTACCTGTATGTAAATCCAAGCTAAGCTCGGCCATCAGTGCGGTAAATGGATATGGGGTTTCTGTTAAAATATCACCAGTAATTTGATTAACAGTTACTTCCTTATCTTTCAATTTGAAGGTAAAATAGTCTTCTACATCTTCAGAAAATGGAAATTCAATCGTTTGTACATCTGCCAATTTGGTTTCTTTAAAAAACTTAAACTCCGAATATTTTTTGACAGGGTTAGATTGGATTGTATCAAAATCTATTTTTGGAGCAACTATTTTTTGCTCTGGGATAATTTTAAAACGAACCAAGGAAAGGTAGGTGCCACTTATGGCAATGATCAATATTGGGATCAATAGCAATCTACCCAAGGTAACATGGTAATATTGAAAAAAATTCTCTCTTACCACTTTTGCAAAAAAACGTTTAATGCTGCGCTGTCTTTGAATAATCAGTGCAATACCAGAAATGGTAATCAACAATAATAAAAAGGCAGTTAATCCAATAAAAAACCGACCAATTTCATTTAAAAATAACGAACGGTGCAAAGAAGTTACCCATTGAAAAAACTCACTTTTCTTTTCTGGGACACCTAATGTTTTTCCAGTTTTTGGATCAACATAAACAGTTACATCATCACCATCGGTATTGATACCTTTTACAACTACAAATTGATTATGATCTATAGTAACTTCTGCTATTTCTTCAAAACTCTTTTTAAGAACCGGTACAGATTGAGCCAGTGTAATTTCGTTAAAACCTTCAACTTTATAAGGCAATGTTTTTAAAGAAACTGGCTCAAAAGCTAAAATAATCCCAGTTATAGCAGCCAAAGCAATCAATAAACAAGAAGATAAAGCCAAAACTAAATGGCTATATCTCCAGATAGAAATCGTCATAATTACGTATCCTGTTAATTAGCGCTACTAAATCTTACGTAACGAATATAATTTGCACCTTCTGTTTTGGCCGAAAGCCCTTCTTTGGTTAATGGAATTTCGATATCCTTAGTGTGGTATTCTTTATCTTCTACAGCAGTCTCAAATCTTAATTTATAACCTGCATTAATTTTAGAATCTTCAATTTCAAAAGTAGTTACACTTCTATCGCCACCTGCAACAGAGGCACCGGTAATTGCACTAATATTGCCTTTAGTTTTTGCATTAAATTTATGCCATTCTTTAATATGGGTATACCATTTTTTATCTGGACCCATTACATAAAGTGTTTTCTCGTAAACTCCTTTTGGATTAATTAATGATACTACTACATAAGCTGCTTCGCCCACATAATTAGTCATTTGTACCATGCATTTATATTTAGTTACCCCAGGTTTTTGTGCATTCGAAGTAAATGGAAGGATCAGAGTTAAAGCTATTGCTAGGAGTGTTTTGTTAAAATTATTCATGTTTTATTTTAAAAAATCGATGGAAGTTTTCTGTTTAGTTAGATATTCGTTTTCTTTAGCAAGATCGTATGCGGTTTCTTTAAACTCGGTAGTTAAATCCTTTTTGGCACCAATAGAGATCAAGTATTTTAAAATCGTATCGTCTTTTGCTGTCATTGCTGCTTTGTGCAAAGGTGTTAGACCTTCCTTATCTTTAGCATTAACGTCCACTTTAAAGCTTTCTATTCTTTTTAACAGTGGAATGCCATTTCTCACCAATACCATGTGGTACAAGCCAAATCCGTTACCTTGAGTGGCGGTGATGTCGAAACCTTTATCTTGCAGTAGTTTTAATTTTGCCTCAAAATATTCTGGACGTTGTGCAAAACCTGGCACCAAATAATAGGTTAAATTATAACCCTCAGCATCAACCACTTTTACGTCTGCACCTTTTTCAATTAATAGTTTTACAATTTCGGGCGAATTTCTGCGAACAGCTAGTGCTAAAGCAGAAACCCCTTTTTTATTAACTTGGTTAATATTTTTAATCAAAGGGATAAGTAAATTGATTGTTGTTACATCGGTATTGCTACCAGCAGCATTCATAAATGGTGTTGTACCATCATTATTTGCTTGATTAATATCTACGCCCTTAGCAACAAAGTAATTGATCAACTCTTGTTGTTTGGGTCTTTTTACAATATAATGTAATACATTATCGCCATTGCTATTTGTTGTTTTTGGACTTAACTTCAACTCTTCTAAATATTGATAAAGTTGTAAAGTTGCCGCAGTACCTGCCCTAGAACCAATACTGGCTGTAACCATTGCATCGGGTTTATATTTTACACCCTTAGCTACCAAAGCCTTTAGTACTGGTATATTTCCACTTTTAACAGCGTAATCAAATGCCGTTTGGCCAATAGAGTCGGTACTTTTAATATCTACACCTTTTGAAACAAAATAACTGATCACCGAAAAATCTTTATCGTAAGGAGCTAATAATAATAATGCATTTGCACCGCCTGTAATTTTCTCCTTTTTCGGGTCAGCACCATGTTGAATACAGATATCATATACTTTGGTATTGATTTGTCCAGTTGCTGCAGCATAGGTTAATACGGTATAACCGAAATTATCTTTAATATCTGTCTTCGCTCCCTTACTAATAAGATATTCCATTAATTCTGTATTGCCTTTGCTTGCAGCAGAATATAAATAGGTACGTCCGTTTGAAACAATCTTATTTACGTTGTTACCTGTTTGCGACAACATAAATTTAACGGTTTCTAAATTTGCAGCAGCATTGATGGCATATACCGTTGCATCAGAACCGAAAGGCCCTTCCGTTGCAGGATTGCTCCCTTTTTCAATTTCAGACTTAATGGTATTGATATCAGGATGAGTCCTCCAAAATGCAGCATCATGAAGCACGTTTTTTTGTCCGTAAACAGCTATTGAAATAAAAGTTAACAGGATGAAAGCGATTTTTTTCATTTTCCTATTTTAAAAAATCGATCGCTACTTTGCCTTTGATAGATTCATTTTCATTAGCCAAATCAAAAGCTGTTTCATCAAAATTGGTTTTCAACTCCTTTTTAGCACCTTTTGCAATTAGGTATTTCATTAACACATCGTCTTTGGAGACCATAGCGGCTCTATGCAGAGCGGTTAAACCTTCGCCATTTTTAGCATTGATATCTATACCCAATTTCTCTAAACGAGCAAATAAATTCATATCACCTTTAATTACTGCCAAATGATATAATGTACTGCCATCTTTTTGAGTAGCAGCTAAATTAACACCACTTGCTTGAAGTAATTTGGCCTTTTCATCAAAATCGCTTAAGCCAGCAGGATTATTGCCATTAAAAGATTGAACTAGATAGTAATTCAATTGGTTTCCATTTACATCAGTAACTTTAGCGTTAGCACCTTTTGCGATTAAGTATTTAACCGCAGCCGAAGTATTGCTATTTACTGCCATTGATAAGGCAGTTAATCCTTTTTTATTAGCTAGATTAATATTTTTAACCTTTGGCAATAGTAAAGCTAAAACAGCTGTATCGCGATTTGAGCTCGCAGCATTCATAAATACTGTATTTCCATCATTATCTGCTAGATTAACATCAACACCAGCAGCCAAGAAATAATTGATAATCTCTTGTTGACCAGCTTTACGAACTATAGAATGCAAGGCATTTCTACCTTCTTTACTGATTACTGTAGGTTTAAGATTTAAAGTTTCTAGATATTTAAAAACTTCGATCGGACTGCTTCCTCTTCTCGATCCTTCTGCAGCACTTAACATTGCATTGGGATCTACGGCCACTCCTTTTTTCACTAAAGCTTTCAATACCTCCACATTACCACCACGTGCAGCATAGGCAAAAGCATTATTACCCTGTGCATCTTTACTATTTAAATCCAATCCTTTAGCAATTAGATAATCTGTTAATTTAAACTCTTTATCAGATCCAATAGATACTAAAAGTGCATTTGCGCCATTGCTACTTAAATCGGTTTTTACATTAGCACCATTGCTTATTAAAAGATCGTATAACTTCGTGTCTAATTGACCACCGGAGGCAGCAAATATCATCGGACTTGATCCATGGCTATCTTTACCAGTTACATTAGATCCTTTTTTAATTAGATATTCTACCAAAGGGATATTTCCTCTTGAGGCTGCCCAATGCAAATAAATACGACCATCATGTGTAATCTTTGAAATATTATTACCAGGTTGTTCTAATAAATATTTTACTGTTTCGTCAGGAGCACTAGCATTAATTGCCATAACAACTGGATCAAAAGAATTACTGTTTAACTGTGACGGATTAGCACCTTTTTCAATTTCGGCTTTAACCGAGTTTACATCAGGCTTATTTTGCCAAAAAGTTGATTCTAGTAGTACATTTTTTTGTCCGTATACAGATAAAGAAATAAATGTTAAAAGCGTTATTGCGATTTTTTTCATTTGATATGAATTTTATGGGATGAGGTGTTGATTATGCTATGATTAAAAATACTTCGACAAATCTAATAAGAATTAGTCTAAATAAGAATAGTTTTAAATAAAATGTACCAGAAAATAAAAAATAATTAGAATCAAAAAAGCTCCAGTAATGAACTAGAGCTTTATGCTATTTTATAGTAAATGAAGATTAGTTTTTATTAAAAGTCAAAACTAAGCCTGAATCCTCCTTGTAATAATTTGATTTTTTCTGTAGAAACACTATTAAAAGGGATTTTTAAAAATGGACCAATATTTAAGTTACTTTTACCAAATGCTTGTTTTTTGCCAGCAGAAATAGTGAAAAAGCCAATATAATTATTTAAATCTTCTTTCGCCTGAGCCGTTCTAAATTCTGACACTAAGCCAATAAGTTGCGATGTGCCATCAGAATTCATTACGGGCATACTAGCTACCCTATCCTCTTGGTAGCTATACTCTAATCGGTTGCTCAGCAAACTCATACCAGAAATGCCTACCGAGGCATAAAAGCCATTATTAATCTGATATTGCAAACCTAGTGGCACTTCAATGCCAGAAACAGCCAAATCTGCATTTTGTGCAAACTGATTAGCTGATGAAAGAGATCTACCTCCAGATTTAGCATTAAGTTGATTATAGATAACACCACTATTGATGGAAAAACGGCTGCCTAACTTATAAGATATTTCCATACCTGCACCAAAATTAACCTTCTGGTTACTTAAAGAAGGAGCAACTACAACAGAATAAGTGAAGTTGCGATCGTTATTTTTTGTTTTAGCAATAACCGTTGCATTTTTATTAACCAAACTATCGTAGGCACCAGCAGTATATTTATTTGTAGGAGTTATTACTGTACTTTTATCAATATTGTTTTTCTGTGTTGAAGGGGCAACTGCAATTACATTTTGTTTTTCTTCGTTATTTAAAGTAATAGAATTAGAAGGCTTTTGAACTTGATTTTGAGCTGTATTAGCAATTACTTGTTCGTTAAATAATAGATTTGGGCTAACTTCTTTAACAGGCTCATCTACAGGGTCAATTTTTATAGTATTATTTTCTTTATTGAATTGTTTTGCTATGCTAATTTCGCTTTGCGTTGTTGCTTTTTCATTAATTGAAGTGTCTATGTGTATTTGTTCATTAGCTTTTCCAGGTAGCTGCTTATCAACCTTTTTAGCTATGGTTTGCTCTTTTAAATAACCAGTATTTGTTAATTCGAATAAGCCATAAATAGCTAACAATATAACTGCAGCTGCCACAGCAGCCCAGGGTTTAAATAACCAAACCTTCTTCTCCTTTTTACGCTGTTTTTCAAAGTCTTCCCATGCCCCCTCCTCATACGTTTCGGTGTAAGCATGTAGAACCTCTTCCACTTTATCAAAAAACTCTTCTTCCTTTTTCATACTATCCTGCTAGGTACAATGTCATTAATTTTGCCCTTGCACGTTTTAGGTAAACTCTACTGGTATTGGGCAACATGTTTAATTCTTTGGCAATTTCTTCGTGTGTAAAACCTTCAATGGCATGCATGTTAAAAATAACCTGTTGGATGGAAGGTAATTGGTCTATCAACCCCATAATATCATTAAAAGATAATCGATCTACTGGTTGCACAGACATTTCAATAATACTATCTGCAGGCACTTCTTCTACATATAGCAGTTTTTTTTGCGATCTAATTTTATCAATAGCAGAATTAGCCGTAATCTGACCTATCCAACCTTTAAATAATTTTGACAATTCCTCCTCTGATCCTTCAAAATGGAAACGATCAATCTTATTAAAAATCTTTACAAAAGCATCATTAACCAGCTCTTTAACCATTTCCCTTTCTCTTAAATAACGAAATGCAACGCCCGATACATAACCATAAAAGGTTTTGTACAGCAGCCGCTCACATATTATTTCCTTATTCACACAACCTTGGATAATCCCCCTTAGGTCTGGTTCTTTTTTCTGCACTGGCAAATGTTAAAAACCATTGTCTCAAAAGACAATGGTTAAGATTACGAGTATATTCTATTATTTATAAAGCTGATGTGGCCATAAGATTGCACATCTTCTTGCCAACTGTTAAATTAATAATTTTTAATGATACCAATGCCTAAAGCATCTGCACCCGTTCCGGCTTTTAGGCCTTTTGCCCAAATGGTATAATTTCTACCCATTTCTAAACTTACCGCTGGCATGGTTACCAAAGCATCTGCGCTTCCGCTATTTTTAATCGAAAAATTAAATGGCGCATTCACATCAACAGCAATAAATTCGCTCGCCGCCTTGTACGCTTTTGAACTAATTACTGTAGTACCATTTGTTAAATCAAGTGTTCCTGCATCTTGCCCCATATTTACAAAGCGGATATTTGCTTTACCTGTAGCTGGTACCGAAAGTTTATCTTCTAACAATACAATTTCTGCTTGTGGCCATTTACCAGCCAAAAAAACAGAGTACAACATCCCATCAACTAAAGTAACTTTACCTGTAATCTTTTTATCGGCTCCTTCATTAAAAGAGATTTCTCTTTCTCCAGAATAAGCGTTAGAGTAACTATAATAGGTTCCAAAACCAAAAGGATCATTATTTAAAGTTTGCACTTTATTTCCGCCTATATAAACGCCCAAATTTGGCGAGCTTGCCGAAGCATTTACAAAAGAAATAGCAGATATTGGGGTAACTTCAAAATTGTCTTTTTTACAACTGGCAAAACCTATTACCAAAAGCATTGCAAAAAATATTTTCACAGATTTTATTGAATAATTCATCATATTATGTGTTTTAAATAAATAATAAGGGTTAGCTAACCTTTACGCAATGAAACGGTAATCTGCAGCATACCGTGACAGTATTATTCATTTTTTTAAGATGATCAACTTACACCCAACAATAGAAACAACGCTAAAAAATTGATTTAAAGGACTTTAACTAATCATTAATCTTCAGATTATAAAACAAAAAAAGAGCGGAAACAGCCTAAACCGTTCCCGCCCATCTAAATTAACGCTCTCGGGACAAATATCCTTAAAGTATGGTGTACCTGCAAGTAACAAAACCGTAAAAATGTAACAAAAACGTAAAGAAAGCCACAATTACCCTTTTGTGAATTCAGCAACGTCAATCTAAATTCGCTTTACATTTACTTAACAGCAAAGGTTTATATTTGTGCATATACAATAACTTAATAGACATGAAACAAGGACTTTTAATAGATATGGACGGCGTAATTTACAGTGGTGAAGAACTGATATTTGGTGCCGATAAGTTCATCAAACATTTAACCGATGCGGATATCCCATTTGCTTTTATGACCAACAATAGTCAACGTACTAGTTTAGAAGTTGTAAGAAAATTAAAAGCCCTAGGTATAAAAGTTGACGAAAGCCATATTTATACCAGTGCCATGGCTACGGGCAAGTTCCTAGCCGACCAAAGTCCGAATGGAACTGCGTATGTTTTAGGGGAAGGTGGACTAATTAGCAGTTTACATGCCAATGGCATTACTTTGGTAAATACCGATCCCGAATTTGTGGTGTTAGGTGAAGGAAGAAATTTTACTTTAGAAATGGTGCAAAGAGCGGTAGATATGATTTTAGCAGGTGCAAAATTTATCACTACAAACAGAGATCCTTCACCAAAAAAACCTGGATGGAATAACTTAGGGATTGCAGCAACAACCGCTATGATTGAAGAAGCTACAGGAAGAAAAGCTTTTGTAACTGGTAAACCTAGCCCTGTAATGATGCGCTCGGCCCGTAAATTTTTAGGCTTGGAAACTAGCGAAACTACTGTGATTGGCGATACAATGGAAACAGATATTCAAGGTGGTGTACAAATGGGCTATAAAACAATTTTAGTGCTTTCTGGTATATCTACCAAAGATAGGTTGAGCCATTATGCATTTAAGCCCGATATGATAGCCAGTTCGGTAGATGAAATTACATTTCCTTTAACTTGGTGGGAGAAATAACAAATATTTTAAGCCGCAAAAAAAGCCAGGATTTCCTAAATTAGAAACCCTGGCTTAGTTTAGGTTAGTTTTAGATTATTTAGCTTTTGCAGTATGATCCAATAATTCTGCAAGTTTTTTAGTAAGCGCCTCTCCTCTTAAACCTTTTGCAACGATTTTACCAGAAGGATCAATTAAGAAATTAGCCGGAATAGATCTAACACCATAAGCTTTGGCCACCTCATTATCCCAATATTTAAGGTCTGATACTTGTGTCCATGCCAATTGGTCATCAGCAATTGCTTTAATCCAAGCCTCCTTTTCAGTTGGTTTATCTAAAGAAACTCCTAAAACGGTAAAACCTTTGTCTTTAAATTGGTTAAAAGCGGCAACAACATTTGGGTTTTCTTTCCTGCAAGGCCCACACCATGATGCCCAGAAATCAATCAACACATATTTACCTTTAAAGCTGCTTAAACTTACTGGATTTCCATTTACATCATTTTGCGTAAAAGCGATAGCAGGCAATCCGATTCTGGTTTTTTGACCAGCTATAAAAATACCATTTGCTGTTTTCCCTGCCTTGGTCTCTTTAATTTGTGGTGCCAATGCTAAATAAGTTTTTTGTGCATCGTCTAAATATTTCTCGTTAGCTGCTAGAGGAGTTAACAAACCAATACTTAAATAAGAGCTTGGATGCGATTTGGCAAAAGCCAATTGTATAGGATACAGCTTTTCTGATGCTGCCGCATAACGTGCATAGAAATCATCCAAAAATTTGCTATCTTTTTTCTGTTCATCAGTGAAGTTTGCATATTGTGCACTCACCTTCGAAATGCTTTCTTGCACTTCTTTAATGCCAATTTTATATGCTGCTTCATCGTCATTTAGTTTTGATCCAGTAATCTTGGCATATTTTAATGAGTCGCTTACTGCAACCGAAAAATTAGCAGATTCAATATACAAAGGGAGTACATCACGTTTGGCACCTTTGGTTGTAGGTTTAACATAAAGCGTGGCCTTAACAGGTTCGGCAAGCTGACCGGCAAATGTAAATGTACCATTGGTAACTATACTGGAATCAACTACGCTCTGACGATCTACCGTATAAGCAAGATAAACTGGAGTTCCTGATTTTAATGTACCTGCATTTCCTTTAATCTGGAATGGCTTTTGGGCAAATAAGGAGATAGGAAGCAAGGAAAGTAAAAGTAATTTTTTCATGTTCAAAAGGGATTAGGGTTATCAACTCCACAAATATAAAATAAATACTACTAAATTGGTAGTCTTTATTTTATTTTATTACTTTTGTCCTGTTCATACACTTTTATATTTGGTTTGAGAAATAGCGGCTGCCCGGATAGGCAGCCCTTTTCTGTTTAAAGAGGGCTTGATTAAACAGCTATTCTAATATAGACTTTGAGTTAATGATCCAAATTTAATGTTTGCTAGAAATTGATTATAGGATATAAATTTGAAATTCTTATATTACCAAGGGTTAACTAATTTAAATCTGGACAACAAAACTAAGCTCCACCCCATGAAAGCTGCCCTGTCTATAAAGTTTATTCTTCTACTACTAATACTAGCCAATTCATTATATGCCCAATTAGCTAGCCAAGATACAGTATCCATGCTTGTCGACGCGGCAAAGCTGCAAGCAAGGCCACAGCTCTTTGTCCATTACGATGAAAATATCTATTTGCCTAATGAAAGGATATGGTTCACAGCTTATCTACTCAATAGTCGTGCAACACCAGAAGACGCTCTCCTACTATCTATGTTTATAGTCAATGAAGCCGATAAGAGTATTGCCTACAGCAAAAAATTTGTTTTTTCAGCAGAAACTTCTTCAGGAACAATGATGATACCTGACAGTATCCGAGCTGGAGAGTATACCATAATAGCCTATCCTGGCCTACTGGTAGATGGAAAACCAGATCCCGTTTTCTATCAGTCCATCTCCATCAGGCATCCAGGTGTTTCCAGTACTGCAAGCGGAAGTACAAAATCTCCAAAAACGCCAGTGAAGCAGCTGATACAATTCAAGTTCTATCCCGAGGGCGGGCAACTGGTATCTGGACTACCAAGCTATGTTGGCTGGGAAGCTAGAGACACCTTAGGGGCAACTGTTAACGTAGATGCAATATTGTTAAGGGATGAGGTGCCAATAGATACCCTCAGGAGCTCTGAGATGGGCATGGGTAGATTTCCGATCTCTGCCTCAACTGCACATCGCTACCGCCTAATTGCCACAGGCCCATACGTTAGTGGCAGCAGCGAACTACCCATCCCCATCCAAAAAGGGATCTCTATTTCCATACCTTCGGCAGCTGCCGGGGATACCCTCAGGTTAAAGATTTCCAGTAATCTGGGCAGTAAGATACACTTGGTGGTACACAACAACCAGGAGGTATTCCTCGTAATGCCCAACCTGCATATAGAAAACAGCAGGAATTTCCGCATCATGCTAGACAGTGTACCCAAGGGTCTCGCATCAATTACTATTTTCGGAGCCGACTTTCTGCCTTTGGCAGAACGCCTCTTTTATGCCCACTACGGTGAACCAGATGCAGTACAGATCACAACGGGAGCTGAAGCCTATGGCAAAAAACAGAAAGTAGAATTGGAGCTCGATCTAAAATCAGTTATAGACACGGCTGCACTACTATCTTTAGCCGTGGTAAAAAGCAACCGCATTTCCAGAGCAGCCTTTAACGACATTGAGAACTACCAGTTCTTAAAACAGGAACTGGCATTCCACCGTTTCCCTACGGCTGATGCTACCCGCAAAGCTTACATTGAAGATGTGCTGATGATCAAGGGCTGGACTAAATATAAAAGACAAGCCTCAAACGAAATGCCTAAACAGATAGATAGGCTTAGCGGTGCGGTAACCATCAACAAAAGAGTTCCAAAAAAACCTATGCAACTCACCCTTATGAGTAATTCGACCCTTTTCTTTGTTCATACAGATTCAACAGGAAGGTTTAATCTAGCTAATAGCGAGTTACTTGTAGAAGATGAAAGACCTTTAAACCTTTTTGCCCTGGGCAAATATGAAACCGATGCTAACATCAGCATAACTAACCCCTACTCACAACACAACCTAACCCTAGCCGCGAGTACAAAACCTTTTACAACCATGGCTGTAGCAAAAAACATGAATATTGAACCACTTATGCCCCTGACGGAAGGTATTATTTCACTCAAGACAGTGACCGTTAAGGGCAAAACTGGAGACGAATATCATGGCATTAATCTCGGTCCTAAAAAAAATGCATGTGGCGACTATGTATGTCGAGCTGGATTCCTCAATTGCCCCTTGCAAGGCCATGATATAACTGTAAGATTACCAGTTAAAGGAGAAACCTATAATACGTTTTCTGGAAGTGGTAACGTATCAAGGATCACTTATATTGGATGTGAAACAAGTAAAAAAGTGACAAGGGTAGACGCTGCCAATTTAGGTAAAGAGTTTTACGCCTATGGAAAAGAAGAAATGACATCTGGCGATACACTTTATTCTTCCACACTATACTGGGCACCAGCAACTGAGCTTACGAAAGGCAAAAAAAAACTATTCAGCTTCTATACAGGTGATATAGGTGGAATGTTCACGATCGTTGTACAGGGCATTACTCCCACTGGCACTATTTATACCGAAAAGAACTTCGAGATTAAGCCATAAGGTGTAGAAATAGTTTAATACCGAAATGTAACCACATCCCCTATTTACGCTTGGCCCCCTTTAGTATATATGAGAAATTTTCATTTGATTCATAAAACCCATTTAGAATCAAAAAACCTCAACTTTTGTTGAGGTTTTTGTGGTGGTGCCTGCTGGAATCGAACCAGCGACACAAGGATTTTCAGTCCTTTGCTCTACCGACTGAGCTAAGGCACCAGTGCCCTTTCGGGATTGCAAATGTAGCTTCTTTTTTTTAAAACCAAAACTTTTTGCAACTTATTTTTTAAAAAAAATCCATTTAACGCGTACTAAGCCTATAAATCAATCATTTACATCCTCAAAAAAAATCAACATTATTCATATCGATTCTAAATTTTTAATTTTATGCATGCATAGTAATATGTTTTAAGATTAAAACTTTTAACTTAGCCTAACCGTTTGTACAAATAGATTATGGCATCACAAATCGTCTTTATTATTTTACTGCTAGCTGGTGTTGGACTATTCGCCTTCAACGCCCGTAAAGTAATCCGTAACATTAAATTAGGCAGACCAGCAAATCGCAACGATCAACCTGCAAAAAGGTTGATGACAATGTTAAAGGTAGCATTCGGTCAGACAAAAATGGCAGTTAGGCCTATCCCCTTTCTACTACACTTGGTGGTTTATTTAGGCTTTGTGATTATCAATCTCGAAGTACTGGAGATCATGATTGATGGTATTTTTGGTACCCACCGTGTTTTTGCTGGTTTAGGTGGATTTTATAATTTCTTAATTGGATCTTTTGAGTTATTAGCAGCTGGTGTTTGGTTGGCTTGTGCTATATTCTTGGTCAGAAGAAATATTTTAAAGCTCAAACGTTTCAGCGGAGTAGAGATGAAAGCTTGGCCAAAATCTGATGCCAATTATATATTGATTACTGAGATTTTATTGATGTCTGCTTTTTTATTGATGAATGCTGCAGACGCCAAATTACAAGCAATGAACGCCAGTCATTATGTAAGTGCTGGTGCTTTTCCAGTAAGCTCGCTTCTACAAGGCTTGTTACCCTCAACTGCTAATAGTTTAATTATGATAGAGCGAGTATGCTGGTGGTTTCATATCGTAGGTATTTTTGCCTTTTTAAATTACCTACCCTACTCTAAACATTTTCATATATTATTTGCCTTCCCAAATACGTATTTCTCTAATTTGGAGCCAAAAGGCGAATTTACCAATATGGCGAGTGTAACCAATGAGGTTAAAGCAATGTTAGATCCATCATTTGTACCTGCAGAAGCTGCTCCTGGTAAATTTGGCGCTAAAGATGTGAATGATTTGAGTTGGATCAACCTAATGAATGCCTATACCTGCACCGAATGTGGACGATGCACTTCGGTTTGCCCGGCAAATATGACAGGTAAGTTATTATCTCCTCGTAAAATTATGATGGATACCCGCGACCGTGTAGAAGAAGTTGGCAAAAACATCGACAAACATGGAGCCGATCACCAAGATGGAAAAGCTTTACTAGACGATTACATTACCCGCGAAGAAATTTGGGCCTGTACCAGCTGTAATGCTTGTGTAGAAGCTTGCCCTATCAATATAGATCCTTTAGCAATTATTGTGGAGTTACGTAGGTTTGCGGTAATGGAAGAATCAGTCGCTCCAGCTAGTATCAATGCCATGTTGGGTAATGTTGAAAACAATGGTGCGCCGTGGAAATACTCGCCTGCAGATAGGTTAAATTGGGCTGAACAAGATTAGTCGTGAAGTTGGGAAGTTGCGAGAGCTGAATGATAAGAGCTAAAAATAATATTTATACTTAAGTAAGTATGACGTCTTGATACTTGATACTTACTACTAGATACTAACAAAATGGAATTCAAAGTACCAACAATGGCCGAATTGATGGCTATGGGCGAAGAGCCTGAAATATTATTCTGGGTGGGATGTGCAGGAAGTTATGACGAACGAGCGCAAAAAATAACTAGAGATATCTGCAAGATCTTACATCATGTAGGTATAAAATATGCGGTATTGGGAACTGAAGAAAGTTGCACTGGAGATCCTGCAAAAAGAGCAGGTAACGAGTTTTTGTTCCAGATGCAAGCCATGACCAACATTGAAGTGCTGAATGGTTATAACATCAAAAAGATTGTAACTGGGTGCCCACATTGTTTCAATACCATTAAAAACGAATATCCTGGTTTAGGTGGCACTTACGAAGTAATCCATCATACACAGCTAATCCAAGACCTGATTAATGAAGGAAAGCTTAAAGCAGAAGGTGGCGAAAGCTTTAAAGGCAAGAAGATCACTTTCCATGATCCTTGTTATTTGGGCAGAGGAAATGGCGTTTATGAAGCTCCACGTAAGGCTTTAGAAGTATTAGATGCCCAATTGGTAGAAATGAAACGTTGCAAAAGTAACGGACTTTGCTGTGGAGCAGGCGGTGCACAAATGTTTAAAGAACCAGAAAAGGGAACTAAAGATGTAAACATTGAAAGGATTGAAGAAGCTTTAGCAACCGAGCCGCAAGTTATTGCTGCAGGCTGTCCATTTTGCATGACCATGTTAAGCGATGGCGTGAAACTAAAAGATAAAGATCAGGAAGTAAAAGTTTTGGATATCGCAGAGATTACCGCCAGAGCGAATGGACTGTAGGTTGGTTGGTGCGTAATGGTCAATGGCTCATAGTTAATGGCTATTAGTGCTTATTTACTAATCAATCCCAAATGACTAATTACACCAATGAACTAAATTATTTCACACTTGCTAAAATTGCCACATTAGCCTGTTTAAAATTTTCAGCCAATAGGTTCAGTTCTTCAACAGAAATATTTTTTAAGGGGATAACCATATAGGTAGAAGTTGAATCGACTTCCCCTTTTCGATCATTTCGGGTTTGTACAATTACATCGTCGTTTTTGGTTCTCAGGTATAATTCTCCCTTTTCTGTAGTACCATAATAATCCATCGATTTAAAACGAGATAAATTAAAAGCAAAATATTCGTTTTTACCATTGGTATAAATTTTCCTATATCTGCAAAAACCAGTGTTGGTAACCGTTAATTCAAAACGTTTTACCAGCTTACTTTGTAATTGCACATCGTGATATTTGTTGAGCATGGTATGCAATGTTACAGTATAGTCTTCTGCCATTTTAAAGCCAGAAAATAACAGTAAGACAAGGCAAGCCGAAAAGAAAACATACTTTTTTAAGTTCAATGTAAACTTTTTCATTAGCGTTTATAATTAACGATCCTAATTTAAATAAAATGGTAAATTTGATCATGATTTTTTCTCCACAATCTAAAGTTTGGATCTACCAAAGCGATCGTCAGTTTACCGAAACGGAAGCTATTGAGATACAAAAAATGTTAAATGAATTTACTGCGCAGTGGAAAGCGCATGGTCATCAGCTACAGGCCAAAGCAGAAATGCCTTATAACTTTTTTATTGTTTTAACGGTAGATCAGGATGCTGCATCTGCAACGGGTTGTTCTATAGATGCGTCGGTAAGGGTAATTAAGGAGATTGAGGCTGCTTATGGTGTAGATCTATTTAACCGGTTTAACATGGCCTACAAAATAGGCGATCAGGTAATGGTAACCAATAAAGAGGATTTTGAGACTTTAATTACGATTAAAAAAATCACTTCATCTACTATTGTATTTAACAATTTGGTGCAAACCCTCCAAGAATTTGAGCAGAAATGGGAAGTGCCTCTGGCAAATAGCTGGCACAGTTCTATATTTGCAGAACAATTAGGCTAGTTAAACGCCTAAAGCGACTTTAATCCAAATTATTTGAAGCGCAACTGCAGTACGTTTATTTAAGCATGTACTGCTATTCTTTTTTTCCGCTTCGCTCCTGCTCTTTTTTATCGGGGCTACAAACCAAAAACAGTGCCTATAAAACCTGCCATAGTAGTATAAGCTGTTAGTATTTAAACCCGACAATAATGGAAATACTCCTATGATTAATATTAGCTTTTTGATAGGGTCTAGCCAAAGAATTTCCTTTAGAACAGGGCTACCGGTGCAGCCACTGCTCTTCGGGCTTTATTTTTCCTTAACAAATATAATATTTTGCCGCCA